>Ga0172374_1000199_pt1 | contig 49029 bp, 34 predicted proteins | sample LakKiv3m_FD_114536 | JGI IMG/M metagenome (GOLD analysis project Ga0172374, IMG submission 114536) | Freshwater microbial communities from Kabuno Bay, South-Kivu, Congo - kab_092012_10.3m | ecosystem: Environmental > Aquatic > Freshwater > Lake | place: Democratic Republic of the Congo... | reverse complement strand
TGACGTATATCCTCCCTTTCCGCCTTGGAGGTCATGAAGATGAACGGGATCTGTGATGTGGAATAATTTGCCCGGAGCTTTGCAAAAACCTCATAGCCATCCATTACAGGCATAAAAATATCGCAATAGATCAGGTCGGGAAGAATTTTTTCCGCTGCAGTGATCCCTTCCATGCCGTTTTGAGCTTTAATAACCTCATATCCTTCATCTTTCAAACATGCTGCGGCAGTTTCCAGAAGGATCCGGTCATCCTCAATGATCAGAATTTTTTTAACCATCTTAAATCCTGTTAATTTCTTGAAGAAGAAGTTGAAAATTAATCAAATGTCGAAATAATTATAACAAAAACCTAAAAATTTTATTATTTTCAGAACCACAATCCTTAACTAAAACCATATGCAAATGACTTTTATTAAAGAAATAATACCCCGGCTGATCATGAGTCTGGCCATAATCATTGCCGCCTGGATACTGGGTTGTTAATGGAAACGAACGCATGTTCAGGCAGAAACCATTAGTATGACCGGACTTTCTAAAAAAGAAACACCCCTGATCTCGGAAGAATAGTCATGGGGCGGAGCCTTTCAATACAATCTCGAAGAATAAAACCGCTTCAATAACAGTGAAACTGGGGTTTGCAACAAAGTAACCCGTTATAGTTTAAATTATTCCCTCTCTTTCGTGTCTATGATGATCGTCACCGGTCCATCGTTAGTCAGCGAAACATCCATCATTGCACCGAATTCACCTTTCTGAACGGATTTACCCAGTTCATATTCCAGGACACGGATAAATTCAAGATAAAGAGGGATGGAAATTGCAGGACCTGCTGCCCTGATATAAGAGGGACGGTTCCCTTTTTTTGTGCTTGCATGAAGGGTAAACTGACTGACGACCAGGATTTCACCGCCGGTTTCTTTTACCGACTTGTTCATTATGCCCCTTTCATCGTTGAATATCCTTAACCGGACCATCTTGCCACTCAGCCATTTAACATCTTCCTGACAATCGGAATCCCCGATGCCAATCAGGATCAGTAATCCCGGCCCTATGGAAGCCACGGTCTTTTTCTCAATTTCAACAGAAGCCTTTGTGACTCGCTGAATGACTGCACGCATATCTTTTTGGATTGCAGGTCTTTTATAACAAACTTATTTCATGGTTAAAAAATTCCCCTTTATCTGATGCTGTGAATACCTCCTGATAAATTTCAAATAAATCTGAAGTTGCTATATCCGAAAATTGTAGTTTTGTCAAAATTTATTGATATGACGAAACTGAGTGTAAATATCAATAAAATTGCAACATTACGCAATGCAAGGGGTGGAAATCTTCCCGATGTTCTTAAAACTGCCGTCAATTGCGAGCATTACGGAGCCCAGGGAATTACTGTTCACCCGCGTCCTGATGAAAGGCATATCCGTTATCAGGATGTCTATGATCTCCGGCCCCTGATCACCACCGAATTCAACATAGAGGGATATCCGTCAAAACGATTCATGGACCTTGTGCTTCAGGTAAGACCTGATCAGGTCACCCTGGTTCCCGACCCTCCGCATGCAATAACCTCCAATGCCGGGTGGAATACCATAAAGAATGCATCATTTCTAACAGAGGTAATTTGTGAATTTAAGTCGAAGGGTATCAGGACATCCATCTTTATCGAGAGCGACCCGGTGATGATCCGGAAAGCGGCTGATACCAAAACCGACAGGGTTGAGCTATATACCGAATCCTATGCAAGAAACTATCCTGTAAATAAAGAAATGGCCATCAAGCCGTTTCATGATACTGCCCTGGTTGCCACAGAGGTAGGATTAGGGCTGAATGCCGGCCACGACCTGAATCTTGATAACCTTAATTATTTTTATAAGAACATCCCGGGGTTGCTCGAGGTCTCTATCGGTCATGCTCTTATCTGCGATGCACTATACCTGGGACTTGAAAATACAATTCAGCTCTACTTAAGACAGCTTCAACACAGCAGTCACTTTTAAATTTACGTATTACGATTTTTACTTTACTTTTTTAAATGATGAACAAAATCACTCTATATCTTTCCTTTCCACTAATACTCATAGGTTGTAATATGCCGGCAGCAAATCCTGGAAAGATCGAAAAAAAAGCCGCCAGAATCCATAAGGAAGTCCTGACCATCGATTCACATACCGACACACCTTTAAGAATGATGATAAAAGGATTTGATATCGGTGTGAAACATGATCCACGAAGGGATTTTTCCAAAGTTGATTTTCCGAGGATGAAAGAAGGTGGCCTGGATGGTGCATTCTTCGGTGCCTTCGTCTCACAGGGTCCCAGAAATCAGCAAGGGTACGAAAAAGTAAAGAAAAAAATCCTCACATTATTTGATACGATCGATAATACGGTACTGCGGTACCCCGGACTTGCCGGTCTTGCAGTCTCCCCGGATGATGCATACAGGCTGGAAAAGGAAGGTAAGCGGGCCGTCTTTATCGGCATCGAAAACGGTTATGCCATTGGGAAGGATATTGATCTCATCAGTGAATATTACCGTCATGGCGCAAGGTATATCACCCTCTGCCATACCAGAAATAACGATATCTGCGACTCATCAACAGATACAGTCGGATTCAATGGTCTCAGCCATTTCGGGAAGGCGGTTGTGGCGGAAATGAACCGGACAGGGATGATGATAGATATATCACATGCCTCGGATAAATCGTTTTATGATGTTCTCTCAATTACCAAAGCTCCGGTTATTGCATCACATTCCTGCGCAAGAGCTCTTTGTAATAACCCCCGGAATCTTAGTGATGAAATGTTAAGGGCATTGGCTGAAAACGGAGGTGTTATCCAGATGTGTATTCTCAGCGACTATGTAAAAGCCCCTGAACCGAATGCATCCAGGGATTCGTTACTTGATGCGCTTCATCATAAGTATCACGACTGGGACAGTGCGACAGAAGAACAGATAAGAAACTACCGTAAAGAGAGAGCTGAAATCGATGCTCAGTTCCCGGTTAAGCTTGCAACTGTCGCCGACGTTGCCGACCATATCGACCATATTGTGAAAATTGCCGGAATCGACCATGTTGGGATCGGGACCGATTTTGACGGCGGAGGTGGAGTAGAAGGTTGTTTCGATGCAAGTGAAATGGGAAATATCACCCTGGAACTGGTAAAGCGAGGCTATTCCAAAGATCAGATCAGGAAAATATGGGGAGCGAACCTGATGCGGGTCATGAATGAAGTTGCAGAAATATCGATGAGATATGATCGTTAAAATCATAGTCAGCCTTATCCCCGTCTTTCTTTTCCTTTTGCTTTTGCTGTATTTAGACAGCCTCAGGCTTGTAAATAAAAACGTTTTACTCCTTTGCCTTGTGTGGGGAATTGTCAGTGCATTTCTGAGTTTTATGATAAATACTTTTCTGATCCGCTATTTCGGAATAAACTTCGATACGTATTCCGGGTATATAGCTCCCTTTATTGAGGAATTTTTAAAAATGCTCTTCCTGCTGATCCTTATCAGGAAAAATAAAATAGGATTCATGATCGATGCTGCAATTTACGGATTTGCCGTCGGTTCGGCGTTCTCCATGTCGGAGAACCTTTTTTATCTGTTTAATTTTGCAAGTTCGGAAGCAAACCTTATGGTTTGGATTACGAGGGGATTCGGAACAGCCCTGATGCACGGAGGCACCGTGGCAATATTCGGGATTATGACAATGAGCGCTCTCAACCGTAACGCGAATATTACCGTGGCGGTCGTTACAGGGATGATCCTTGCCGTCCTGATCCATGGAATTTATAACATGTTCCTTATCTCGCCGTTGATATCGACACTCCTCATTGTGATCATCATCCCTGTGACTATCAGTATTATCTTCCAGAATAATGAACGATCGATCAGGAAATGGCTGGAAATGGAATTCGATTCGGAAGTGAAATTATTGGGAATGATCAAAAAGGGAAAATTTATTGAGACAAGATCAGGCGCCTTCCTGGTCTCCGTAAAAAAACATTTCCCGGCAGAAATTGTGATGGATATCTATTGCTTTATCAGTCTGTATCTTGAATTATCTGTAAAAGCCAAAAGTTTGCTGATGCTGAAAGAAAACGATCTTCCTGTTATAACAGATCCGGAGACTCCTGCCAAGATGAAAGAGCTGGAAAGCCTGAGAAAAAATATAGGGAAGGCTGGTTTCCTGGCGATTTCACCAATTTTAAGAATGAGCAGGAAAGATCTCTGGAAAATTTCTTTGTTGGAGTCGAAATAAAAAAATTCATAACTTTCACCAACTTTTCTCAATCTTCCGGTATTTATGATTACAAAGGATGACAATGAACTCGTGTACGAGGTGATCCATGGGAGCATTTCTTCCTTTGAAGTTCTGATAGAAAGGTATCAGAAAACGGTCTTTAACATAGTAATACGGATGGTGAATGATGAGGAAACTGCCCGCGACCTTACACAGGATATTTTTATCAGAGCATTTGAAAAGATGGGGAGTTTCAACTTCAGATACAGGTTTTTCAGCTGGATATACCGGATAACCATCAATACTACGATCAACTATCTCAAATCGAAACAGAAGGTCGAAAGTCTGAAAAAAGTTGAAAAACTAAACTATGTTGAAATACCGGAAGTCGATGAAGAAGAAAGAAGCAGGAAATTAAGACTCGGATTAAGGAATGTCAGAGCCGATTACCGTCTCCTGTTGTTGTTGAAATATTTTTTCGGACTATCTTATGAGGAGATGGCAGAGATCATGGAGATTCCGGAAAAAAAGATTAAAGCACGGCTGTTCTCTGCCCGGGAAAAACTTAGAGAAGAATTGCTGAAGAACGACTTTTTTAATAATGACCGATAAAAAAATAACCGACCTGATCTACCGTGATCTTGAAACTGACCTGACCCCAGAGGAGCAGTTAAAACTCAGGGAATACCTGGCAGTCAACCCGGAAGCTGCAAAGCTATATTCTGATTGGAAGAGTATAAAAAGCGGACTTGACAGGGAAAAATCAAATATGGAAAATGTCGATTTAAAACAAGCTATTTTAGAAAAGATCAATATGGAAAAATATGTGAAACAAGAAGTTAAGCCTGAGATCAAACTTGCAATCAGTTTCTGGCGCCGTCCTGTATTCAGGTTTGGATTTGTGTTTTTATTGGGAGTTTTTACAGGATTCCTGTTATTCAGTTTTCTTAAGGTTGACTTCTCCGGAGCGAAACTCCCTACAGAAGATATGAAAGGGACATTATATGATTCGCGTTCGTTTAACGATATGAGAGTAGCCGACAACATTCTTTATGACAGTCCGCTTGCAAGAGCAGTTTTTGCGGTGAGGTATTCCACAAAAATTGTCGAAATCCGTATCGATCTCTCATCACTCTATCCCATCACAACGGTTATTGAATTCGATTTCAGTAATTTCGAATGTCTTAACGTTCAGAATGTAAATATAAATGATCAGACCACATGCAATGCGGCCGCCAATTTCGTACAAATTAACAATGTCGGTGATAATAAGTTTATTATTCAACTATATAATAAAAACAGTCTGCAGCATAATATTGATTTCAGGATTCTCCAGAATGATATGCCGCTCTATCAGAATTCAGTTACCGTAAATAAAGAATGATAAAAAGAATAATGCTATGAAAAAACAAACAAAGATCATCATCGCTGTCGTTTTGGTCGTTGCTGCCGCAATTCTTGTCATATCGTTAATCTATCCCCCGATATTCAAGGAGCTGACAACAGGCACATTCGGCAAAGCTGAAAAATACCACAAACAACAGATGACAGAAAAAGATGTCCAACTCAGATCGGAATTTGTGCAGGATACCTCTCAGCTACGGGGTATGATCCAGGGACTGATCTACTTCTCCCTGTTCTCCCAGGACCTGAGCTACACAATTGATACCTGCGTAAGGACATTCGAATCGCATGGCATGTGCACCGGAAATAGTGAAGAGTGTAAAAAGATGAGTATCCTTAAGGATTACAGCACTTTTATTAAAAACAACAACAGGGCGCTGAACAGCACAATCCGTTTGCTGACCGGATTTTATCTCAGGGATACCACCGACCAGTCTGTTGATGTTGAAAAAACCCTGCGCGACTTTGGTAATTACGTCTCACAGTTACATAAACGCGACTCCATTGTTGAAACGGTTCTCCAGAGCATGGACAGTTTTATCCTTAGTCCATCGATGAAGGAAACAAAAAAGGCTGAGCTCGCAGGATTGAAATCCATCCGTGACAAGCTGCTTGTTAAAGGAATTCAATTGGCAGGACTTTTGCAGGACAAGCCTTTATGTGTGATCCTCCTGAGTTATGCCTTATCCTCCCAGTCACAGTTCAGCGCCATCGGAAGCAAACCCCAGTTATCGGTACTGTATAATCAGAACCTCCAGAATGTAATCAATGCACAGGAATTAGGATCGTTTCTCAGTGATCATCAGCTTGGTTTCAGCACCGGTTCACAATTGGGAGATATGATGCAATCACATCAGATGCAAAGTGCCGTTAAAAGCAAGGAAGACCTTGGTATGATGTTTTTCGGAAGTGTGGTTGTTTATGACAAGATAACACTTAGTTTCCTCCTTTGTAAAGAATCCAGCCTTCAGGGATATTTAAGTTCCCAGCAGATTAATGCGACAACTATTGGAAGCCAGGGATTAAGCAGGATTGAACCTGTTGGTTTCTTCTCTTCCCTGGGAGTTAGTCTGATACAGTCGAATTTTGATCTCCGCAGCGCATACTCGGCGCTGGAGTTGGGATCAGCATTATCTTCCGCACAACTTAATCTTCTTCTTGGTCAGGAAGGATTAGGTCAGATAGTTTATGGAGCAGCGTTTATCGGGATGGTTGGAGAGATTGGTTCACAGGGATTCCTGGGATCGGGGACTCCGGAACCTCTCTAAATACCTAAAAAGAAAAATCGTTACCGGAAATTAATTATTAATTTGGCAGTGAAAAATCCTGTTCTGATGAAAAGAGGGATACACTTCACTGCCATTTTTTTATTATTTATTTTCAGCTATCCCGTTTCTGCCCAGCAGAAGATCAGGATCAACAAATACGAAACCGGGAATGTCAGGCTGGTCTTTATTGATAAAAACACATCCTATCTGGTTCCACATGCCGTGAGAGCCTTCGAGAATGCCCTGGTGTTTCATGAAACTTTCTGGGACTATACCCCGACCGGTGAGACCAACATGCTGTTCAACGATTTCTCCGACATCGGTAATGGCGGTACAATGGTTATTCCCTGGAACTTCCTGAATATCGGAATATCACCCTTTGATTATACCTTTTCGGTCGTCCCCTCCAATGAACGGATGCAATGGCTGATGAGTCATGAGCTCACCCATCAGGTGATGTGTGATAAGACTTCAGGAACCGACAGGATACTGCAGGGTATTTTTGGAGGAAAGGTATTACCCGATAACCGTGACCCGGTTTCAATGGTTTACAGTTACTTCACTACTCCGCGATGGTATTCCCCGCGTTGGTACCATGAAGGTATAGCAGTTTTTATGGAGACCTGGATGTCGGGTGGGATCGGAAGGGTCATGGGAGGATATGACGAAATGGTTTTCCGGACAATGGTCCGCGACAGTTCCTTTTTTTATAATGTCATCGGACTTGAAACCGAGGGGACTGCAATCGATTTCCAGGTCGGAGTCAACTCCTATCTTTACGGAACCCGTTTTGTAAGTTACCTGGCATATAAATACGGAATCCCGAAGCTGAAGGATTTTTATTCAAGGAATGATACCAGCAGGCGTTTCTACGCTTCCCAGTTCAAACATGTTTACGGTATAAGGATACAGGATGAATGGAATAACTGGATTGAATGGGAACATGAATTTCAGCGTTCCAACCTGGCAAAGATCCGTGAGAATCCGGTTACGGAATATCGCCGGCTAATAAGCCATACACTCGGATCGGTATCACGTCCCTATTTTGACAACAAGGCAGGTATGATTTACCTTGCTGTCAACTACCCGGGAAAGCTTGCCCATATTGCGGGTGTTGATATCAATACGGGGAAGATGAAAAAAATCACGGCTGTGCAAAGTCCCGGATTATATTACGTTACAAGTCTGGCCTATAATGATTCCTCAAAGACCCTTTTCGCTGCAACTCATAATCAGGATTGGAGGGGATTACAGTCTGTCAATGTGATTACGGGTAAAACCAGGAAGCTGATAAAATACGACAGGGCAGGAAATCTCGTCTTTAACAGCAGAGATAAATGTATCTATGCTGTTCAGAGCATGAGCGGAAGATCGATCCTGATCCGTTTTCTACCGCCATATAAGGAATGGGAAGATCTTTATACATTGCCTTTCGGTAAAGACTTGTCCGACCTGGATATCTCTCCCGACGGACTGACAATCTCTGCAACACTTTCCGATATTCAGGGGAAACAACAGCTTGTCCTTTTCAACATTCCGGATTTACTCTCCGGGATTACGGACTATAAAGAGGTCTATGAATTTGAAGATAATCCGGCCGCAAACTTTGTCTTCTCCCCGGATGGAAAATATCTTTACGGAACATCATATTACACCGGCGCTTCAAATATTTTCAGGATATCGCTTAAAACACGGAAACCGGAAATCCTGACAAATGCCGAATCGGGATTTTTCAGACCGCTTCCGCTCTCAAACGATTCCATGATTGTCTTTGAATTCACCCATGAAGGAATGATGCCCGGGATCATGAAGATCGATACACTTACCAACGTAAATGCCATTGAATTCCTCGGTCAGAAAATTTATGAGAAGCATCCGTTGGTCGAAAGCTGGATGTTACCTCCGCCGTCGAAGATCAACCTCGATTCATTGAATGTGAAGGAGAAAAGATATTCTCCCATTAAAGAACTAAGGCTGGCAGGCGCTTATCCGATAATCCAGGGATATAAAAATTATGTTGCGGCCGGTTACAGGGTGAATTTTATGGATCCGATGGGCCTGAACTCACTGGTGATGAAACTCTCTTTCTCGCCATATCCTTCACTGGCAATGAAACAGACCGTTCATTTTTCTCTTGAATATAATCTATGGAACTGGACTTTCAGTGCACAATATAATTATGCCGATTTTTATGATCTTTTCGGGCCGACAAAATTCAGCAGGGCAGGATACGCCTTCTCGGTAAAATATTATAAGCTTTTTAACCGGATGTCTCCGCAAAAAACAGACATGTATGTAAAGATTACCGCCTATGGCGACCTGGAGACGTTACCTTACTATCAGAATATCGCTTCCGATTACAGGGAACTTTATATGGCAACAATCAATTTCCACAAAAATTATTTGCGCAAATCATTAGGGGCAATTGAGCCGGAACAAGGGTATGAATGGAATGTGTTTGCCTATACGAGCCTGGCAAAAAATACTTTCTATCCTCAGCTCATCAACAATTTTGATTTCGGATTTCTCCTTCCTCTGAGGAATTCCTCACTCTGGTTTCGTACCTCCGCGGGCCAGTCGTTCGGAAGCCCGGATAAAACCAACTCTTATTTTTATTTCGGAGGTTTTGGAAATAATTATGTTGATTACCGTTCTGCCCAGCAATATCGGGAAATGGCAAGCTTCCCCGGGGTACAGATCGATGAAATTTCAGCATTGAATTACGGAAAGTTCTCAACCGAAGTAAATTTCCAACCAATCCGTTTCAGGAAGTTCGGCCTTTTAGGTTTCTATTCCACCTATATCCGGTTCACGGTGTTTGGTCAGGGATTATTCACTAACTTTTTCAACGACCAGGTAAACCACAACTGGTTCTCTAGCGGAGCCCAGGTTGATCTTGAGCTTGTTTTGTTCTCCCTTCTCAAATCGTCCTTTTCTGTTGGCTATGCGCGGGCTTACCGCGACGGTACTGGGCCAAAGGACCAGGTTATGATCTCGCTGAAGCTGTAGCCGGGTTTCGGCAGGAATAGCCCTTCCCCAGGGTGAGGAAAGGGCAAGGGATGGGGGCTGTTGAGAAGAGGGAAGGGATCACCGGCGAATATATTCCAAGGAATTTTCAACAGGATTGTTTAATTTTTTAAAGAGTTTGACGTATGATTCGGTCAAATAGTTTTATTTTTGATCCCTGTTCATATTCATAATCTAAAACATATCCTATGAAAAAAAATGTACTTTTTTGTGTAGTGATCGCAGTTACATTCCTTGCTGAGACTTCCGTGGCACAGGAAAATCCGTTGCCTAGAAACGAGATCAGGGTCGAATACGGAATGCTTACCGGTGTGGAAATGGCCAACGCCATCTACAGTATTTGGCCGGCCATCGGGATTTCCGTTATTTCCAGGGATACCATCGCAGATTATTCCCCTTCATTTTACGGAGTGGCAGGCATGGAGTATATCCGCCATTTGAAACCATGGATAAGTATCGGAACTTCCGTCTCCCTTAATCCGATCAATACATATATCAGGAGTAAAAAAGGATATGAGTTCACTTACTCTTATTATTGCCTCTCGGTATTGCCACGGGTGGATTTCTATTACATGAACAAAGGAATGTTCTCAATGTACTCGGGAATCCAGGTTGGGGCTTCATTCATTTTCTGGACAGATAAAAAAGGAAATACTACTGATACTGATTTCGGAGTTTCTCCTGCTTTTCACATAAATGCATTCGGTATCCGGGTTGGAAAAGATATCGGAGGATTCATGGAATGGGGATACGGATTCAGAGGTGTATTTAACTTTGGTGTATCTGCTAAATTTTAAATGACCATCCTTTGCCGGTGACTTTTCAAAATGCTTTGGAAAGCGGATCGATAAAAGAAATCCGGAGCATACCTAAGTCGGATTTGCATAACCACTGTCTGATGGGTGGCCGGCTTTCTTCAATAGAAAAAGTCTATCGAATAAAGCTTGAACGTTTTAAGCCTGTTACTGGTTCAATAAATGAGTTGAATCAGTGGGTGGCAAAAGTTTACCGCCCTTTATTCCATAATAATCCCGGAGGATTCCGTATTGCTGTTGAAGCAGCTTTTTGCCAGGCAAAATCAGATGGAATTACGGTGCTTGAGATGAGCACTGACATCAGTGTTGGTTTAATGTTCAATTATAAACCGGAGGTTATCGTCGGGATACTGAAAAATGCGCATCAAACCATCGCCCCGGAAATCGATTACCATCCTGAACTTGGATTTATGCGTACACAGTCCATCAGGAGAATAATGACAACCCTGGAATCCTACCTCGATCTGAATTTTTTCAGATCAGTAGACCTTTATGATGATGAATTTGCCCAACCCGTTCGTAATTTTAAGGAATTATACCGTTTTCTAAAAAAACAGGGATTGAAATGCAAAGCCCATGCCGGTGAATTCGGGAATGCTGATTCCGTAAAGAAAGCTGTTGAAGAACTTGAACTGGATGAAGTCCAGCATGGGATAGCGGCGGCAGATTCGCCGGCAGTGATGAAATGGCTGGCAGAAAATAATATCCAGTTAAATGTTTGTCCTGCAAGCAACATCAAACTTAAACGGGTCGGCTCTTATAAAACTCATCCCATTAGGATATTATTCGACCATGGAATAAAAGTCACCATAAATACTGATGATGTCATGGTGTTCGGGGCAGGGGTCTCGGAACAATTCAGGACACTTTATAAATACGGATTGTTTACTGCCTGCGAATTGGATATAATACGTAAAAACGGCCTCTCTTGATTTTTTTTGTATTTTTATTCTTTCTCCGATCTGTAATCCATGAAACGTATATTGCTCTTTTCCGGGATACTTATCTTCCTGGTTGGCCTTTTCCTGATCAAGGTCTTTTCCGATAAAAAAAGGAGAACTCAGGAGATGATTGCGAATGTCAATCCTGCAGTGCCGGTTGAAGTTCGTGTGGTTGGAGATACATCTGTACAATTCAGTTGTACCACTGTCGGAACTATTAAAGCAAACGAGAGTGTCGAAATTGTCAGTGAGATAAACCGCAAGGTAATTTCCATATTCATGAAGGAGGGTTCATTCGTAAAAAAGGGCCAACTGCTTTTTAAACTCGATGATGCCGATATAATAGCAAGGATCCGTAAACTGACTGTTGAAGCAAATTTAGCTGCAGCAAACGAATCCAGGGAGAAGGCTCTCCTGTCGAAAGGAGGGATAAGCCGGGAACGGTATGATGAAGTCGCTAACCGGTTAAATACTTTAAATGCCGAGATTGAAGTGCTTAAAGTGGATCTTTCCAAAACCGAAATTTGTGCCCCCTTCTCAGGAAAGATAGGTTTACGTTCAGTCAGTGAAGGTTCTCTGGTTCATCCCAACACTGTCCTGGCAAGTCTCCAGGATGTGAGCAGGGTGAAGATTGATTTTGCAGTTCCCGAAAGGTATGCCAATGACCTTCGAACCGGCGCCACTATTATGTTCACGACCGATTATTCTCCGGAAAAATTTTTTGCTGTTGTTGAAGCCATCGAACCCGCTGTAGACCTTAAGACAAGGACTATCGGACTTCGGGCTTTCAGCGATAATAAAACCGGCAAACTGGTTCCGGGCGCCTCTGTGAAAGTCGAGCTTCAGATCAAAGACCTCGGGAAAAATATATTTATTCCGACTTCCTCACTGATGCCTTCCATTAAAGGATATACAGTTTTCATTGTGAAATCGGGAAAAGCTAAATTAATGGCGGTAAAAACAGGACTGAGAACCAGGGAATCCGTACAGATAACCGAAGGCCTGTCGATAGGAGATACCCTTATAACCACCAACCTTTTAAGGGTAAAACAGGATGCCGGGTTGAAAATTGTAAAGCTGAACTGAGATGAGCCTTTCGTCGGTTAGCATCAGGCGGCCAGTTCTGGCTATAGTATTCAGCCTCCTTATTCTGATTTTCGGAGCAGTGGGCCTCTCTTACCTCGGAATCCGTGAATATCCGGAAATGGATCCCCCTATTGTTACAGTCACAACAAATTATACGGGAGCCAATGCAGCGATCATCCAGGCCCAGATAACCGAACCGCTCGAGGATGCCATAAATGGTATTGAAGGGATAAGAGTGCTTTCCTCTGTTTCCAATGACAATACAAGCCAGATCACGGTTGAATTTGATCTCGGGAAAGATATGGAATCGGCAGCAAATGATGTGCGCGACCGTGTTTCAAAGACGATCAGATTACTTCCCAAGGATGTTGATCCTCCTATCGTTGAAAAGCTCAGCGCCAACGCCAATGCAATTATATTCATGATCGTGAGGAGCTATAAGCGGAATATCATGGAGGTGAACGATGTGGTTGAAAACACTATCAGGGAACGTATACAGACCATACCCGGTGTTGGTGATATAAGAGTGTTTGGCGAAAAAAAATATTCCATGAGATTATGGCTCGATCCATATAAAATGGCTTCAAACGGCATCACTTCCGTTGATATAGAACAGGCAATTTTCCGTGAAAATGTTGAACTGCCGTCAGGCCGGGTCGAGGGTGACCTTACCGAACTGACGATCCGCACATTGGGTCTGCTTCAGACACCCGACCAGTTTAATAATGTCATCCTGAAAGAGGAGAACGGGAATATCATCCGCATGACCGATGTCGGAATAGCCGAACTCTATCCGGAGAATGACCGCTCATCAGTAAAAATGGATCTTCTGCCGGTTATCATAATCGGAGTGGTACCGCAGACCGGAGCAAACACAGTGGCCATAGCAAATGAATTTTATAAACGGATGGAACGGATAAAAAAAGAGATCCCATCCGATTATCTGGTGCAGATAGGATATGATTTTACAAAGTTTGAACGTGATGCGGTAAAAGAAGTCCGGCAAACCATTATCATCTCCCTCATTCTGGTAATCCTTATAATTTTCTTTTTCCTGCGCGACTGGAGATCGACAATTATCCCCGTAGTGGCAATCCCTGTCTCCATCATAGGTGTTTTTGCTGTTATGGCTCTTACGGGACTTTCTGTCAATGTTCTCACTTTACTTGCAATAGTTCTCTCCATCGGACTTGTCTGCGATGACGCTATCGTGGTGCTCGAGAATATCTACACCAAAATTGATCTTGGTATACAGCCTGCCGAAGCTGCCCAGCGCGGTATGAAAGAGATCTACTTCGCAGTCATCTCTACGACAATCACACTTGCTGCGGTATTTCTGCCTATAATGTTCCTGCAGGGACTGATCGGCAGGCTTTTCCGTGAATTTGCAATCGTCGTCGCAGGATCAGTCCTGATCTCGGCTTTCGTGGCACTGACCCTCTCTCCAATGATGTGTTCAAGGATATTGACAATCCAGCGAACTCTCAACACCAACTGGTTGACGCAAAAGACCGAGCCGTTCTTCCTGTGGCTGAACAGGGGATACCGCTATTCACTGAAAGGATTCATGAACCGGAGATGGCTGGTTTTCCCGGTTTTTATTGTTATCGCAGGTTTGATAATTCTGTTCTACAGGTCGCTTCACTCTGAACTGGCGCCCTTCGAGGACAGGTCAAATATCCGCATCCCGGCGCTGGCGCCGGAAGGTTCGACTTATGAGTTTACCGAGAAGTATATGGAACAGCTCGACAGGTATGTTGCTGATTCCATTCCTGAAGCCACTGTCTTCTTTTCATGGCTTACCCCAAGTCAGGGAACTGTTGAAAATCCTAATAAAGCACAGGAGATCATCTACCTGAAAGATCCCGATAAAAGGAAACGAAATCAGCACGAGATTTTTCAAAAGATCTCCGGTGACCTTCAGGGGATCACGGGTATCAGGACTTTCCCTTTCGAGCCACCAACGATAGGCGACCGGTTCTCAGGCCAGCCTGTACAATATGTCCTTCTTGCTCCTTCTCTTCCCGACCTGATAAAGATCCTTCCTGAGTTCTTGGAGGAGGCAAAAAAAATAAAAATACTGCGCTTTGTCGATGCTAATTTCAAAGTCAATAAGCCGGAAATAAGGATTACCATCAACCGGGAAAAGGCATCACAGCTGGGCGTTTCAGCCCTGGAGATCGCCCATACTTTACAATTGATGCTGAGTGGACAGAGATACGGTTACTTCATCATGAACGGGAAACAATATGAGATCATCGGACAGGTCTCACGGGATGACCGTAACACACCTGATGCGCTCAACGCACTATATGTCAGAAATAACAAGGGTGAGCTCATCCTCCTTGAGAACCTTATCAATGTGGAAGAAAGTATTAATCCGGCTTCGATATTTTCATTCAACAGGTATATCTCAGCCACCATTTCAGCCGGATTGACACCTGGCGCTACCCTGGGCGATGGAATCAAAGCCCTCGATGAAGTCTCGAAAAAAGTCCTTCCGCCGGTTTTTAACACCGCCCTTGCCGGCCAGTCGCGTGATTTCAGGGAAAGCTCATCCAGTCTTGTCTTCGTTTTTGTCCTTGCAATCGTCCTGATCTTTTTAATCCTCGCCGCACAGTTTGAGAGTTTTATCGACCCTCTGATAATCTTGTTTACCGTACCCCTTGCCCTGGCGGGAGCAATGCTTTCACTGTGGTATTTCGGGCAGACACTGAATATTTTCAGTGAAATAGGAATGATCATGCTCATCGGACTTGTGACCAAGAACGGGATACTTATCGTGGAATTTGCCAACCAGCGGAAACAAGCAGGTATAGAAAAGTCTGAAGCAGTTCAGCGGGCTGCAGTATCGCGGTTCCGTCCTATCCTGATGACCTCTTCAGCTATGGTGCTCGGGATACTTCCCATCGCACTCAAACTTGGCGCCTCCGCCGAAAGCCGGCAATCTCTGGGAATAGCCGTCGTAGGAGGCCTGGTCTTTTCAACATTTCTGACACTTTATATAATTCCGGCCCTTTATTCATATCTTTCCAGGAATCCGGGGACGGATGAACTCGATAATTTAGAACTGACAGTTGAATCAAGACCATTGATGACGGAGGATATCAGTTGATGAAGAAAACACGAATCACCCTTCTGATATTACTGCTTCCCGGCTTTTTGACGGCACAGGAGATTTTAACCCTCAGAAAAGCTATTGAAATAGGTCTTGCCAACAATTACGGGATCAATATAGCAAAAGGTAATTACCGGATATCCTCCAACAATGTTTCTCCCGGAAATGCCGGAATGTTACCTGAGATAAGCGCAAATGCCGGCTATGTAAAAGGATTAAGCGACGCAAAGGTTAAAGTCATCACAGGGGCCGAACTCGATAATACCCGTGCTAATTCCGATCTGATCACGGCCGGGATTAATCTTAACTGGACTTTGTTCGACGGCCTCAATATGTTTATAGCCTACGATAAATTGAAGAAACTTGAAGAGATCGGGGAAGTTGGTCTGAAAATTGAAGTCGAGAATACCCTTGCCAGGATCATCTCAGCTTATTACGACATCGACAGGGAACGCAAAGAGGTAGAAATAATTCAGGAACAGGTCGGCATATCGCTTTTCCGGCTTGATCTTGCCCGCCTGAAGTTTGAGACGGGAAGCGGGTCGGAAATGGAATTCCTGAAGGCGAAAGTGGAGCTTAACGCCGATTCTGCCGCACTGCAGAACCAACTGACTGTCTATCTGAATTCAAAGACTGTGCTGAACGACCTGTTATCGCGGGATGTCAATACCGGATTCGACGTCAGGGATACCATACTTATCTCTTATGTGTTGAATTATGATTCCCTGCGGCATAGCATGCGAATTGCCAACCGTAACCTGATCCTCGCCAATAAAAACAAAGAAGTCAGCCTGCTCGATATGAAATCGGCCCGTGCCCAACAATGGCCGACACTCGACTTTATAACTACCTATTCATATTACCGTTCGGAAACGGAAGCAAATTTTGTAGGATATAACCGCTATTTTGGCCCTACAATCGGACTTACGGCTACTATGAATCTTTTTGACGGCCGTAACCTGAACAGACAGTATAAAAATGCAAAGGTGTCGGTTGATATCAGCGATCTGGAAGTACTCAGGCTTGAGAGCCGGCTTGAAACATATCTTGCCCGGATATACAACGACTATAAGAATGATCTGAAGATGATCGGCTTTGAAAAGGAGAACCTGCTCCTTGCACTGAAAAACATGGATATAGCAAAGGAAAGCTATGCTGTGGGCTCAATTTCCTCACTTCAGTTACGGGAAATTCAGAAGGATCTGCTGAATGCAAATACACGTCTTGTAAACGCTGAGTATAAGGCAAAAGTTACCGAAACGGCTCTGTTGTTGCTAAGCGGGAAACTGATACGGTAAAATTTCAGACCAGTCTTAGTTTTATACGGTCAAAATAAGTGATGATCCTGCGGATCACATCATACAACAGCGTGAAATACATTATTGCCGACATGAACCAGATTACCAGAAAGTTAAACCAGAAAGTATTGATCCACATTCCGAAAATATTCTTAACCGGAGAATAAAAATGTCCGTTGCCGGTCTTCGATTCCGGTAACATGAAAATCGGATCCTTCTTGCGGATCAATCTTCCTTTCCCTTCTATTATTTTATTATCAGCTCCCTTGTCCTGAACCAGTTCGGCAAGGTTATCGTTATAGTAGTCCTGCCGGAATTTATAAACCACATCGGCTCCCAACTTCTTAGTCAGCCTATCATAAACTGCATCGCGTTTTTCCATTTTATCGCCAAGTCTCCGGGAATAAAACCGGCTGAGTGAATCGAGGTATGCCTTAACCTGATCTGAAATCTGGCCTGTATAACTACGGGCATTCAGCGATCCCAGGAGAGGAAAGGGTCCAAAACCGGCCCCACTCTGCAAGTTAGGGATCTCCCTTTTCAGTATTCTGAAGTAGTTGTTTGTTTCATCCGGCTTTTCATTCAGCCGGATATTCCGTTGACAGACATCCAGCTCGGATTTCAAAGTCGGTATTTGATAAGCCGTAATGTATGAATACCTCGAAATTTCCTGGTCATAAGTGAAAAAGTTTTTTTCGTATTCATTGTTCTTGAACTGTTCAACTGCCAGTGCCTCAAAAGTCCACCGCGATGTCATCATATTCCCGACAAGCGGAACATTGACTCTTGAGGCAATACTTGGATTAAGATAGTCGAATGGTACGATCGTTCCGCTTAATAATAACTGCGGAACCAGGATAAAGGGTATAAGAATGTAAATTGCAACCACAGAATTCAGACCTGCTGATATATTTAAGCCGACCATATTTGCAAAACAGGATGTGGAAAAAAGAATAAGGAAATAACTCAGCGTCATCCCTTTGATCCCAAGGATCCAGTTCCCGGCGAGAACATAAAGTATGGTCTGAATCCCGGACAATAGAAAGAGTAGGATTATTTTCGAATTCAGATAGCTGAAACGGCTAAGATTTAGAAATGCTTCCCGCTTCAGTAGCCGCCTGTCTTTAATGATCTCTTCGGCGCTCACCATCATACCAAGAAAAAGAGAGACCACAACGCTCATGAAAAGATAGGAAACAAGATTCCTGTTCTCGCTGAAAATATATTGATTACCGAACGAATACCTGGTCAGAAAAGCAAGTAATGCCGCCAGGAAGGGCGCCTCCAGGAGATTGATGATCATATATTGCCGGTTGGTGATCTTTGTCAGCAAATTCCTGATGCTGAATATCCTGAATTGTTTAAATCTGCCCGGAATACTGAAATAATTATGCGGCAGGTTATCTTTGTTTTCCGTTATATTAAGACCAGGCTGGATGTTTTTCAGGAACGACCCGTACCATTCTTTCGGGGTTATTTGCCGGTTCCCGGTCACCTTCCCATATTCATTAAGGATCTTTGATTCGGTGATCTGTAAAAGCTGCTCAGGATTAACATATCCGCAATTCAGACATTCGCTTTCCTCAGGATTAACATGGTTGCTGACTGATTTGAAATAAGTCAGTGAATCAATCGGATTCCCGTAATATATCGGATATCCGCCTTTGTCCATGATAAGGAGTTTATCAAAAAGCTTAAAAATATCTGAAGAAGGCTGATGAATATTGACAATGACAAGCCTTCCTTTCAGAGTTTGCTCTTTAAGAAGCAGCATGACCATTTCGGAATCCATCGATGATAAACCCGAAGTGGGCTCATCGGCAAATAAAACGGATGGCTCCCGGATAAGCTCAAGTGCAATATTCAACCGTTTCCGTTGTCCTCCGCTTATAAATTTATTCAGCGGATCCCCGACCTTCAGCTTTCTGATCCCAATAAGATCGATATCCGAAAGAACCCTCATAGCAGCCCGGATAAGCTGCTTTTCAGTAAAATGCCTGAAACAAAGCCTGGCATTGTAATAAAGGTTCTGAAAAACCGACAGTTCCTCGATAAGAAGATCATCCTGTGGCACGAATCCTATTATTCCGCTTAGCTTATCCTTTTCCTTTTCAATATTATACCCATTGATCAGGATCTCACCATTGTTTAGGGGTAAAGTGCCGTTGAGGACATTTAACAAAGTTGATTTACCGACCCCGCTTCCTCCCATTACTCCTATCAGCTCTCCTGATCTGGCAGTAAAGCTGAAAGGATGAATGCCATTCACGCTGTTCCTGAACCGGTATTCGATCTCTTTTGCGGTAAACACAATGCTCACTTTCTCCTTCGAGTGCAAAAACTGGCCAACCACGTCGGTATAGTAAACCGGGCTTATTTTCAGATTTTTCAGGATGGAACCGTTGGCAAATAAAAAAGAGCGGCAGGGGGGCACATTGTGACCATTCAGATAAAGATCATCTTTTCCAAGGTACCTGCACACAAATGACCTTACAGAAGGAACGTACATGATAAGTATAGTCCCGTCCAGGTGCTCACGGAAAATATTTTTATATCCGTTAAAGCCGGGTACTGCCTCGCTGCTTATTATTAAAAGACTCTCTTTGTGCATCTCTTCCCCGAAAGGGTCAAAAATAAATGCTCTCGAATTATGATATTCCGCATCCGGAGGATTGAAGACTGATTTAAAAACAAGAAAGCATTTCTCAGCGAGAGAGCTCGCCAATGCAGATCTTCCGCTGGAATCCTGCTCGAGTTCTTCAAAAAATTCAAGGAATTTAATAAAAACAATAAGCCTCTCTTTTGTATTTAACTGGTTATGAATTTTCTGACATATTGACCGGATCTTTTCCGGTATTCCCGTCTCTTCGCTTACTTCATTCGTTTCAGGGTGATGGAACAATACAAGCTCATCAAACAGTTTAAGATATTCCTCAAGCTCCTGACTGTTGAGATGTTGCCTTAGATAGGATTCAAGGATTATCCGGGTATTGGCTGAAACCTGCTTTTTCACCGAAGCTGCTACAATAGCAAAAAGCTGGACCAAAGCCATCAGGATGGGTTCCGACATGGATGAATATTTTGTGACAGGTAAAAATAATCAATTTGCAGTAATAAAAAAACCGCCCTGAATCAAGGCGGTCACTGGAGAATATGTACTTTTTATTTTACAAACGACATCCTGACACTTTCTGAAAGATCAGCAATATCGGCTGCTTTCTGCATCGGAAGATTCTTGCCGGCCTCCAGTCCATAGTCTGTAAATATAGGTCTGAGCTTTGCGATTGTCAATCCAACTTCCTTCATATTATCCTCTGTCTGAAAAGCCTCCAGGATCGTAAGCAGTTTATCAAGGTTGTCTTTCTGCTTAAAAATGATTGTTGAGATCAGCTTGTTATCTTTTGCGACCACATTAAGGGATGCAGCAAGATATAATCCTTCTGCAAATGTTCCACATGCTATAAGTACAGCAACTTCGTTCCTGTTGTTGCCCGACAGAAAGGCATTGGTTGCACTGAATACATTACTGATCAGTCTGACAAGTGAATCTTTGTTATTATTGTATTTCTTGATTTTATCAGGCAATGTCTTGTCATATACGCCGGCAATGCCAAGTTCATCTGCCAGACGGGAAGTACAGGCCAAAAATTTATTTGTTTCGTCAATCCGGTTGTAAGTGGCGGAATAACTCAGATCGGCGCTGTAAACTCCAAGGTTGCGAGCCTTACTTTTCTCAGTAACATATTTCCCAACGTTGGCAGGGGGATTTGTAATATCAAAAATAAATCCGGCCCTGGCTTTTTCGAGCATCATTGTAACCTCAAACGGGGTTGGAAACTGGTAAAGAAGATTTTGAGCTTCCGGACTCAGCGTAATCTCTTTTTTTATTGTATCGGCTGCCTGCTGGTCAGCGTTCCTGTTCTCTGAAGCATTGTAGCAACCTGCCAGGAAAAGGGCAGAGATCATGGATACTCCAGCAAAGACGGAATGAAATTTTTTAATTGTCTTCATAAATCTTTTTGAAAAATTGTTCGTACTTAAAGCAAGAAATACTTTTTCCGGTAATTATTGTTTCATGCGAAATTAAAGGATTTTTTTAATTCGTGGAAATTTTTGAAAAAAAAAGGGAGTTTTCCGTTAAACCGGATAACTCCCTTAAGCATACAGGTTTCTTTCAGAACCTGCATGTATTTATTATTTTTACTTAGCTCCTTTCTTAAAATGCATATACCAGTTAAGTTGATAATGATCAGAATCTTCATGTTTAGCGGCTTTACCGGCTTCCGCAGTCGATACCGGGTAGGGTAACAATACATCGTCTCCCGGCAGCCAGTTACCTGGGATCAATACTTCCTGCTTATCGGCCGTTTGCAAAGCAACTATTGTTCTTTCAACCTCACCAAGATTCCTTCCGATATTCATCGGATAGTAAAAGATAGCTCTGATCTTGTTTTTCGGATCAATAATAAAAACACCCCTTACATCCTTCGTATCACTTGAACTGGGATGAATCATACCATATTCCTTGGCTATTTTGAGGTTCGGATCCGAAACCAATGGAAAATATATCTTCTGAGGATCCCGGTCCTTATACCGGATTGCTTCCATATTTCTCTGCCATTCAATATGGTTCTCAAGGTTATCGACCGAGACAACGACGAGCTTCACCCCAAGTTTGTCAAAATCCTTTTGTGCGGCTGCAAGCTCCAGGATTTCTGAAGTGCATACCGGGGTAAAATCGGCAGGATGACTGAACAGAATCTTCCACTTAAGATTATAATCCTCCGGAAAATTCATTGTTCCTAAAGTAGATTCAGCTATAAATGAGGGTGCATCTTCACCCAGCATTGGATAGGTCATTTGACTCTTTTCCTGAGCCCGGAGAAGAGTTGCGGAAAATACAAGAACTATTGCTATAAGAATTGTCTTTTTCATGTTTCAGAATTTTTTGGTTAATTGTTAAAGATAGATTAATAACTACGCATAATAATTATGCGTTTTTCAACTTCAAAGAAAAAATAGAACTTAAATTAATTTGGATTTAATAAAAACAAAAGTAAATAATAAAGTTATTCTTGTCAATGAATAAAGAAAAAAAAGTTAAAATAATTTAATGCCTGATAAGGACTTTAAGAGCAGAGGGCTGGCGGGCAAACTCAATTGCCTGAAGGATATCTTTGAATTCAAATACTTTTGAGATAATAGGCTCCGGATCAACAAGGTTTTGCTCAAGAAGGCTCAGTGCAGGATCAAAAGATCCGCACCGTGAACCGATTATCTCGAATTCATTTATTACGATCTGATTCAGGTTGATTTTTTCGGGATCGGCAACAGTGGTTTTCAATACTAACCGTCCCCGTGGATAAAGATGCGACATTGCCGATTTGATACCATCAGGGGCTCCCGTACAGTCAACACAAACTTCAGCCATCTCAAGGTCTTTTAATGAACTCAGAACACGGGCGTGGATCCCCATTGAATGGGCTTTCTTCACCTTCAAACGGTTGGAATCGAAAGTGGTATATTCACAGCCGTTCAGACGGAAAACCTGCGATATCAGAAGACCAAGCTTACCGGCGCCGAATATGAATACATTCTGCGAAGGTTTGATCTGTACCTGTTCAAAAATCTCAATTGCAGCGGCAAGAGGCTCAGTAAATACTGCCTTCTCCAGCGAAAGCTGGTCGGGAATTACATGAAGGTTTTCAATCGGCAGAGTCGTAAATCCGGCGAATACCCCGGGACGTTCAAATATGCCAAGGACTGACCGGTTCGGACAGTGGGACTTCCGTCCTGTCTTACACAGATAACACTCCCCGCAGGAACAATTGATTTCGCCTACAACTCTCTTCCCGCTCAGTGGACTTGATTTTGATATTACTTCACCGACAAATTCATGCCCCAGAATTCCTCTGAATCCCATATAACCTCTCAGAATCTCAAGATCGGTGTTACAAACTGCCGAATAAAGGACTTTTATAAGTACTTCCTCTTTCTGTGGCCTGGGTCTCGGAACATTAAGGACTTTTAACGACCCGTCAAAATAAAGAGCTTTCATTGTCACTTTTTTTACACTGGTTATACCTTAACGGATTTATCTGATCTGAATTGCTCCATTGGTTATCCGGTTCTTAAATTTCTCCTAAGGATTCTCAGGAATCGTAATGATGAATTCAGTATAATCCCCTACTTTCGACTGCACCTCCAGTTTCCCTTTATGAATCTGCGTTATTATATCATAGCTCATGGATAATCCGAGTCCGGTTCCTTTTCCGGTAGGTTTGGTAGTAAAGAAGGGATTAAATATCTTTTCGATTACATTTTGCGGAATACCTGTACCATTATCCTTTATCCTGATCTCAATTTTATCGCCCACTTTCCGGGTACTCGTCACAACTTCCGGGAAATAACCCTGGATTCCTTTCCTTGCTTTCTCATCAACTGCATAGCAGGAATTATTCACAATATTCAGAATGACCCTGCTCAACTCCTGAGGCAGAATACTTGCTTTCCCCACTTCAGGATCGAGGCTCGTCTTCAGGCTGGTGTTAAAGCTTTTATCTTTTGCACGCATTCCGTGATAAGCCAGGTTCATATATTCGGAAACAAGATTGTTGATATCCACCTTTTCAAATTCCCCGGTCTTACCGCGGGAATGCTGTAACATTCCTTTTACAATGCTTTCAGCCCTTTTTCCATGTTCATGGATTTTTTCCACATTTCCTTTTATCATCTGAATAACCTCTTCGATGTCGGTATATTTTTCCTCTTTGAGCTGACCTTTTATCTCTTCCAGGAACTGTTTAAGTTCATCAGCCAGGTCAGAGGATAAGGTGGAAAAATTATTTACGAAATTCAGTGGATTCTGGATCTCATGCGCTATACCTGCCGTCAGTTGTCCGAGCGATGCCAGCTTCTCAGATTGGATAAGCTGGTCCTGGGTCTCTTTCAGATTCTGAAGGGTCAGTTGAAGGTCCTCCAGTATCCTGGTCTTTATGAAAGCAGATATGATGTGTTCTTTGGAATTACGTATAAAGCTGAGGTCTTTATTTTCAAAGGCATTTTCCCTTATCATATTTTCAAGGATCAGAAATGCCTCAACTTTATTTTCCACCTTGATCACCAGAACAAGCATTGCTTTCGGCGTCTCGAGTTCATTCAGAATTGGAATATTCTCGACCGCCTTGAAATCTGTTTTCAGAAAAATATCTTCATATATCTCCTCCGAATCTTTCAGGTACCGTTTTTCAGCTTGCGGAAGTGTAATGGTGACCAGCTCAAGCGCCCTGACATCCCAACCGAAACTGGCCTTAAAACGGAAAGCATTAATATTTTTATCGTAAACAAGCGCAGTTGATTTATCAACCGATTTGATCATTTTTGTTTTTTCAAGCAGGGATTGAAGAAGATTTGAAAAATGGATCTCGGAATTGATGGCCTTTACAACAGTGCTTATCTTTTCAAGTTCGTCGTTCTTGTTAGCCAGTTCCTGCGACTGTTTTTGCAGCTCTTCCTTCTGTTGAACAACTTCGGCCGTCCGCTCTTCGATCTTTTGTTCGAGAAACCTCTTTTCCTTTACAAGCTGCCTGTTTCTCAGGATCATAATCAGATATATGAGGATCCCTGCTAACAGGACATAAAGTAAATATGCCCACCACCTTGTGTACCAGGGCGAAAGGATCGAAAACCGGTAAAAGGCCTCACTGCTTATCTTTCCGAAGATATTCATTGCCTTGACCTGAAAAATAAAATTGCCTTTCGGAAGATTGGTATACTCTTTATTAGTCTGGGTTGTCCAATCAGACCATGTTTCCTCAAAACCCTCCAGTTTATATTGATACCGGTTGTCGCCTTCAGCCGAATAAAACGGTGCAGCAAACTCAAAGCGGATTGTGTTATCGCTGTGACTGAATATCGATTCTTTTGATGTGCTCTGATCAGGTGTACGGTTCCCATAATAAATAACAGAATCATTATTAAGGATGATCTGGCGGATGATAGCATGGAAGGAGCCAAGCATCTCTTTTTTTATGTTTGGATTGTATTTTATAAGTCCGTCAGGTCCTCCAAACCAAACGGTTCCGTTTTCCTCCGGATAGATTGTCCGTATCACATAATTTGCAATGGGAAGAAAAGGAGCCTGGTTTGTAATATAGCCGCTTCCTCTTATCTGCATTAAGGTTATATGTGTCTCATCACCATAAGTAACCCAGAGGCTGCCGCTGTGATCTTCACACATCGTTGTGAACCATTCGTTGTCGGAACTGGTATCGCCAATGATCAGCCTTACCGGGTAAAATTTCTGTGTGTTATCATCGAAAAGATATATGCCCTTCCTGGTTGCGACCGACACTTTGTCATCAACCTTGTTGATTACATTCCCGGTGATCTCCGGCAAACCGGAAGATTCACCAAAAATGTCAACCGAACCGGTCACAGGTGAATACCTGAATATCTCTTTTGAGACGGTAGAGCCCCATAACCGGTTTGAAAAATCAATCATCATATCATTTATTTCGCCGGAAGGACCTTGTATCTTTTTAGAGATCCAGGCTCCCCCCTTCCTTGTAAGCGTTATGAGTCCATCCAGTTCACCAACGTATATGGTTTCAGGATCTAATCCTGAATGCAACAGGAACAAGGAAAATCCTTCTTTGATCAATCTGATTTGATGACCGGAAACAAGAAACACTCCCTGTGAAGTAGCCGCCATAATATCCTTCCCGTAAGGTATCATCGACCAGCATGCAGTGATAATACCGGGATAGGATACAAAACCGGATTCCTTTTCGTCGTAAGCAAACAGTCCCTGGTAAGTGCCTGTAAACAGATGTCCCTGGGAACGGAGAATGGCCAGTACTCCTCCGTTCAGGCCTGCCTTATCATCAAAATAAGAGAGAGGAGAAGGCAACTCAATCATTGAGATCCCATTGTTCAGCGCCACCCACAGAATATTATTTTCATCTGCAAATAAAGACCGTATGTAATTGTCCTGTAGTTGTGCCTTTTTATCTATTATCTGTTTTATAGTTCCGTCGGAATTCATTACAACAATCCCATTCCTGCTTGTACCAAAAGCATAAGTCCCGTCTTTCAAAATGACTGCCGTGTTAATAGTATTCTTTTCAAAGTACGTATCGACTTCAGCTTTAAAATCGGTTACACCATTTTTTTCAATAAGATATAACCCCTGGGTACCAGTCGTAACCAATATTGGTCCGTCTGGGAATGGTAATAACGCCTTAATTACAATTGCTCCGGAAAAAATATCACCCTTATCAACGGGAGTCAGCGATTTATTCTGAAAGATCATCAATCCCTTATCTTTCAACTGAAGATATTGACTGTCGTGAATATTAAAAGCCGAAATAATTTCATGATCTGACTTCCAGATATCCAGCTTTCCTTTATACCATATGAAAATTTCATTTTTGGTTATAAAATAAATCCCTTTGGTGGTTGCATAAGTAAAGTTGACTTCCTGAAAAGCAGGGATTTTGGCGCCTGCCTGATGAGGAATGCTGATGAAAGTCATATCACCGTTTATACCTGATGAAAGATACCCGAACTCACCTCTTGCACCAACAAAAACAGTTCCGGTGCTGTCGGCTGCCAGTGATGAAACCTTAGTCGTATTGGTAGTAGGTATGAGCCTCCAGAATTCTCCATCGAACTGCAGAACACCTGCGAAATTTCCGAAATACATGACACCGTTTTTATCTCGTGTAATTGCAAAATTCTGGGCATGCGCTTTATACTGAATTGCAGGAAAATTCTTCAGGAAAGGATAACCCGTTTCATTCTCCGCCTGCAATGGATTATGAAGGAAACCTAAACCTGCCAGTAAAATAAAAGGGATAAATAGTTTATGCATAATCCTAAATTTATACCTTAATGATTATAATAAATGGAAATAAACCGTTCCGTTAAAACCAGGTCTCCTGCCATCACTTCAATAAGTTTTTCAAACGGAATCTTTAACTCCTGTGATTCACTTTGAATAAATAAATCTTCGGGATTCTGACTGTTTGATTCATCAATGCTTCTTGCCAGGTTGACCAGCACCATATCCGTAACGGGTGCGAACAACTCCGAATTCTTCATTATCATTACTTTTTCAAAGATCAGGCTGACGTCTCCTTTCTCCTTCACAGAAATTTTCCGGCTTACTTTTTCTATTTTCTGTGGTTCGGTTTTCTGAAAATTCCCGATTGTACTTAAATAATATTTTTGATCAAGCCTGCTGAGTTGCCAGCCGGCCATCTCACTGATCAGATTATCGGGATTAACAATGTTGGCCGACAGGAATTCAGTTGAATCACTTGAAGGGCTTTTGACGGTTTGTCCGAATAATTCGATGGCGCAGGTCTTTGTCCAGGTGTTGATCTTTGTATAATCTTTGTTTACAATATCCTTAATTCTTTCCCTGACGGTTAATTTCTCCTGTGGAAACCTGGAGGCAAACCTGTGTAAGCGTTCAGAAATGGATATATCTTCAAACAGCGGCAGGAACAATTCTTTGATATCCTCAGAAACAGTCATGTCACAAACTTCCAGAGCATAGATCTTGGCATTTTTATCCTGACTCTGGATATTTTCCCTGATGTGCTGGATGGTTTTTGCATCATAAAGAAGAGAAAGCAGTAAAAAAATATTTTCCTTTTTCTCTTCCATCTCCCTGAGCAGGGAATCCTGCAGGTTGACCGATTCCACTGAACCGCCTATATCGGTGAGGGAAGCCATTATCCAGACCATCGTCTCCACCATCTCTTCAATGGTTTGTTTGATGAAGGGGATTTCTGAAACGGAAGCGCGGTACTCCATGTTACTTAAAGCAAGCAACACATGATATCGTATATCTTTATCAGGATAAGCAATCCTGCTGCGAAGAATCCTGATAGCCGGGTCTCCCCCGATCTCTTTCAAAACCTGGATGATCCTGAGCTGGGCTGCTTTATGTTCTGCGATCTTATCAAAGAAGTGGTCTATCTCCTTAAGTATGGGCTCACCAACCAGGATGATCGCCACCTTTGCTGCATTACAATATTCAGGATTGACAAGGTTCTCGATCAGGAATGGCCATAGTTCATAGCGCCTTATCTTGCCGGCTGATATCAGCGCTGCTTTTTTAACCTTCGGATCAGGATCGTTCAACAGGTTTATAAGAAGTTTATAGATGTTGTACCTTCCCGAATATCCCAGCAGACGTGCTACCTTAAGCCGTGTTTCAGCTTTATCGGATTTGGCAAACTTCACCAGGTATTCAAAGGGAAAATCCTCCGCCTCAATCAGTACATGATAAGTCTTTTCCAGTAATGCCGTTAACTCGTTTTCATCTTTCCGGTCACGAAGTGGCTGGATAAATGTCACGGCCGGAACATATTGTTGTGCTCTGATCTTTTCAAGTATCAGTTTTTTAACCGGGACAGAAGAGGCAGAGTAAGCTCCTTCCAGAGCAGATTCAATTTTAACAGGCTCGACCTTTTCAAACAATTCATAGAGCTTATTGAATTGCCCGGGTGGCGAGAAAGACAGTATCTTTTCAATGAAAGGAACCACCGGGTCGGTAATTGCTCTTGCTTCCTGTCTTATATCTGAAAGTTTCGATTTGATCTGGTTACGGTATTCATGGTACATTTTCAGTGCAATCCATATCCAGACTCCCAGGATTATGATAAAAAAGTAGTCAAAATGGACAAGGGTAAAAAATGGAATACCTGCTAACGCAAGAAGGACGACACCGGTAATCACTGTTCCGAAAGCCTTCGGGATTCCCTCGATCTGGTTTTGAAATGGAAGTCGCTGCTCAGCCGGCAACGGCTGGTAGAGTAACTGAAAAGCAGGTTCATAAGAGGCTCCGCGAACCGACCGCTCAAAAAGCCTGGCAAGTGCAATAAAGGCAAAGAACAAGCCAACCGTTCCATATACCGTTCCAAAAAGTCCTGCAAGAAGAGCGCTGAAAATCAAAATGACCGGTAATGAAAGAAGACTGGTACGGATACCATATTTATTCAGGAATCCACCTGAAAATAATTTGAATATCAACTCTACAATGGAAACAAAACCAAGAAAGATCCCGAAGAACCTTGCAATGATCTCCGGATTGTTTGCGAACTCCAGCTTCGTCTGTGCTAAAAAAAGAAAATTAACGAAAAGATAACCGAATATCGGAAGCAACGCCATGAGGGAGATCATCAGGAAATAAGGTTTCTTGAGCAGGTTCCAGTAGTTCCATTCAGATTTAACCATCCGGGTTTCAGTTTGCTCCTGATGACGGGATTTTTGTAAATGATTCCGGAATTTATTGAGGATAAGAAAGACAGTTATCAGACACAGGAATAATGAGAACGAGGCCAGGAACAGCAAATCCGGAGCTTTCAGGAATTGAAGGAATAATGGAATCGAAAAATAACCGATGATTATTGAGATCGCCTCTCCGATACCTATCAGGCCGAAAATTCTTTTACCCTGACGGATATTGAAAAGGTTACCGGCAAGACCCCAGAATGTGACCAGTATGACATAGGACAGTACTCTGATCCAGGTGAACATGACAAATGCAAGCCATGGGGTATCGAACTTCCATACACCGAAGCTGATTGCCAGGACTGTGACCAGGATAAAAAGAAGTTTTACCATAACCTGCCGGGTAATGGTCAGCTTTTTATCGAGGCGCGATAGGAGCCACCAGATAAAATATACCACAATTCCCGAAATGATATAGGATATGGATATCATGGTCGCGGGGAAATGCTTCAGGAAAATAGCATTGGAAGCAGTAAAATAAAAGGAAACTGTAAGCCCGACGAAAAAAGAAAACAGCATGAGTAAAAAAACGGGTTTGCTTTCTTCCCTCCGAACATTAAGAATTTTAAATATCCGGTTTCTGAGTTTCATTTGTTTTCAGACTATGTACATCCGCTGAAAAGTATTGGCCTTGATTAAAAATTATAAGACAACTGTATTAAAAAATGTCTTCCCCGCTGCAGTATCTCTGTAGGATTTACCACGCCATCTGCAGATTTCGGCCCCGGATGATAATAGACCGTGTTTAAAATATTATTACAAACAACCTGTATCGAAAGTCCGGGAACAATTTTTTTATTTGAATAACCGACAGCACCATAAAGGATAGCAATTGCAGGAAAAGTTTCCGGATTCTGGGGAACGGTTGTTCCTTCGCCAACTTTCCTGTTTCCCGAAAAATTCAGACGTAAGTTAACGTCGAGCTGATCAAAAAATACCTTGTCAACACCTACATTAAACTGATGGCTTGCAATATCGCCAACCCTGATATCTACCTCACCGCTTTCCGAATAGGTTTGAACCGGGGCACAAAAGGTATAATTAAAATAAGCTGAAAAAGATTCATATTGGTAAGTGGCATTTGCCTGAACACCGGTGATCCGGAATTGACCTATATTTTGATTTTGTGTCTTTCCGGGATTGCCTTCAACGGGAACTAATGCTACTACATTGTTTATGAATTCATGATAGGCACTGACATCGGCCTGAAAGGATTTGTTCAGTCGAAATCCGGCGCTGATCTCATAATTCGAGATATTTTCTGTCCCTAACTTTGGATTGGGAATACGGTTTCCTGCCGAGGAATATTTTGTCCAGTTGGATACGTTGAGAATACCTTTGGAGTAAATTGCCTTGAAAGTAAATTTTCCAGGTGAATAAACGAGTGCGACCCTTGGACTAAGCTCACTGCCAAAACCTCCCTGATCCCTTACGCGGTTATAATCATACCTGAGACCCAGGGTGATCCTGAATTTCCTGAATGCCTGGAAAGTCCCCTGTGCATAGATACCTACATCCCATATATTATAATCATTACCTCCTTTGGGAGGGGGAAGGACTACAGCCGAGTCCTGCGGAGGCGGAACCAGACTCATCATGTAGGCACCCTGGATAGTACTGTTGCGGAGCTCCAGACCGGTCACCAGGTCAAACCTGGAAACAGGCTGATATATAACTTTACATTCATTCCTCAACTGCTTTGAAATTTCATAAGCATATTGAGTAATCCATTCGGGTGACTTATTGTTAACCAGATCGGGTAATTTCAGATTTCCCCTGGCGTAATTTAAGACCGACACAAAACGCGAATCGTCGGTCAATACATGTATCCGGTATGTTGTAAGATTTGATAAAAATACTTTCTCGCTAAGCTGGTTCTCATATCTGACAAAAAACAATGACATCTGGGGAACATAGGTGAATCCGTTGTCTGACCCCGGAACATAAGTGTCGGTATATTGTGTGGTTGATCCCCTGTTGTACTTCCAGGTCTGGAACCCGAAGGAAAAGTTCCCGAAATTAATTTTACCATTGACAAACCATTCATTGCTTTCATTTGTAAATCCGATCTTGTGACCGTTCACGATCTGGTCATAACCTGTTTTATCGAGATTGCGGGCTGTTTCAGCGCCATATGGAGTCAGTGTCAATTGGCTTGAATCAGCCGAAAGCTGGTAATAAGGACTGCTGAATGGTAATTTGTTTTTTATCAGATACTGTTTTGCATCCTTACCGATATCCATAAGTTTATTATAATCCACATCATCATAAACGGCAGGGTTGTAATCGAAAAAAGATTGACCCGACAAGTTCATCTCATCAGAATGGAAAAACCGTCCGGAGAGGGTAAACGATATATTTCGTTTCTTGCCGGAGACGCTCAGGTCGGCAGTGACAGTGTTATAAGTTCCGTAATTTACCGTTCCACTTACGCCAAAACTGTTACCGGGTTTGATCGCATCAACGGAGTTTCGTGTAATAACGTTGATTACACCGGTAAAAGCAAGAGGACCATACATTGTTGATGCAGGACCATAGATGATTTCAACTCTTTCAATGTTCGATAAAGGATATTGCCGGTCGATAGAAGCCTTGTTCGACCAGAGATCATTTTCCTCAATACCATCTATCAGAAGCAGGGTTTTATCGGTACTGCTTTGCCGGAATCCTCTCTGGTATATATTTGAATATTCTCCGCCATACCACATTGCAAGGTCAAAACCGGGTATGTCCTTTAACATCTCAACCAGGTCATTGTAACCCCTTTTCCGGATTTCTTCCCTGGTGATGACGATGATGGTGGCGGGCGCTTCATAGATCGACTCCGCTTTCTTGGATACGGAAGTAACTACCTGTGCACCACCGGCAAGTTTAAGATCATTAACCAACTTTATAAATGCAGGCGGATCGAACAGGTTTGCTTCATATGTAGGATTGATTTGCAGAAGAAATCCGGTTTCCAATGCTGCCTGATCATTCGAATCGATTGCCAGATATGTCATTGCAAGCAAACGGTATGCCTCAACCTTCTGCTTTTCATTGAATCCTTTCTGAATACATGGATGCAGCATCTGTAAAACTTCGGTGAACTTGCCGTTCTCATAATTTTTCCTGGCATCGTTAAGGGAAACATCACTGCAGGGCTGGGCCACTACATGAAGCGGATCAAACAGGCTGGCGGCAAGAAGAAGGTGGACTACGATCAGGAATAAGAGACTGAAGTAATTTTTATGCATGGGTTGAACTTTATCTTTGTTATACCAGGGTGAAATGTTGATTTTTAACGGAGATCCGGTCTGGTTTTTTCGTAAGGGATATCAACGCCGACATATTTATTCCATTCCTCGGCGGTCATGTTACGGTCAAGCTCTTTTATAAGTTTGTCATTCATAATGGAACACTCTGTTGAAAAGATCCGAATTGTCTTATCAGCACTGCACGAGATCAGGTGTTTGTCGTCAGGAGTATACAGGATATCGTATACCCATAGATCATTTCTCTCAATTGAGATGGGCTTCATTCCTGCCGACTTCCAATTCCCGATCTTTATCGTCCTGTCAAAACTGGAAGAGGCGAGGTCACTTCCATCGTTGCTGAATGTCATGGAGGTAACTCCGGAAAAATGCCTGCCGAGGATTTCCGATGGCTTTCTGTCAGCGTGTAACATATCCCATATCCGGATGGAACCGTTGGAGAATCCTGCTGAAAGAAAGTTCCCGTCTTTCGAATATGCCAATGACAGTATTGGAACAGCGGAATTGAAAATAGTGATGGATTTGACATCTTTTTGACTCGTTTCTATCATTCTTAACCTGCCATCGGAGCCGCCAAATATCAAAAACCTTCCGTCGGGACTGAATATTGCAGCATTGATCCTGGAACCGGCAGAGTCGATCAAACTTTTCCGGAAATCACCTTTTTCAAAATCCCATAGAAATAATTTTCCGTCAGAACCGGCGCTGGCAAATTGTTTTCTGATTGGATCAAGGGCAATACTGTTGACCACGGAAGTGTGACCGGTTAAAACCTTCACTATACCCCTTGTCTCATTTAAATTAAAGATATAGATCTTTCCTGAGAATGTTCCGGCAACGATAAACTTTTCATCATTGGTTATCATGACCGACCGGAAATTCTCTTTTACAGATTTTGGCAATTTGAATATTTCCGGGGAAATTGCAGAATTTACCGGATTCCAGCACATAAGGTTGCCGTCATCGCTGCATGAGACCAGTATCTTCCCATCTTTTGACAATGCAATACCCCTTACCGCGTCTTCATGCCCCCTTAGTATCACCTGATCATTTACAATCGTTGATAATGCATTGTAAATTTCAGGATTATCCTCAACCCCTCCGTTCTCCTTGTTAAAAATATAGGCCTGTACCGCTAATAATCCCGGAAGATCATCCTTTATTGTCGTGAAGAGCTGACTCGCCTGGATTGCCATTGAACGGGCGATCGATAACAGCCTCAATCTCTGGGTGTTCTTCTCCGATTTCTCAGCTTTCTCACGCTCCTTGTCGGCAATTATTTTTTGGGCGACTGCTTCTTTTCTCTGATCTTCTGCCTCATCTTTTGCCTGGACGGCCTCCTGCCTCGCCGCATCAGCTTTCTGCCGCTGATCCACTGCAACCGTAGTTTGCTCCTGGGCAATGAATTGCTGCTTTACGGCATACTGCCGCTGTTCCTCAGTAATTATTTTCTGCTGTTCGGCTATCTGTTGCTGCTGTTCCGATATCTTTTTCTGCAGAATAGCTTCTTTACGTTGTTCCTCTGTCTTTTTCCGTTCGAAGACCGCCAGCTTTTCTTTTTCAATTGCCTCTTTCCTGCTTGCTTCTGCCTTAAAACGCAGATTCAGGGAGATTATCAGAAAAAGTATTGAAATAACTGATGCGGCGCCTAAAATTATTGCCGATTGCCTCGCTCTTTTAAGATTACGTTTTTGCTGGTTCTCTTTTTTCGTAATCTCCAGCTCGTTCTGCTTACGGCTGTATTCAAGAAAAGTGATTGCTCTGTCGAATGCCGGATCATAACGCATCGCCCAGGTGGAATTCGGCTTGTTCTGTTCTTTCCACTGCAGCGCCAACTGAAGCTCAGGGTTGATCCAGAGTCCGGATTTTCCTGCCTGGTAAAGCTCAGCCGATTTTGATAATCTGAGGTACAACTGTGCAGAGTTACTCTCCTCTTCAACCCATTTTCTAAGTCTTGCCCATACACGCATGATGCTCTCATGAGAAATATCTATGGTCGAATCCGGTTCCAGAGTTATAATGCGTGATGGCATTAAAAATGCCCTGCCGGTATCGCGAAAAGCATCTATAACCTTAATCACATCCTCATCCTTGGCGTCGGCAAGGGTGCATATCTCTCCAAGCTGTGTCGGTCTGCGTGTTCCCCTGTTTTCCTTACTGACTTCCGTCAAAGCTTTAAACAGTTTTTCCGTTATGAATTTGCTTTTCTCATCACTCAGTTCATGGAAAATTTCCTCAAGATGAACCGAAAGCGCTTCTTTCATTGTCCCGATAGCTTCATAATGCTCCATGCCAACCGGTTGCTCCCCGATACGGTTCAGGGTCCAGTAATCCCAGGTACGCATAAGCGCATGCTGCAGAATTGGAAGCTGGTCAGGATCATCCCCGACATCCCTGAGCAGCCTCTCAACAAGGTCTTCATTTATTTTATTACCTTTCGCATATATGGGACCCGTGATAACAAGTCTGCGCTCCTCAGTGTTCATGCGGGGGACAAGGTAGTAACCCTGGTTGATTATTTCACTAAGACCGCGGAACTCAGTGCAATCATCTAAAAAATCGGTCCGCATGGAGATCACTACATAAACCGGCAGTTCCTGCTGAAGGATTGAGGTGAGAAGAAGATCAACGAAAACAGCGGATTCGGTAACGGAATGTTGTCCTGATCCGCTCTTTTTAAACCGGAAAAGCTCCTCAAACTGGTCAATAATGATAAGGTTCGATTTTCCCTTTTTGTTCCTGTCTTCACTTATTGCCTTTACCAGTCCTTCACTGCCCGACCGGAGTATGGCAGCGAACTTATCAAAAGGTTGATTTGAACCTGCAATACAACGCGCCATATTACCTATGGGATCATTGGCCGGCCTCATGATGTACAGGTTCCAATCGGTCGGAAATTTCTGGTTTTTTTTCTTTACCAGTGCCGGTACCAAACCTGCTTTGACCAGGGAAGATTTACCGCATCCGGATGATCCTACAATTGCCAGAAATCGCGTGACCGATAATTTGTCAATAAGTTCTGTTACCTGCGACTCCCTGCCAAAGAAAAGATCATCTTCATGGATTTCATAACTCCGGATACCCGGAAATGGATTAACGTGAAGGCTGGATGCAATCATAGATGTATTGGACTGTTAATTACTCTTCGAAAATTAATACGAAATTTTCAATTATCTTCGAAAATTATATTCTTACACCAAAATTAGAACATCTGAGCCATTTTTCTTAATAATTTTATCCTGACGGAAACCTCCCGCTTATGAATACAAATCCTGATGAGATCTGCAAAGAGCTGATACAGAGATCAGAAAACCTTAAAGCTGAACTTGACTCGGCAAATAATAAATTGCAACAAATTCAAATCCAACTGCTCGAGAGTGAAAAAATGGCAACGCTCGGACAGCTTACCGCCGGGATTGCTCATGAGATAAAAAATCCTTTGAACTTTATCACCAATTTTTCAGAACTCTCCATAGAACTCGTTGAGGAACTGACAAACGAACTTGCGGATCATATAAGTACATTGGATGATAAAGATTCAGGGTATCTGAAAGCTATCCTGTCCGACCTTAAGGAAAATTTAAATAAGATCTTTGAACACGGGAAAAGGGCTGACAGTATTATCAAAGGAATGTTACTCCACTCACGGGGAACCTCGGGTGAACCAATACCCACCGACATCAATGCCTTATTGTCAGAATATATTAATCTCGCCTTTCATGGAATGAGAGCAACTGATAATTCATTCAATATCAAAATAGAATCTGATTATGATCGCTCTGTCGGATCCTTGATGGCGATCCCCCAGGATCTGAGCCGTGTTTTTCTGAATCTGCTGAATAATGCTTTTTATTCAACGAACGAAAAGAAAAAAGAATTTAAGGATGAATATTCACCCGTCCTGCAGGTTACTACTAAAAACAGGGATACTTTTGCCGAGATCCGGCTGCGTGATAATGGAAAAGGAATTCCCCGGCACATCATGGAAAAAATTTTCAATGCATTCTTTACTACAAAACCTGCCGGATCGGGAACAGGTCTGGGATTATCCATTAGTCACGACATTATTGTGAGAGAACATAAAGGCACGATCAGCGTCGATTCAATGGAGGGTGAGTTCGCCGAATTTATTATAACCCTGCCAAAGTAGATGAATGAAGAATGAACAACAAATGAACGTCAGGTCACAAATGACCAATGTCAAATTATTATTGAACAATTAACAATTTAATATGAACAATAACTATCTCTCAAATTTAAAAATCATGGTGGTCGATGATGAGATCGATCTTGAACCATTGATCCGGCAAAAATTCAGGAAACAGATCCGTGACGGACATTATAACTTCGTGTTTGCCCATAACGGGCTGGAAGCTCTTACAAGGCTGATTGAGTACCCGGAAATTGGCATCATCCTGTCAGATATCAACATGCCGGAGATGGACGGACTGACTTTGCTGATGAAACTTAAGGAATTAAAAAACCCGGGATTGAAGACGGTTGTGGTCTCGGCATACGGCGATATGGATAATATAAGAACTGCCATGAACCGCGGGGCATATGATTTTATTACAAAGCCCGTTAATTTTGAAGACCTTGAGATCACCATCAATAAAACGATGGAAGAAATATTGCTGGTAAGGCGTTCCTTAGAAGAACATGATCAGCTTGTATCCATACAGCAGGACCTTCTTACCGCAAGGGAGATCCAGCAGGCAATCCTCCCCAAGGTCTTTCCACCATTTCCTCACAGGTCCGACTTTAACATCTATGCGGCCATGATCGCGGCAAAAGAGGTTGGAGGCGATTTTTATGATTTCTTTATGATCGATAATGATCGTCTTGGATTTGTAATTGGAGATGTTTCGGGTAAAGGAGTTCCTGCCGCAATTTTTATGGCAGTCAGCCGGACACTTATCAGAGCAACAGGACTTAAAGGTATACCTGTGGATGAATGTATGATTTATGTCAATAATCTCCTGTGTAATGAGAGTGTTTCAAGCATGTTTGTTACTGTATTCTATGGTATACTGAATACTGTAACAGGTGAAATCGATTATGTAAATGCTGGTCATAACCCACCCTATCTGATATCCGCTTCCGGGATCCGTAAAGCGGAAATGACTGATGGAATCATTTTGGGCTGTATGGAGCATTTCATTTATAAGCATGGAAAAGTAAAACTCAACCCCGGTGAATGGTTATTCCTTTACACGGATGGCGTGACCGAGGCCTTCGATAGAAACAACGAGGCCTACGGGGAAGAGCGTCTTGAACCATTTCTTAAATCACACCTGGACCATCCCGTAGATGATATCATTAATCATCTGTTCCAGGAAGTAAATACATTTTCAACCGGCGTTCCACAGTCGGACGACATTACTATGCTGACAATCCGGTATTCCGGAAGGTCGTGAACCGGATGAAGAATTTTGTATGAATATAGTCAGGAGAAAAGAGATATTACTAGATATAATTGAAATTCAGGGACGTATTGATGGCCTTACAGCCCCTGCAATCAAACAGGTCTTTGCGACGGCTGTCAACGACGGACAACGACATCTTATTATCGATTTCAGTGGCGTTTCATACATGAGCAGTGCAGGCCTCAGGATTATAATTGAAACGCATAAATCATTGAGTCTGATAGGAGGTGAACTGATACTTCTTTCCGTCCCGGCTACAGTAGCTGATGTATTCAGGATAAGCGGGATTGCCTCACTACTGAACATATTCCCTGACATGGCTTCTCTCAGGAAACATTTGAATAACGCTGCCGAACCTGAGACAGGTACCAAAGAAGAATTTGAAGGACTGCAGCTTGAAGTCCTGAAAATGTCCGTGAAAACAGGTCATCTTTTCCGGTATGGCTCTCCGGATAAGTTCATGGATTCGTCATATTCGGCTGCAGATGTTTATAAAGCTGATCTGGAAGAAATTGATTTTGGCGCAGGTCTTTCAGTACTGGGAGATGAATACGATGATTTCAGTAATCTGTTCGGTGAATCAGTAGTGCTGCATCATCATTTTTTCTCTTATCCTGCCGTTAAAAGGCCCACCGTGGATTATTCATACTTTTCAGAAGAATCCGGTCATAAAAGCAATTTCCTCCACGGTTTTGGAATGCAGGGGAAATTTTCTGCCCTTATTCATTTTGAGGCCGCGGATAAACGAGTAACGTTGTCAAAACTTGCAGCGGCAGCGGGCCACATTGCTTCATCGAACATCTTTGGTATTGTGATACTGGCCCTGAGCGGAGGAATTCTCGGAATGCATCTGAAAAAATCTCCCATACTGGAAAATCAACCTGATACGAAAAAGATACTCGATCCTGAATTATTCCATGAATGGATGAGTTACCCGCTGGAAGAAGAGGGAATTCATAAAACAGTGGTGGGAACGGGGATTGTGGTCAGGGAACCGGAAAAACTCGATGCGCTGTGGAGAAAACAATTCCCGAAAGATTCAAATATACATTTTCATGCTGCAATTTTTAAAAACGGACTGTGGAGTAATAATATAAACGAATTTGAAAAAGAACTTGAACGGGTGATCACGAATTTTGAAGTGGAGAAAGTGGTTCACTTATTACCGGCATCAGTGCTTGTAAATGGTTTTATCGGAATTATCAACCTTGACTGTTTCTGATGGAACTCTGGATAGGAGCGGTGAACCTCGGTGTTCTTTATGCCTTTATGGCTATCGGGACTTATATCACCTATAAACTTTATTCCTTTCCCGATATCACGATAGATGGTACTTTCACAACAGGAGCAGCTGTAGCATCGATCCTTATCGTCGACGGCTGGAATCCGTTTCTGGTCATACCGGTCGCTTTTTCCGTTGGATTCCTTGCGGGCTTCGTGACAGGATTTATCCATACACGTTTTAAGATCGAAGGCTTGCTTTCAGGCATCCTCGTCATGACGGGATTATATTCGGTTAACCTGCATATCATGGGAAAATCGAACGTCCCGCTGATGAACAACCAGACTTTCGTCTCTATCCTCGCCAGGATGAATCCGGGGATCAACGAGGAGATATGGACATGCATTTTCCTGGCTATGATCATGATTGTCTTTTGGATGGTGATCTCGCTGTTTCTCAGTACCGATTTTGGGCTCACAATGAGAGCAACCGGTAATAATCCTGTCATGATCGCTGCCCAGGGAGTATCTGTCAACCGGATGAAGATCTTCGGGATATCCCTTTCCAATGGCTTTGTAGGAATTTCAGGCGCGCTGGTGGCACAATACCAGGGCTTTGCCGACATCGGAATGGGGATAGGCTCCATCATATTCAGCCTCGCCTCTGTCATTATCGGTGAAGCGGTATTACGTCATCGTTCGATGTTCCTCAAAATACTGGGTGTCATCCTGGGATCCATCATTTTCCGCCTCGCCGTAGCCTTAGCCCTTCACCTTGGATTGAATCCCAATGACCTGAAAATTATTACGGCGGTATTTGTATTACTTACAATCATTACAACCAACTCCTTTGGTTCAACGGAAGGAGGCAAACTGATCCGGTTCCTCCGCCGGAATAAATGGATATTAAAGTCGGTTACTTTTCTTTCAATACTTGGAGTCATCATCTGGATCATCATTCAGATTAATTTTCCTGTTTCTGATGAAAAAAGAATGACCAAAATCGGACTTATACTTGCAAACCAGAGTTCCCTGCTGGTAAATACCCGTAACGGATTTTATGATGAGATAAACAAGCTGGGTTATGTTCCGGGAAAGAATTGTGATATTCTTGAACTGAACGCAGAAGGAGATATTCCGACAAACAGGGCAATAGTAGATCATCTTGTTTCCGAAGATATCGATGTTTTCGTGCCGGTATCGACTGCCTCAACCCAGGCCACCATAAGTAAAGTTAAGGATAAACCTGTTGTGTTTGCAACGGTTGCTGATCCATTCATCATTGGCGCCGGTAGGAGTGAGGTTGATCATCAGCCTAATGTTACAGGCGTATATGGATCGGCGCCGGTATTCGATTTATTGAAAATTTTCGCCGGACTATATCCGGGAAGACAAAAAATTGGCACAATTTATAATCCTGCATATCCGAATACAAAAGTCAATCTGGGTGATTTTCTTAAAGCGCTCGGATCATTTCCCATGATAACACTTGAGGAGGTAGCCGTTTCCGGAACCAGCGATGTCATGCAGGCAGCACAATCGCTTGCCTCAAAAAACATAAAGGCTTTTATCCTTATCAATGATCTCACCGTATTTAATTCGCTTGAATCGGTAGTAAGAGTATCAAGACAGAAGAATATTCCGATCTTCACGAACGACGCAGAAAGGTTGAACGACGGCGTTCTTCTGGTCTACGGTTATGAGTATTATGTCAGCGGTATGCAGGCGGCCCGCCTGGTCGACCGGATACTGAAAGGAGAAAATCCGGCGAAGATTCCGTTCGAGAAATACAGGATAATCACGTACGGAGTTAACTATGATGTTGCCAAAGACCTTGGAATAGCAATCCCCCCAGCAATAAGGAAAGCAGCAGGTGCAAGTGTAATGAACGGCAAGCTGGTCAAACTTCCGTTTATCCTGTCTGAGGACAACAAATCACAAAAAACAAAGATCAATTAATTATCCGGTGATCATGATAAGAGTCGGAAATCTTAATAAAAAATTCAATCCGGGATCACAGGATGAGGTAATAGCACTGAGCAATATTAATCTGGAAGTTCATAAGAACGAATTTCTGACAGTGATTGGAACCAATGGATCAGGGAAATCGACACTGCTGAATGCAATTGCCGGGAATTTAATTCCGGATAGCGGGACTATAGAAATAAACGGAAAGGACGTTACAGGTCAGAAGGAATATCAGAGAGCCAGGAATATTTCCAGGGTTTTTCAAAATCCTTTTACAGGAACGGCGCCTGAGATGACTCTTGCTGAAAACCTTCTCATGGCCTGGCTCCGGGGTCGCCGGCGTTATGCTAAAATCAGCCTGAGCAGAAAAGGACGTGAATTTTTCAGGGAGCAACTCGCTTCTCTGGAGATGAATGTTGAAGACCGTCTTGATAATTTGATGGGAGCACTCTCTGGAGGACAGCGGCAGGCTATCACATTGTTGATGGCGGTGATGCAACAACCTAAAGTGCTGTTGCTGGACGAGCATACGGCAGCTCTTGATCCGAAAACCGGTTCACAGATTCTGAAATTAACACAAAAATTTGTGACTGAATCCAGGCTGACCACCCTGATGGTGACACATTCCATGAAACAGGCGCTGGAACTGGGGACACGTACGATCATGATGCATCATGGCCAGATCATAGACGATATCTCTGCCGGTGAAAAATTAAGTCTCACCGTTGATGATCTTCTCGATAAGTTTGAAGATATAAGAAAGAGGGAAAAGCTTACACCTGATCTTATAGAACAGTTGAAAAACCTGTATGTTTAAAACCGCCTGACAAACATCACCTTCCCGTCGCCCTTCTTGTAAAAATCATCAATCTTTGCCTCCAGCGTATATCCCATCTGAATATAGAAATGTCGCGTCGGGGTATATTTTTCAATGGTTGATGTCTCGGCTATGATCAGACGCGCTCCTGACGATTTAACCAGATCATGTGTTTTCTCAAGAATAATTCTTCCGATCCCTTTACCGCGGTAGTCGTTATGGGTAACGATCCAGTACAGGTCAAAGCTCCCTTCCGTTCCGGCGATAGGACCGAAGCAGGTGTATGCAACCGGATTCCCACCACTTTCGGCAAACAGAAAATGATAATCGCTTTTTTCCCGAAGTTCCAGCTTTTCCTGCACCAACTCGACAGCGACCGGAACTTCAAAGTCATAGAAAAAATTGGTCGATACGACCATCTGCCGCACTATTTCATCATCGCCCGCCCGGACTTCCTGACGAAAAATTAAATCTGATAGGTTCATAAATCCTGATGTTAGGTTACTGCATCCTCAAGGATACGTTTAACTACGTCGGGGAACTTTAACCCGGCTCTCCTGGTTGCAGCCACATATCCGCTTTCAGGTGCGATACATGGATTTCCATTAATCTCAAGAACATAAGGTTTGTTATTCTTATCAACCCTGAAATCAACACGAACATATCCCTTAAGGTCAAATTCGTGCCAGCATTTCAGGGCGATTGCCTGCAACTCCTTAATAAGTGGAAGATCCCTCTTTTTAAAACGGAAAGTCCTTGGTGTATGGGTGTATTCGAATGAATCTTCAGTCCATTTTGCATTATAACCCACTACCCTTGGCTTATCGTCAGGGTAATCGGTGAAAAGGATCTCGGCCGGAGGCATCACCTGAGGCCCTTTCCGGCCTCCCAATACCGAAAGATTGAATTCACGCCCGTCAATAAATTCCTCGATGAAATATGTTTTCTTATCAAGCTTTTGAATCTTTTTCATGAACCGTTTATCATTGCCGGTGAAAACACAATTCTCATCCAGTCCAAGTGAACCATCCTCACAGATCGGTTTAACAATATATTTCGCTTTGGGATTCAGTTTTTCAGTCTCGTCCAACCTGTACCAATCAGAGGTCGGTATATTCAACAACTTTAATTGTTTTTTCGAAAGAACCTTGTTGGTAGTGATGAACAAAGCATCAAGCGGCGATCCGGTAAACGGGATTTTCATATATGTGAGAAAAGAAGGGGCAATATGAAGAAGCATACCTGTTCCCAGAGTCGTTTCAACAAGGTTGAATACAATCCAGGGTTTCAGTTTTTTCAGTTCCTTCATTACCCTGTCAAGGTCAATGGAAAATGGAATTTCGGAGGTCGGGTAACCCAGATATTGCAACGCTTTACGTATATGCTTCATCTGGCGAATGACATCCAGCTCATCTTCCTTAGGATTCTCCGACAACTTCTCATAAAGGAAAACGACCAGCTTATTTTTCATATGTATATTTTCGATACTTAGACGACTTGTTATTCGCTATTTTCTTTTCAGTGCCGATTCCATAATCATCCTGATCAGCGCAATATAAGGAATTCCCTGAAAATTGCAAATGATCGGAAGGTCGGAATGCCTGGGATGTAAACCGGCAAGCGGATTGACCTCCATGAAACTTGCCTTCCCTCCGGTATCGAACCGGATATCCACTCTTCCTGCATCCCGGCAGTTCAGGCATCGCCAGGCTGCAAGTGCAACTTCTTCACTTTCTTTAGCAGCTTCATCATCAACCAGTCTGTAGATCACATGTTCCTCACAGAATTCCTTGTTTATATAAGAGTATGCAAATGATTCGGCTGAATCTTTCAGGATCACCTCCATCACTCCAAGCGAATGAGATGTGTTTCCGGTGCCGGCAATTGCTACTGTAAACTCCCTCCCGGGCAAATAAGTTTCAACAATCAAACCGCTTTTATACCGTTGAAGCAATGACAGGCAAACCTCTTTCAATTCGTTAAAATTATTAACCTTCGACTTTGAGTCGATCCCTTTGCCTGTCCCTTCAGCATTTGGTTTTACAAATAACGGGTAAGGAAGATCGACCATTCCAATATCCGGCTCGTTACTTACTGTTGCAAATGGAGAAGTTGGAATCCCGGCGTCACGGATTACACGTTTGGTCATTCCTTTATGGAGGGTGAGCGAAAGAACCAGAGGGTCGGAAAAAGTATAAGGGATATTGTAGGCATCAAGAATTGCAGGAACCTGCGCTTCCCGCCCGATTCCATACATTCCTTCACAAATGTTGAATATCATGTTCCACCGGTCGCCGGTGGCAAGCCGCCGTACGAGGTTACGAACATGTCCGATCCTGTCTGTCTTATAATCCAGTTCCTGCAAGGCTTGTTCGATGGCTTCAACTGTACTCTCCTGGTCGAATTCTGCGGTTTCCTCCTCGCTGAAACCTTCGCTTAAATATTCCGACCGTAAATCGTACGTGAGACCTATTACCATATTTTATTGTGAAAAATCCGGGTACCGGAAGACTTTGTCTTCATAATTCTTTAAAAGCGCATATTCCTCTTCACGTCCCAGATAGTAATCGGGCAGCAGGGGTATTTTTCCGCCTCCGCCGGGAGCATCAATGACATACGTGGGAACCGCATAACCGGAAGTATGTCCACGTAATCCGCGCATGATGCTGAGCCCTTTTTCAATAGTTGTCCTGAAATGATGAGAACCAACTACCGGATCACACTGATACAGGTAGTATGGCTTTACCCTGATCATCAACAGCGCATGCATTAATTTCTTCATTACAGGCACATTGTCATTGATTCCTTTCAAAAGTACTGTCTGACTGCCTAACGGGATACCGGCATTTGCAAGTTTTTCGCATGCTTCCTTAACTTCAGGGGTTATCTCATCGGCATGTGTGAAATGAATGCTCAGGAATAACGGATGATATTTTTTCAGCATGTTTACCAGCGGCCGGGTAATACGTTGCGGCAGAACAACAGGAACCTTTGTACCGATCCTGATTATTTCGACATGCGGGATATTGCGAAGTCTCGAAAGAAGATACTCCACGTGCAGATCGGGCATCGTCAGAGGATCGCCGCCTGAGATCAAAACGTCCCTTACTTCCTTGTGCTTTTCGATATATTCCAGCCCGGCCTCCCATGCTTTAACCCCTATGTGACACTTGTCTTTTGCCACCATCCGGGTTCGTGTGCAGTAACGGCAATAGGTGGAACAAAATCCTGTAACCAGGAACAAAACCCTGTCGGGATATCTGTGTACAATGTTCGGTACCGGACTGTCATGCTCTTCCGATAATGGATCTGCGGCTTCACCCCGGTGAACCAGGAATTCATCAAAGACTGGTACTACGCTTTTGCGTAATGACTGCTCAGGATTATCACGATCCAGTAAACTGATATAATAAGGAGTGATCCTTAATGGCAGTGTCTGACTGTTCTCGGCCTCAGGCCTGACTTCATTTTCAGAAAGATGAATGTAGCGGGAAAGTTGTTCAATCGACCTTGCGCTGTTTTTAATCTGCCAATGCCAGTTATTCCAATCTTTCACGGTAGCTTCCGGGAAGTAGGTCTGAAGAAAATTTAGTGAACGATCGCTCAGAACTGATTTATCGCGATCGGTGCGGGATTTCAAAAACTCATCTAAGAGTGAGGCTTCGTCAATGAAGGTGGGCTTACTTGGAGGTTCTTCTTCTTCTGATAATTCTGGATGTGGGTTGTTCAGTTTTTCTGTTTGATTTTTTTCCATTTTTCTGTTTATGAATTTGGAAGAATTTTACTCAAAAAAATCAGCTGCAAATAGGTAACAATTTTATGTACTTTTGACATCGTCGAACGACTTTTTTTCAACAAAATTGTGTTAATAAATCCGATGAAATTTTCCGACAAACATTCTCAGAATGAAGTTGTTCTACCGACAGTACGGAAGCGGTAATCCGGTAATTATTTTGCACGGATTATTTGGTGTTTCCGATAATTGGGTCTCGTTTGGACGCGCCATCAGCGGGCAATTTAAGGTATATATTCCCGATTTGCGCAATCATGGCCAATCTCCGCACAGTACTATTTTCGATTTCCCGTCAATGGAGGATGATCTGTTGGAACTTGTCGAAGATTGCGGCATCAGAAAACCCATTGTAATCGGTCATTCACTTGGAGGAAAAGTTGCAATGTTCTTTTCATTACATAATCCGGATTTGGTCAGAAAACTTGTCGTTGTCGATATAAGTCTGAGAAATTATCCTGCCAATCGTGAACATCAGACACTGACAGATGCCATGATTGCTGTGGATTTCAATAAAGCCCGCTCCAGATCGGATGTAGACAGGCAATTAGCCCTGTCAGTTCCAAATGTCAAACTGCGGCAATTCCTGTTAAAGAATATTTACTGGAGGGATAGTCAAACGCTTGACTGGCGTCCTGATCTGAATGCCATAAACAATAACCTGCATTCAGTATTTGAAGGAGTACAGGTGGCAGGGTCGTATCCGGGCCCATGTTTATTTCTAAGAGGTTCCCTGTCTGATTATATAACTGATGATGATATTGATACAATAAAGAAGAATTTCCCAGGAGCTTCTGTGAAAACAGTTGCTAATGCTTCCCACTGGGTCCATGTTGATAATCCGGATGAATTTTACTCAATTGTGAACGGATTTCTGCGCCAATAATCAGTACCGTTTGATGGAGACCTTTGATAAGGCGGTTTTTATCGTAATATAAATCTTGTTCCTGCTCGCTGCAAAATCCTTTGTCTCATAGTGTCCGTCACTCTTTTTATCCAGGCCTTCAAAATCTTTGCTCACCATAAACGATTCCGAAGTCACCTGGCAACCCGATGTTTTCGGTATCTCAACTGATATTGATGCGGCGCCTGCATTAAATATCATTCGTGTCAACGGATTCTTCTCACCAATCTTAAAATTTATGGAAGAGGCACCTGCATCCACATTTACTGTATCGATTCTATAATCCTTAAGGTCGAGGGTAATATCAGCCGCACCTATATCAAAATCAAGATCCCATGGTAATTTATCGGTAAGCATTATATCTACATTATTCTCCTTAATGGAATGTCTTATCCTGCTCTTCTCCATAGTAAGGTCGATGGTCTTGATACCGTTATTATCGGCTGTTGTCAGTGAATAGTTGCCGATATCTCCCTTTTTGTTGAAATAGAGGAAATCAGAGGTTGTTCCCTTAACGTTGAAGTTGCCTGCAGCAGCTATCAGACGTAAAACACCTTTTCTGGATAACGAATCAAACGGAACTGTCAGGTTCTGGTCCTTGTAATTAAAGGTGGTTGTATCCGAATCGCTATCACCCCAGTTCCCATCCCAAAAATCTCCGCCGTGATGATGGTAAACAAACCAGGGCGAATGATTAGTCAGCCGGTTAAAAAAGATCACGGTGAATGCAAGTACTAATACCAGGCCTGTAATCTTGATCCAGTCTTTGATAGGTAATATGGAAATTCCCCAAAATATAAGGATAAGGGGCCAGAGACTCCAGAGAGCCCTCCAGCCGAAATCAAAAATTCCAAAATTGTTCAGGAAAAATAAAACTCCGATTGCAATCAGGATAAATGCCCAAAAGACATGTCTGTATTTCATTGTTACTGGTTTTTAGGTTAATTGTCGCTTGTTTTCTTACCTGCAAGAGCATTAATCAGCAGTCCGACACCGATTATAATCAGGATGACTGGCCACAGATCTCCAAAATCAACATTTGGAATGAATTCATCTACCAGGAACAACGCTCCTATGGTGACAAGTACCAGGCCACCAATCAGACTTCCTTTTTTCCTGGCAGAAGGAGCAGTTCCTGAATTTTCTTTTTTCGGATCACTCGTTGCATATTTTGGTTCTTCCTTTGGTGGTTGTGTATTTTCCATATCAGGTTGGTTTAACGGTTTTGAATAATCATAGGGTTTTTCAGGGGTCACGATCCAAAGTACCAGATAAATTAACACACTCGTACCATAGGCAATTGTCAGTATGATGAAAATCAATCTGACCAGGAAAGGATCCATATTAAAGTATTCGGCTAAACCACCGGCTACGCCGGCTATTTTACGGTCAGTCGTACTTCTGTATAATCGTTTTTCCATAAAATTTAAGTATTTAGATTGAAAGCGTCACTTTGACGAGTATCTAAGGAGAAAGTTACAAAGTTATCCCGCCAGGTCGCTTTCGGGCTCCTGAACTTTTTTATACATCCGGGCTGAGATAAGAACACTTAACTCAAAAAGGGCATACAATGGAAAAGCGACGACAAGCTGGCTGAAAATATCCGGACTTGGAGTGATCAAGCCTGCTGCTACAAGGATTATAATCAGGGTGTATTTCCTTGATTTCCTAAGCCGCTGGGGAGTCATTATTCCGATTCTTGTAAGGAATACAATAAGAACAGGTAATTCAAACAGAATCCCCATCAGAAGTGTCATAAGTGTAATGGAACTAACATATGAGGTAAGCGAAATCTGATTTGCAACTGATGAGCTGACTTCGTATCCGCCTAAAAAATTGATCATCAGAGGAGCCACAATAAAATAGCTGAAGAGAACCCCGGTCAGGAATAATAGAGATGTTATTGCAACTGCACCACGGGAATTCCGGATTTCTTTTTCAGTAAGACCCGGCTTGATAAAACGCCATAATTCCCAGAGAATATAAGGTAAGGCAATGATCAGTCCGGAAATAAGTGAAATATTCATATGCGATATAAACTGGCCGGCAAGATTGATGTTGATAAGGTTGAACTTTGATGGATCGATACATAATGATGGCATCGAAAGCCATTGTCCCAGGTGGCATAAAATCTTGTAAGTA
>Ga0172374_1000196_pt1 | contig 49703 bp, 32 predicted proteins | sample LakKiv3m_FD_114536 | JGI IMG/M metagenome (GOLD analysis project Ga0172374, IMG submission 114536) | Freshwater microbial communities from Kabuno Bay, South-Kivu, Congo - kab_092012_10.3m | ecosystem: Environmental > Aquatic > Freshwater > Lake | place: Democratic Republic of the Congo... | reverse complement strand
CCACCGGGTATCCTTCCAGGAACTTGAAGAACCTTTTAGCATGCACCTTTTCATTCAGGGCCGTTTCTTCAAAAATGGCCGCTATCTGCTCATACCCTTCCTTGCGAGCAATCTTGGCGAAAAAATCATAACGGTTTCTGGCTTGTGATTCACCTGCAAAGGATTTTAAAAGGTTTTTTTCAGTTTTAGATCCATGTAGTTCCATATCTGTATTATTTAATTCGACGATAAAATTAAAAAATTAAACTTATGAGCAAAGCCAGGTTCAGGGACGTCACGATTGCCCCTATCGTGTAAAGGGTGATCCTTGTCGCAGGCTTGTTCTTGTACTTCCCCATTACTCTTTCGGATGACGTCAGGTAAACCTGGAGGAAGACGGTTATCGGAAGCTGAATGCTAAGAAAGGTTTGCGATAAGATCAGTCCATTGAATGGGTTGGAGATGAGAAAAATGATGCCTGTGGCAACCAAAAGAGAGATTAGTATCCCCAGCCGGGAGTGATTATCCTTGACATCATAAGGTTCCTTATAAAAACCGGCAAAAATGGAACCAGCCGCCATACCCGAGGTAATTGTAGAAGCCACTCCGGCAAAAAGCAGGGCTATTGCAAAAATGACGGCCGCCTGGTTTCCCAGCAGGGGCTTTAACATTTCATGGGCCTGGGGCAATTCAGTAACCTCTGTCCTGGTTTGAAAAAAAGTTGACGCGGCCAGCAGGATCATAGCGCTGTTGATAGCCCATCCGATGATCATTGAGATCAGTGTGTCAAACATTTCATAGTCGAGCTGCTTTTTAATGACCTGATCATCCTTCAGGTTCCATTGCCGGCTCTGGATCACCTCGGAATGAAGAAACAGGTTATGAGGCATGACGACTGCTCCTAAAACGCTCATGATGATTAGCATGGATCCCTCCGGGAAGCGGGGTGTGATCCAGGAGAGAGAGGCTTCGCCCCAATTGATGTTAACCAGGCTCAATTCATAGATAAATGATAGTCCGATTATGGAAACAAAGGCGATTATCCATTTTTCGATCAACCTGTATGAGTTGGTGAGGAGCATGATGATCACAAATGCCAGCACGAGGAGGGCACCCGCTTTGATAGGAATCTGAAACAGCATGTTCAGGGCGATAGCCCCACCCAGAATTTCTGCCAGGGACGTAGAGACCGAGGCCAGCATGGCTGAACCCAGGATGACTTTGGACCATTTCGGATTCAGGTAGGTGCTGGCCGCCTCTGAGAGGCAGAGCCCCGTGGCGATTCCCAGATGAGCGACGTTGTGCTGAAGGATGATCAGCATCACCGTTGAGAAGGTTACCATCCAAAGCAGGCTGTAACCAAACCGGGCTCCGGCAGCGAGGTTTGATGCCCAGTTTCCGGGATCGATGAAACCGACCGTAACCAGAAGTCCCGGGCCAATGTATTTCAGTATTTCCAAACCCCCGAACCGGGGCTTGTGATCCCTGCGTTTAAGATCCTGTAGAAATTTCGCCATATATAAAGTTGTCAACTTTTTTAAAAGTTGACAACTTTATACCTGTAAAACCATAATTCCATGAAAAACTCTGTATCCCTGATCATCCTGGCCCTGTTGTTTCAGGTTGTTCCAAGTGAAGGGTTTCCACAGGTGAAGACCTGGGAAGGAACATTAATAATCCCTACTTATGGCTGGGAGAACGATGTCAATCCTAAATTCTGGGGTATGGAGGGCGGAGCCAAGGGATCTACAACCGTAAGGGCCTCAATTGTTTATCCCTATTTTATGCAGGATCACCTGTCGAGGAAACTGGAAGATGTATCCTACAAAGCGTTCTATCTGGAAAATGAATATCTGAAAATAACCTGTCTGCCTGAATTGGGCGGACGGTTGCATTCGGTGTACGACAAGACGACTCATCAGGAGGTGTTTCATAAAAACAGCGTGATCAAACCCAGCATGATAGCCATGCGGGGCGCTTTTATCAGCGGAGGCGTGGAGTGGAACGCCGGGCCACAGGTCCATACGGTTACGATTTTATCACCTGTGAATGTGATCTCCGGAACGAATCCCGACGGATCAGCCTTTCTGGAAGTGAGCAACCTCGAGAAAAGTTTACGCACTCAATGGACCGTTCGGGTTACTCTCCATCCGGGAAAGGCCTACCTGGAAGAAGAAATGCGGATATACAATCCGACAGATGCTATGAATCCATACTATTTCTGGAACTGCACGGCCTTCCCGCAACTACCGGGAACCCGGTTTATCTACCCGATGAGCCTGGGTACCGATCATTTTGGTGTCGAATTCTTTCAATGGCCTGTCAATAAGGGGGCTAACCTTTCCTGGACTAAAAACTACGCGGATGCCTCTTCGATCTTTGCCGTGGATTGCGGATACGATTTCTTCGGTGCATATGATGTTGATCTGGATCGGGGGGTGGTTCAGGTTGCTAATCATTTTGAGCATAGCGGCAAGAAAGCCTGGACCTGGGGACAAGGAGAATATGGAAGGATCTGCCAGAAGAATCTGACGGACACAGACGGTAATTATATCGAGGTTCAGAGCGGCCCGTTGCAAACCCAGTCGGATTATGGAGTACTGCCTCCGAAAGGCCAGGTCACCTGGAAGGAGTACTGGTATCCCGTTCATGGATTGGGCGATGGTTTCGAATATGCCAACCGGCAGGTTGCTTTCCAGACCGAACGAAATAATGGGCAGCTTACTGTGAGGATGATCACGACGGAGAAGTTCAATGGTGCCAAATGCTCGATCTATCAGGATAATAAAGAGGTATTGACGTCTACCGTCAACCTGTCACCAGAGAAGGCTATCACGGTCTCTTGTATTTTATCGACCGATCAAGAGGTGATTGTGACACTTCGAGATGCGACAGGCAAAGAACTGGTCAAGTATACAAACCCGTTGCCAATGCCACAGATTATTCCGCCAAAGCAACCAACCTATGTCAATAAACCGGACGATCAATTGACCATCCAGGAGGTCTATCTAAAAGCGCAGAAATTTGACCGGGCGCTCGACCGGAACATGGCGCGCAAATATTATCAGATGGTGCTGGATCAGGATTCCCTTCATCTCAATGCATTGAGGGATCTGGCTATTCTGGATTTTGAAAGCGCACGTTATGATGAGGCTGCGAGGGCTCTGACAAAAGCCCTGGCTCAGATTCCGAATGATGATGGCCTGGCCTGGTACTTCCTGGGATTATGTCAGCTAAAACACCAGCAAACAGATCAGGCGATAAAATGCGGATTCAAGGCTTCCCGGTGCCAGGGAACGGAATCGATCGGATTCGATCTGGTTGGGAAAGGATTGATGCTTGAAAAAAAGTATACAGATGCCATTGGATATTTTGAAAAGGCCCTGCTCGGGAATCAAAACAATACGGCTGCCTTTCACCATTTCTGCGCAGCCCTGTATATGGACAGCGAGGGGAGTAAAGCTCTGGAACTGATCAGGGATAGGATTGTTGCCAATCCTACAGACCTGACCGGAAGGGCATTAGAGGCAATCATCACCGGGAATCCTGCAAGCCTGACGACCGTCGCTCAGCACTATCTGGGTGAATATGATTTTGAGTTCCTGGAAACTGCTATGGCTTTCTCGGAATTAGGGCTGGATGCTGAGGCCGCATGGATATTGGAGAATACGTGTATCAAGGGAGTGCTGGCCGAGAAACAGAACTACCTGATCCAGTACCATCTGGCTTACCTTTATAATCAGATCGGGAACAGGGAAAAGTCGGACGGTTTTTTGAAAATGGCAGCGGCTAATAATCAGGATTTTGTTATGGCCTCAAGGCCTGAAACTATTCCTGTACTTGAATTTACCATTAATAAGAATCCCGATGATGCGCTTGCCCATTATCAGCTCGGCAATCTTCTGGGTAACTTTGGCCGCCTGGATGAAGCGGCCACGGAATGGAAGAAAGCTGTTGAGCTCAATCCGTCGATGAGTATTCCCTGGCGAAACCTTGGATTGTACCACTGGGTGATCCTCAATGATCATGCAAAATCGGAGGCATGCTTTAAAAATGCCATACAATCAAGGCCTTTTGATCAAACCTTATACCGTGACCTGGCAAGGGTTCTGGTGGATAATGACAGGAAACCCGAAGCTATTTCTGTCTTGGAGACCATGCAGTTCAAGGGTATGAAGCGGTCGGACATCATTCAGGATCTGGCGCAGAATTACCTGGATGAAAAGCGCTATGAAGAAGCCTATTCCCTTCTGATATCGACACCCTATTTTGTCAATTGGGAAGGATCGACACTCACCTGGGATCTGTTCAATCAGGCGCATATCGGGAAGGGAATCGACCTGTTTGATCAGAAAAAGTACAAGGAAGCCCTTAAACAGTTCGAGGCTGCCCTCTCGTTTCCTGAAAATCTTGGGGTTGGCCGATCGGTCAGAACCGAAGAGGCTGCTGCCTGGTACTGGAAAGGAAAAACCCTGAAAGCAATGGGAAGATCACGCGATGCTGCAACAGCATGGAAAGCCGGAGCGCAATCGGCTGACGGATCGCCTAAACAGATGGAGTACAAAGCTTTGTGTCAGTCAACTTTATAGAATTGTCAACTATAAAAAGTTGACAACTCTCAGAATCAGATGGGTATGAAAAGTAAGAGTTGTTTGCTGGGTGTTTTGTTTATTGCTTCGTTGGGTTCTGCGAAAGGACAATGGGTCGATCTGTCGAATAGTATTGATAACAAGTCCTTTGATCCCGGAATTCTATTGTGGTATATAAACCCGGCCAAGGCATGGGAAGAAGCCCTTCCGGTTGGCAACGGTCGACTGGGAGCCATGGTTTTTGGCGGGAATAGTGAAGAGAGGATTCAATTAAATGAAGAATCCTATTGGACCGGTGGCCCTTATTCGACAGTGGTCTCTGGGGGAAACACGATGCTTCCCGATATCCAAAAGAAGATCTTTGAGGGTGATCCCATTGCTGCGCACAGGCTGTTCGGCAGGTACCTGATGGGGTATCCCGTAGAGCAGCAGAAATACCAATCCATTGGCAATCTTCACCTTTTCTTTGAAAATGAACAGGTGGTATCCGGATACAAACGCTGGCTGGACCTCGAAACCGGAACCACCGGAGTGGCGTACTCAGCCAACGGGATTCGATTTAAAAGGGAGGTTTTTTCCTCCGTACCCGATCAGGTTATTGTTGTACGCTTGACGGCTGATTCACCCGGAAGCATTTCATTCAGCGCAAGCTTGAGAGGCTGTCGGAATCAAGCGCATTCCAATTATGCCACTGACTATTTTACGATGGACGGAGTGGGCCCGGATGGTTTGGTGATCAATGGGCAATCGGCAGACTACATGGGAATTAAGGGAGCTATCAGATACAGAGTTCAATTGAAGGCTGTTGCTGAAGGTGGAACCTGCAGGATCGGCGATACCGATCTGATCATTGACAAAGCCGATGCGGTAACTTTATATATTGCGGCAGCCACCAATTTTAACAGCTATAAAGATGTAACCGCCGACCAGGTTCTCAGGGTAACTCAATCCTTGGGGAACCTGAAGGGGAAATCTTATACGGATGTACGGGATGCAGCGGTAGCTGATTACCAGGGTTTTTTTAACCGGGTAAGGCTTGACCTGCCTCTAACGGTTAACTCATATCTTCCTACCGATCAGAGGATGACACAATTTGCTTACGATTCAGATCCCAACCTGGCCTCCCTCTGTTATCATTTCGGCCGGTACCTTCTTATCTCTTCTTCCCGGCCGGGAACCCAGCCGGCTAATCTTCAGGGAATATGGAATGAAAGCATGAATCCAAGCTGGGATTCAAAATACACGACCAACATTAATACCGAAATGAATTACTGGCCGGTTGAATCCGGAAATCTGCCGGAATGTGCCGAGCCCTTGATCCGGATGGTTAAGGAGCTGACGGATCAGGGGACCCAGGTAGCCAGAGAGCATTATGGAGCCCGGGGATGGGTCTTCCATCAGAATACAGACCTCTGGCGCGTTGCCGCCCCTATGGACGGCCCCACCTGGGGCACCTTTACGGTTGGTGGCGCCTGGCTGACCACGCACCTTTGGGAACATTATCTGTACAATCAGGATAAGGATTTTTTGAGGGTGATCTATCCCATCATAAAGGGTTCGGTAGAGTTTTTTATGGACTTTCTGGTTGAGCATCCCAACGGCAGATGGCTGGTAACGAATCCCTCCAATTCCCCTGAGAATCCGCCTAAAGGTCCGGGATACCACTACTTCTTTGATGAAGTGACCGGAAGCTATTATTTCACCACCATTTGCTACGGATCATCCATGGATATGCAGATTCTGACTGATCTGTTCGGATATTTCGGTGAGGCCAGTAAACAGCTTGGCGTTGACCGGGAGTTTGCGGACAAAGTAGCCGAGGCCAGGGCACGGCTCGTTCCGCCTCAGATCGGTAAGAATGGTAGCCTGCAGGAATGGGCTGAGGATTATGATCAGATGGAAGAAAAACACCGCCATTTTTCTCACCTGTATGGCCTCTATCCCGGAAATGTTCTCTCGGCCGGAAGAACTCCCCAGTATGTGGATGCTATCAAAGCGGTTCTGGAACAACGAGGTGATGGTGGAACCGGTTTTTCAAGAGCCTGGAAGATGGCATTATGGGCAAGGCTCTATGACGGTGATCGGGCTAATACAGTCTTCAAAGGATATGTTAAGGAACAATGCTATCCACAGCTGTTTGCGAAGTGTTATACTCCCCTGCAGGTTGACGGTTCCCTGGGGACTGCTGCCGGGATTACGGAAATGCTGATGCAATCCCATGAGGGAGTGATCGACCTCCTGCCGGCACTGCCCAAAGAATGGGACAGCGGTCGCTTCCGGGGAGTTTGTGCCCGGGGTGGATTCGAGCTTGACATGAGCTGGAAGGATGGAAAAATTAATCGGGTTGGCATATTATCTAAGGCCGGGCAGAGATGTAGGATAAAGATCAAAGACTTAGGAATAAAGAATAAAGATTATTCGATTAAGACTGAAGATAAAAGAGTTAAGATTGAAGAGGTTGGAGAGGGAATTATCGGATTTGATACACAACCCGGTATCCACTACCTGATAACCATCCAATAGCCTGGGAATAAGCTTGTCAGGGCTGAAAACCGGGCATGTTCAAATAGCCATCGCCCGCCTGGTGCACCTTCAGTTCCGGGAGCGCCCGTTTGTCGTCCACATTGCGGACCGGCAGCTTGGCCATTTTTTCCACTTCCACGCTGGGAAAGCCGAATTCCTGCACCACTTTACCGAGGATCAGGTAGCAGCCGTAGCCTTTGAACGGATAGAGCTTCAGGCTGGGCGGAAAATGAACGGTGTCGAAAAATTCCCCGGTGTCATCCAGAAAAGCGGCAAAGTGCATCCATTCGCGCTTGATAGTGCGGACGTACTTGATCACGACCAGCTGCCCGACCATCCTGACTTTTTCCCCGACATGCGCGGACAGATCGTGGGCTTTGATCTGGCCCCGGAAATGGGTGACGAGGAGATCGAAATAGGATGATGTGATTGGAAAGCCGAACAGCTCAATCTCGTCATAGGCATCTTCGAGGCGGTTGTGTTCCAGGTCGGGCAGAGTGAACTTTTTCCGGGGAAGGATGAACAGGGAGTCCTGCAATTTTTTCGAGTCTTTCTTTCCCAAGAGCATATGGGCTTCCCACAGCAGGGCTGATTTTGTTTTCCCGGTAAAACGGAAAGTCCCGGCCCGGATCAGCAGGATGATTTGCTGAATGCCGATCCGGATGCGGGACACAAAGCTGTCGAGATCGCTGTACTCGCCGTTTTCCTTCCGGTCGGCCTCGATTTGCTGTCCCACGTCCTGCTCGAGATCACTAATGTGTATGAAGCCGAGATAGATATCTTTCCCGAGTATCCGGGTTTTATAATTTGAATGGTTTACGCAGGGAAGGTTGATTGTGGCTCCCCAGCGGCGGGCTTCGTTAATATATACCCATGCCGAGTAGAATCCCCCGAAATTGTTGATCACGGCAACCATGAATTCCTTAGGGAAATAAGCTTTCAGGAAGAGGCTCTGGAAGCTTTCCACCGCATAGCTGGCTGAATGGGCCTTGGAGAAAGAATAGGCCGCGAACGACTCAATCTGCCGCCATACCTCCTGGGTCACTTCATCCGGATAGCCCCGTTCCTGGCAGTTGAGGAAGAACTTATCGATGATCCGCTGGAACTCTTCTTTCGACCGGTACTTGCCGCTCATCGCACGGCGCAGGATATCGGCGTCGCCCAGGTCGAGGCCGGCGAAATGGTGGCATACCTTAAGAACATCTTCCTGGTAGACCATAACCCCGAAGGTTTCCTTCAGTTGTTCCTCCATGACTGGGTGGAGATAGCTGAATTTGCCCGGGTTATGAAACCGGTAGATGAACTCCCGCATCATTCCCGAGCGGGCAACGCCGGGGCGAATGATGGAGCTGGCCGCCACCAGCGTAATATAATCCTCGCATTTGAGCTTCTTTAGCAGCCCGCGCATCGCGGGACTTTCGATATAGAAGCAGCCGTTGGTTTCCCCGGCTTTCAGCATCTGCCTGACGCGGGTATCTTTCTTGAATTTTTCAACCTGATGAATGTCGACATTGACCCCGCGGTTCTCCCGGATGATCTCAACCGATTCATGGATATGGCCGATACCGCGCTGGCTCAGGATATCAAGCTTTTCAAATCCGATATCTTCCGAAACGTACATATCCCACTGGGTAGTGGGGAATCCTTTCGGGGGCATGTCGAGGGCGGTGTAATAGGTGATCGGTTCTTCAGAGATCAGGACTCCGCCCGCATGAATACTCCGCAGGTTAGGATAATCGGTCATTTTATGTCCAATCTCCCTTATATGGCTGATGATCTCCGTGTTATTCAGGGGGCTATTCGGTTCATCGATCAGCCGGTCGATTTCAGCTTTGGGAAGACCGTAAACCTTGCCCAACTCGCGAAGGATCGATTTTCCGCGGAAGGTGGAGATAGTGCCGAGCAGGGCAGTGTGCTTGTACCCGTGGCGTTTAAAGATGTAGTCCTGCACTTCGTCGCGATCTTTCCAGGAGTAGTCGATGTCGAAATCGGGCGGGCTGGTGCGCCGGGGGTTGATGAACCGTTCGAAATAAAGGTCCAGGTCGATAGGGTCCACATCGGTGATCCTGAGGCAATAGGCTACGATCGAGTTGGCTCCGGATCCTCTGCCGACATGGTGGAAGCCCCTCGACATTGAGTACCGGATAATGTCCCAGGTGATCAGAAAGTAGGCTGAAAATCCAAGCCGCGCCACAACATCGAGCTCATTCTGAACACGCCTGACGGCCTCAGCGTTCTTCTTCCCGTACCGGTATTGAACCCCGTCCATGGCCAGCTTGGAGAGGAGCTGGAAATCATTTTTGCGGCTGGTGGTAAATACCTGTTTGTTCTTTGCCGTTTCAAAATCAAATTCAGCTTCGCATTGAGAGATCACCTGCAAGGTGTTCTGAATAATCCGCGGATAATCGTTTAGGGCTGCTTTCAGTTCGTGGAGGGGCCAGAAGCGTTCACCCGGATCGGCCGTTTGGCTACCGGTGAGCTTTGACAGGAGCGTATTATGATCAACCGCCCTGAGGTTCCGGTGAAGCTGGTACCCATCGGTATCGGCAAAGGTGACGGGATGCAGGAGTACCAGTTTCGATTGGTTTGATTTGAATTCCGATGTGATGAGTCTCCGGGTCTCGCGCATCCGGATGCCAATCCATTCGTTGTCGCGTAGCCTGATTTTTAGCCGGTTGGAGAACGGATAGATAATGAAACAGTTGTCGAGGTTCTCGGGCCGGTCGGGCAGGGGATTGCCGCTGATATTGTGCTGGGTGAGCAGGTCGTTCAGCTCCCGCATGCCTTCGCGGTTACGGGCCACCCCGACATATTTCAGCTCATCGTCGGCGCGGAACTCGATCCCGGTGACTGGCCGGATACCGGCTTTCCTGCAGGCCTTGATGAAATCGGGTACACCGGTGGAGTTGTTGATATCCGTCAAGGCCAGTGCCGCAACCCCGGCTTTCAGGGCTTCCTCCACCAGGTCTTCCACCGTGAGGGTTCCGTAACGGAGGCTATAGTAGGAATGGCAGTTGAGATACATTAAAGTGACGAGTGACGATTTTGGATTCGGGATATGGGATTCGGGATATGGGACTCGGGATAATGGAAATATCCAAAATCCAATATTACTAGTGATGCGTTAACTTTATAAACTATTTTGTAATTAACTGATAATAAATATAATATAAGCGTTCTTTGATTTTTTGATTTGAATTGACGAGTAGTTTTGCGCCTTTAAGTGCAGAACTATGAACTCAGGTAAGTATGTGTTTGCTCAACTGTTACAGGTTATCAACCGGTACGAGTTTGAAAAGTGTGTGGCCCGGTATATCAGACCTCTTTATGCTAACAGTCCGATACCCAATGTTCAAATTGACGATGATGTGTTTGCCCTGGACTCGACCACCATATCCTTGAGCATTAAGCTATTCACTTGGGCACGAGGCAAATACTCCAGGGGTGCAATAAAGGTTCACACATTGCTTGACTTAAGAGATAGTATTCCAGCCTTTATCTTAATCACCGATGGGAAGTACCATGACAGCAATATCCTTGATGAAATTGTTCCCATGCCAGGAGCGATATACCTAATGGATAAAGCTTACATCGACCTGGTCCCCCTGTACCGGATGCACAAAGCCGATTCATTCTTTATTACACGGGCAAAAGTCACCTTGGATTATGTAGTGGTAGAGCAAAATTACAATCTCGATAAAAACACAGGACTCAGAAGCGACAAAACCGTCCGGCTGGCAGGACCCAAGTCTAAGCGCTTATATCCCGAATCGCTCAGGTTGGTGGAATATTACGATGATGAAAAAGATATCGAGCTTGTCTTTCTGACCAATAACTTCGAAGCCTCGGCACTTGAGATTGCTCGGTTATACCGTAACCGCTGGCAAATCGAGGTGTTCTTCAAATGGATCAAGCAAAACCTGACCATCAAAAAGCTCTGGGGGCACTCCGAAAATGCGGTAAATCTTCATGTATGGGTAGCCATATGTGCCTATCTCATTGTTGCATACGTAAAGCACCAACTCCAGAGTTCTTTGTCAATTTATGAGATCATTCAGATCCTGGGGATCTCGGCTTTTGACAAAACCCAATTAACAGAACTACTTACAGAAACTCAATTCAATCAAAATGTCAAAGAACAATATGAACTTTTTGATTTATAAATTTTAACGCATCAGTACTAATCCCAAATTCCAAATCCGTAAACCCGTATGCCCGTAAGTCCGGTTTGATATCAATGGTTAAAATTTAAACAAAATAATGACTATAATATAAGAAAATATTTCATTTGTTTTTCTTCATTTCGGAGTGAACGGCAGATTTTGTAACATTGTTACGGAAGGCTGAGTCAAAATGCAGGACGAAAAGCAAGCATGAGTACCCGTGAGCAGCAGTACAAGCTGGTTATTGAAGAAAACCATAACCGGATACGTTCGGTATGCAGGCATTATGCCGGAAGCTCCGGGGATGCGGATGATCTGTATCAGGAGATCCTGATCAATATCTGGAAGGGAATGGAATCATTCAGGGGCGATGCACAGGTTTCCACCTGGGTTTACCGGGTGGCTGTGAACACGGCCCTTACTTATGTGAATAAGAAGCATAAGTACTTGAATTTTAACCTTTACTGGGATGATGGAAAATCAAGGGATCTGGTCAGTGAAGATGTGGAGGATAAAATTCAGGACGAGAGGAAGCACGAAATAGTCAAGGATCTGATGAACCAGCTTTCAGTGGTTGACAAGATCATTATTTCGCTGGTGCTTGAGGAGCTTACTTCGAAAGAGATTGCAGAGATTGTCGGTATCACGGAGAGCAATGTAAGGGTGAAGATTCACCGGATCAAGGAGGAGCTTCGTGAAAAAGTGAAAGGAGGGCATTATGACTATTAAGAAGAGGATCTACCCGGAAGGCGAAAGCCCGAATCTTGATCTTGTAGTGGACCAACTGAAGTCCCAGGACAGCAAGAATAAGCGCCTGATGTACAGGATGTTTATCCTTTATATCATATTTGCAGTCTTTTATCTGGGATTACTGATTTTCAATCCTGATCCGGAGTTGACCTTTGAAAACCGAATCCAGGGAGTTTGTTATGTCCTGATTTTCACTGTGGCAGCTTTTTTCTTCCGCCACCATTACCGGAAAACCAGCAAGGTTGACTATACGGCTCCTATCCTTAGTATGCTGGAGGAAGCCAGGGAACGGCACAAACTGATGCGTCCCGGGAAGGCCTGGTTTGTCGTTTTCATTGTCGGATTTACCGATATTGTCGTCACCTGGGCGCTGGTTACCGATATAACAGCTGAATGGTCTCTGTTAACAAAAATTCTGGTAATCCAGGCCGGTTACTTTACGATCATGTCGCTGTCTTTTCTGATCGGTTACCTGATTTGGCGAAAAAAATCCAGGCCCCTGGTCCGAAATTTGACACGTATCATCGATGAAATGCGTGCGGACGAAACGCCGATGAACGAAATATCGTCATGAACGGTGTGTGTAGAGACGCATAATTATGCGTCTCTACGACGGTTTCACCAAAATGTATGGTGGTGTAGAGACGCATAATCATGCGTCTCTACATCCGTTTTTTTCCATGGTCATGCGTTCGGCCAACCATTTACGTGGATTGTTCGCAATGTAATTCCGTACCCGGTTCAATTGATGGCCATTTTTGATAATCCGGTCATAATAACGTGTTTGCCAATGAAAATCAATGGAATGGCGGGTGGCATAGGTTTTAACCGCGCATTTGAATCCCCGGATTATTGAGGCTACATTCTGAGATTGGGGCCCAAATTGATTGGGATGCCAACCGCTGCAACTTTGCTTTAGGATACATAATATGCCGTGGATGTGATTAGGCATTATAATGAATTGATCTAACTGAACAAAAGGGAAATGCCGGGGTATGGATTTCCAACATTGATGGGCATAATCTCCGACCTTGCTAAACATGACACCTGGCTTGTCAATAGGCCCGAAATAGGGTAGCATATGGTCGGTGCATATTGTTATGAAGTACATGCCATTGGATCCATAATCCCAGGAGGAAAGCCGGGCAGAATCTATCCGGTATTTGTTTTTATATAACCCATCCATATGCAGTGTTTTAAATCATATGGATGCAGAAAAGGTGGGAAAATGGAAAAAATTGTAACAATTTGTTTTGTGGTATGTAGAGGCGCATAATTATGCGCCTCTATCACGGTTTAACACCATGTACGGGGGTTGTAGAGGCGCATAATTATGCGCCTCTACGGCGGTTTTACCCCATGTCAAACGGTTTTACCAATATGTACGGTGGTTGTTTTTTGTATTTTTGGGATACACCAAAACCATGTCGTAAATCACAAACCGGGTGTTCATGAAAAAAAATGTTAGGTCTTATCCCAATCCTCTTTTCGGGATTAATAGCTTGTTCGAACCACTCAACCGTATATCGGGAAATCGATCTTACGAAAAAATGGATGACGAAAGAACATTTCCCTTTATCAGAAATAGCCAAAACGATCCGGTACATTCCCTTAGAAACCGATTCAACCTGCTTTTTCTCAGCTGCCCGGTGCAAGCTGATGGTCTCGGAGAACTATTTCTACTTAATTCCCTGGAATAAGCCGCTCATGACCTTCAGTAAATCCGGGGAGTTCAGGGGCTCGGTCGGCTCTATCGGATAAGGACCGGGGGAGGTGGAGGAAATCGCTAGTGTAGTGGTGAACGAAAAAAACAACTGGATTACCATCTTTAATCAGGCTCATGCATCGGTTTTATTGCATTCCTATGATGGTAGGTTGATCCGCGAATTCCCGGTTGATCGGTGCATTACCCGGCTGATACCGGGCCCCGATGGCCAATTGATCGGATTGTCGATAGATATTCAGGACAATACAGAAGGAGATGCCCGGATAATTTATCTTGAGCCGACAGGTCATGAGGTTCAGCGGATAGAGATGTATAAAGCAAACAGGCTAAGAGAGCGACTGGCTATGAGTGGTTGGCTAAAAATACAATGGTTGGGAGATGACCAGATGGCTGTTTATGAGTACCCATTCGATCAATATTATGTCCGTAACAAAAGTGGGGAGTGGGCTTTGCGTCCCTTTATCAAAGTGGGAAATATAGGCGAGGTTGACGGGATCAGTTTTATTAAAGACTACTGCTTGATTATGGCACATGATCCTGGTGTACATTTTTTTGTTGCCTCTATGGCAACGGGTGAGGTTACCCATTGTTCAACAATGATTGACATGGCGGGAGGGCCTGACCTTATGGGCATGATCAATGACCTGGATGGTGGTCTTCCATTTTGGCCGGAGCAGGTTACCGGTGATAAGCTGGCGTTTTCCATTTATGATGCTTCAACCATTATTGATTATTCTCAGGGCAACTTGTCCTATTATGGCGGTACCCCGCCGGAAATGCAATCCAGCTTTAAAAAGAAATGGCTGCCAAACTCTCCCATGAGGATAATCCGGTTGTTGTAGTGGTGACGCTGAAGTAACGAATACCCGATTGTTTTTAATTTTTTATTCTTTCTCCTTTCCTTTTGCCTTCTGCCCTCTGCCTTCTGCCTTCCTTAGCGTATCCCGATCGCCCGTTTCACCGCATCGCTTCCGTAGCGGAGGCGGAGCTTGTCGAGGGCCAGGTAGAGGTTAACTTGCTCGGGGGTGTCTTCAAAGAGGTTAAGCTGTTGGGTCCCGTGGATCAGTTCGCTGAAGCGGACGCCGATCAGACGGACAAGCATCCTCTTGGTATAGAGCCTTTTGAACAGTTCCTGTACCACGGGGATCAGGATATGGTCGAAGCTGGTGTAGGGAATGCGTTTCTGCACGGTGTAGGTGTCGAAGTTGGCGTACCGGATCTTTACGGTGACGCAAGCGGTTAGTTTTTCCTGCTTGCGTAGCTGGAAAGCGATCCGTTCCACCATGGTGATCATCTTGCGGTTAAGATCCCGCACATCGGTGGTGTCCTGCTCATACGTGTGTTCGGTGCTGATGCTTTTTTGCTCCCAGTAGGGTTCCACCGGGGTGGGATCGATCCCGTTGGCTTTTTTCCAGATGATGATGCCGTTCTTGCCCAGCACCTGTTCCATCATTTCCGGGGGGATACCGGAGAGGGTCCGGATGGTGACCACACCCATCGACCGGAGCAGCTGGAAGGTTTTCGGCCCGAGCATCGGGATCTTGTCGATGCTCAGGGGAGCCAAAAAATTGTGTACTTCGGATTCGGGCACCTCTTTCTCTCCATTGGGCTTGGCTACGCCTGTTGCAATCTTGGATACCGTTTTATTGACTGATAACCCGAATGAGATGGGCAGCCCGGTTTCCCGGATGATCCGCTGCCGCAACTCGTGGGTCCATTTTAGCGAACCGAAGAAGCGGTCCATACCCGTGATATCGAGATAATGTTCATCGATCGAAGCTTTCTCATAAACCGGAGCCGATTCGGCAATGATTTCCGTAACTATCCGGGAGTGCTTGCTGTAAGTCTCCATGTCGCCGCGGATATAGATGCCGTCGCTGCACAATTGCCTGGCCATCTTGATCGGCATGGCCGAATGCACACCGTAGGAGCGGGCCTCGTAGCTGCAGCTCGCCACCACGCCGCGGTCCGACAGGCCCCCGATGATCACGGGCTTCCCCTGCAGGCTGCTGTTGAGCAGCCGCTCCACCGATACGAAGAAGGTGTCGAGGTCGAAATGGACTACCGTGCGTTGGTTCGCTGCGTTCATAATAGGCTCCCTTCGGGAGCTAATTGCTTCGCTTCGCTAACTAATTGATTAAAAATTAAACAATATTGTGGTGATAATATAAACAAGAAATGAATAAAATCCAAATCCACCCCCTCAGAACCGGCCCCCTTCTCCTTGCAGCGGAACGGATGTGTTAGAAGGGTTGGGGTCAGGTGGATACAGGTGAAAAAATATACCTTTGAAAGGTGCTTGAATGCTTGATCGCAGTCGGAAGATTGAAATCATAAAAGGACACAGAAATGCCCGGGAATTTAGCAAGATGGATCAATCGGCACGAGTATCCGGATATCTTTTACAGGATCCCCGGGTTACTTCCTCTTCAATGGCTTACAACCCGGATTCTCTATCACCGGTGCTGGCTGATCCACCGAACCCTCAAGGGAACTCTTCGGACCTTTGACTTTCCGATAAGTTACCTGGATGCCGGGTGCGGATCGGGGGATTTTCTGGTACCACTGGCAAGAAAGAACCGGAACAGCAAGTTTAGCGGTCTGGACAAGTCTGCTGCGAACCTCCGGATGATAAATATCTACACGCAGAAGAAGAAAATACACAACGTCAATCTGATCTCCCTAAACCTGGAGAACAAAATTACCCTGGGTTCGTTTGACATCATCCTGGCTGCTTCCGTGTTGCATTATGTTCATGACACACAAGCATTGATTCAGTCATTTGCCGATCACCTCCGGCCTGGCGGAAAGTTGATCATTTACGTTCCTGTGAACTATAGGCGCTTTTTGCCCGGTTATTCCTGGATAAGAAGCAGAATAATGAGAGATGTCGATTATGATGCCGATAAAAAACCGAATGAGTATCTGTCTTTGGAATGTCTTTCAGCCGAACTGCACCGATCGGGTTTGCAGATCGAAAAAGAACGGTACCTGTATGGAAAAGCCGGTCAGGTTGTCTATGAAATCACGTCCATGTCTCTCTTGTTAATTCAGAAGTTGCCATGGTTTTTGGCGATTCCTTTAATCCTTATCTATTTTCCACTGGTTCAGCCATTGATGTTGGTCTTGGCAGTAATGGATTATCTCCTGCCAACCAAGCATGGAAATGGGTTGTTGCTAGTAGCACGCAAGGATCAAATCAAAAGGTTATAGTAAACGTGGTTCCGGATCCCTTTGCTGTTAACAATGAGGGTTCCCGAATGTTTAGAGAAAAATTGTTCCCGTATTTTTATTTTTATATCCAAAGTGATTTACCATGGCAGAAGATCAGAAAATTATCTTTTCAATGGTAGGGGTTGGCAAAATAGTGCCTCCTAACCGCCAGATAATTAAAGATATCTATCTATCTTTTTTCTATGGTGCCAAGATTGGCATTATCGGCCTGAACGGATCCGGCAAATCGACCTTGCTTAAGATCATTGCCGGACTGGATCGTTCCATACAAGGTGAGGTAGTTTTTGCTCCCGGCTACAGCGTAGGGTTATTGGAACAGGAACCTCACCTGGATGATTCAAAAACAGTCAGGGAGGTTGTCGAGGAAGGCGTTCATGAAATAGTTAGCCTTTTAAAGGAGTACGATGCGGTCAATAACCGTTTTCTGGAATCGCTGGGTGAGGATGAAATGAATCGCTTGATCATCAGGCAGGGAGAATTAAGCGAAATGATCGAGCATCATAACGGATGGGAACTGGATAGCCGTCTGGAGCGGGCTATGGAGGCTCTTCGCTGTCCCGAGCCCGATACGAAAGTCGGAATTTTATCCGGAGGTGAGCGCAGAAGGGTTGCGTTGTGCAGGCTTCTGTTAAGTGAGCCTGATATTCTCTTGCTGGATGAACCCACGAATCATCTGGATGCTGAGTCGGTGCAATGGCTTGAGGCCCATTTGCAGAGCTACCACGGAACTGTGATTGCAGTTACCCACGACCGCTATTTTCTGGATAATGTCGCCGGTTGGATACTGGAGTTGGACCGCGGGGAAGGAATTCCCTGGAAGGGGAATTACTCTTCATGGCTGGAACAAAAAACGAGGCGGCTGGAGATGGAGGAGAAAACGGAGAGCCGCAGGCGAAAAACACTCGCCAGAGAACTGGAATGGGTAAGAATGGCACCAAAAGCCCGGCAAGCCAAATCCAAGGCCAGGTTGGGAGCTTATGAGAGACTTCTCAATGAAGATACCAGACAGAAAGAGGAACGGCTAGAAATTTTCATTCCTAACGGTCCACGGCTCGGCAATAAAGTCATGGAAGTGTTGGAAGTAAGCAAGGCGTTCGGTGATAAGCTGCTTTTTGATCGTATGAGTTTTGCTTTACCGCCCGGTGGCATTGTGGGCGTGATAGGTCCCAATGGTGCGGGGAAGACTACGCTGTTCAGGATGATCATGGGGCAGGAATCCCCGGATACAGGCGAGTTCATCATGGGCGAAACGGTCAAGCTGGGATATATCGACCAGGCCCATGTGGAGATTGACCCTGAGAAGACAGTGTGGGAGGTGATTTCCGGGGGGAATGAACAGTTCATGCTGGGAGGCCGGTTGATCAACTCCCGTGCCTATGTTTCCCGTTTTAATTTCAGCGGTTCGGACCAGCAAAAGAAATGCGGTGTTCTGTCCGGAGGGGAGAGAAATCGTCTTCATCTGGCTTTGACATTACGGTCTGAAGCCAATGTCCTGTTGTTGGATGAACCTACCAATGACATAGATGTCAATACCTTACGAGCTCTGGAAGAAGGCCTTGAGAATTTCGCAGGATGTGCTGTGGTGATCTCCCATGACCGTTGGTTTCTTGACCGGATTGCCACGCATATCCTGGCTTTCGAGGGCAACTCCGAGGTCTTCTTTTTTGAAGGTGGTTTCTCGGACTATGAAGAAAATCGCAAGAAGCGCCTTGGAGATGAAGCGCCCAGGAGGATACGGTACAGGAGCCTGAAGTGATTGAAAATGCAAATTGTCATTTGGAGGTCTTGGAATAGCCGTCTCAATCCTTAATAGTAATATGAATATCCTGAATTTATCTGGTATTCACAAGATTAAAGGTACTGAACATCCCATAATCCATGAACCTGTAGGTACTGCCTGCCGGCTGTTTTTCCGGAGCCTCGTTCCAGCTAAAAGGTCCGAAAATCCATCCTGAAAGGTCCCTGTGGTGGAATCCGAATGTGTTTTTAAATGTACCCGTGACTCTGACTTCGACCTTATTGGATCCTGGAGTGATCAGGCTTGTTACGTCCAGGTTATAAGGACTCCACCCGATGGTTCCGGCTGATGTTCCGTTAACCAGCACCTCGGCCACCGATCCTGTCCAGGAAGTCAATTCAACCTGATATCCCCCCTCGGGCTTATTAATCGTGTATTTTTGGGTATATGCCACCTTGTTGCAGTAGAAAGGCATACCTGTCTCTTTCCAGGGTTTAAGTCCGGCAGGAACCGGAGGCTTGATAATGAAACCTTTTTCAGAAGGTTCAAGGGCAAAATCACCCAGTATATATATCGGCATGATCTCTGCAAATACCGACATTCTTGGGGCTCTCAGCTCAATCAGGTTTTCACCGGTTTTAGCATATTGGCCGATTGCGAATAGAGGAAAGTGACGATCGGTCCACCATTGTCCCCGGGTGTGTTGGATTTGTTTTCCGTTCAGGTATATCTGCCAAATATCAGGACGTTCAATGACTGCCTCCAATCCAGCGATGATTTCCTGGGGAAGCCCTGAATCAATGATGAATTTATAACGGACCTTGAACCAGGAATCAGGCTGGAATTTGTCCATTTCCAGATACTGTTGCCTGTATTGGATTTTATGTTGCCACGGATTACCGGTTTTCAAACCTGATTCCTTGAACAAGGCATACATGGCATTCATGAAATACACGTTTTGCAGTTGCTGGGTTCGGGTTTCCAGATCGAGATAATCAATAGTGAAAATATTGGGGGACAAACGTTTAGTATTCAATTGACCTTCAGGCTCAATGAGTGACCGGGATAATTCGTTAACCGCCGGAGTGGCATCGGCTTTGATTTTTTTCGTTGTTACGAGGAACAAGCGGCTTCCGCCCGGTGGGATTGAGCCAGTAAAACTTAATTTAGTTCCCGTAGGAGTGACAGGGACGGTAACCGATCCTCCGGTAGTAAGATTGATTTCGACCAGATGCTTACCGGGAAGGGTTGCATCAAATGAAGCTTCCGACAAGAGATCGGAGTTAACCAAAAACAATAGCTGCGAATCATCCAGGATTCTTCGTTGATGAAAAATCTGGCCCCCCTCGATATTGGTCTTTTGCAAGATAAAATCAGGATTTTCGAAGTAAGAAATCACTTTATCGGAAGCCATGTCCGCTGCCTTGATCCAATGGAACGGGTATTGTTCCGCCAGTGCCTTGAGCCGGGAATCCGGTTTTCCATCTATATAGTCAATGGAATCAGACAGGCAGAGTACGGTCCTTCCGACCTCCAGATAATTTTCCAATAGAGCCAGGGTTGAGGATTCTATGTTCCTCATTCCGGGAGGGAGAACCAGGTGATCATAAGTCCGGTTCCTGATTTTCAGACCCTTGCGGTTAGTCTCGGCAAATCTCTTCAATACCTGTTCGGATCCCAGGTCATATTCGAATTGAGCCGATTCAAGGTTTTGAAGGAATGCTTTAAACGTCTTAGAGAGTTCAAGGATAGCCGGATGGTTTTTAGATCTGCTGTGGTACATCCAGGCGGTTGTATTGGGCTGAAGGATCAGGATTTTGTTGATTTGCTCTCCTGCTGACATGGCAAGACAAATCCTGCCGATGTAATCACCCAAGAGGGAGAACCGGTCCCACCAAGGCTCCTGGTAGCTGAAGGTTGGCGGGTAGTCGAATTTCCTGACTCCCTGCATGCTGTAATAGGACAAGTGCGGATTTACAAAATTTACACCGAGCACAACTTCCCAGTCCACCAACCTTTTCATTTCGGCAAAACTGATCTGCCAGCCAGCTCCTCCCCAGGTTTCGCTTAACTGGCGTTTCCAGCCGGCCTGACTGGCGCTGCTGCCCAATTCCCTGATTGCCCTGGTGTTTCCGAATTGCCCCTCCATGCCAGAAGAGTCATAGGATCGTCCGAGCATATCGACTCCAGGCATCTGATGGTACATGTAAAAAGCCAGTTCGTCGATTCCGTCTCCCGGGTAAGGCCAGCCGTGCTCCCAGTAGTGACCGGTCCAGTCGAGGTTATTTTTTTCGCAATAATTGTACCATTGTACAGCCCAACGGTCAAGGAATAATTCCAGCATGAGGGTGAAATAATCATGACGCACCTTCATCCAGTCACCGGTTTCTTTGATCAATGAGACCAGGTTGGGTTGTAACGCATAACCCCACCTTTTCTCAAACTGTTCGAAAAGATCAGGTGTCCACCGGATAAGGGTTCCCGGTCCTTTAGCGGCTTCCAGATTGGGCTCATCGGTAAAGATACCTTTCAGGGTATGGCCGAAATCCTCACGGTTGTATTTCTCATACCCTTCCATGGTGACCTTCATAAAAGTGTCTGTAACACCGGGATGGATCAGGTCAACATAGGGATATCCTCCGAACCAGTAAGAGGTTGCAGGGTGAGTACGGTAAAACAAGTAGAGGGAGGAATCGGCTGAACTGGCCGAAAGCGTTGAAATGGTGGCAGAAGTTATCAGTCTGAAACCATCGGAGGTTTTTTCAAGGATTGCTTCGATCTCGAGGCCGGCAGTATCTGCAAGAGTATGAGTGATCTTGCAGCCCAAACCGGTACCTTGGTTATAAGATTCAGGGAAACGGGCCTGGACATGCCCTCCGGCAAAACCGCTAGGATAGGAATTCTCATCATAGATCCAGACCTCCATTCCTAAATCCTTTGCAATTTGAACCGTATAGTTGAACAGTTCATTCCAATCCTTTGAAAGATACTCCGTGACCAACCCGGGACGCGGATGGACGAACACGCCGCCGATCCCGCCTTCCTTGAATTTTTTCATCTGGAACTGAATCTCTTCCCGGGTTATGAGATCATTCCAATCCCAGAGAGGTGCCGGTCGGTAAGAGGCAGGTGGATCCGTCATTTTGCCTAGCAAATCGGCTGAACGCGTGATATCCGAATTGATCTGTCGCTTCCCGCAGTCAGTATTGAATAGGAATATTGAAAGCAAGAGACTGATAAACAGGACCTTCTTCATTGATTTTGTGTTTTGGTTTCAATATCTGAAGTTAGGCAATCTTTTTAATTTTCTTGATTCGAGGATTACTGATAGACTAATGATTAGCATATAATCAATAAAATGTTTAAATTGCAGACAAAACGAAATCCTATGTTTATCCAGTCCAATATCAGGTTTCTCAGGAAGAGACGGGGCCGCACGCAGGAGGATGTTTCCGCCTACCTGAAAATGAAACGTTCGACCTATGCCGGGTACGAAAACGGAGTAGCACAGCCGGGAATTGATGAACTGCGGCAGTTTTCGGATTATTTCCGGATCAGCATGGACACACTGGTCAGGGTTAACCTGGCAGGCTTGTCAGAGAGCCAGGTAAGCCAGCTCGAAAGCGGATTCGATGTCTACATAAAGGGAGGTCAGTTGCGTATTCTGGCAACCACTGTTGACAGGCAGAACCGGGATAACATAGAGCTGGTAGCAGAAAAAGCAAAGGCAGGATACAAAAGAGGATACGCCGATCCGGATTTCATCCGGGAACTGCCAGTCTTTCAATTGCCTTTTTTATCTCCGGAGCGGAAATACCGGACCTTTCAGATCAGCGGAGATTCTATGAAGCCGATTCCTGATCGGGCTTATGTTACCGCTGAGTTTGTCGAAAACTGGAATTACCTGAAAAACGGGGATCCCTGTATTATTTTAACCAAGGACGAAGGATTGGTTTTCAAGCTTATCGAAAAGGATTTCAGGCACAAACGGTTTATCCTTCATTCGCTGAACCGGGAATACCAATCTTATCCTGTGATGGCAGAGGAAATTGCGGAGATATGGAAATTCATTCATTACATCAGCAGCGAAATGCCAGATAAAGTGCCTCTGGAACATGAGTTGTTTGCCGCCCTGGCCAACCTCCGGAAAGAGGTACAGGACATCAGGGGAAAGCACAATGATCCGCAATTAACGGACCGATAGCCGCTTCCCGATGTTTGCCGTCATTGATATTGAGACCACCGGCGGGAGTCCCAAGACTGAGAAAATTACGGAAATCGCCATTTTCATTCATGATGGATTGTCTGTCGTGGATGAATTTGTGACGCTTGTCAATCCGGAGATCAGCATACCCTACCATATCACGGGGCTGACGGGGATTACGAATGAGATGGTGGCTGACGCTCCCAAATTTTATGAAATTGCCAAAAAGGTTGTGGAAATGACAGCAGACAGGATCTTTGTGGCGCACAATGTAAATTTCGACTACAGTTTTATCCGCAGGGAATTCCGGTCATTGGGATACGAGTACAATCGAAAAACCCTCGATACCATTAAGCTTGCCCGGCAGGTGGTGCCCGGCTTACCTTCCTATTCACTGGGAAAACTCTGCAGGCATCTGGGTATTTCCTTAAAGAACCATCATCGGGCCGGTGACGACGCCATGGCGACTGTCAGGCTTCTTGAGGATTTATTGGGCCGTGATAAAAAAAAGGTGGCATCAAAAATCCTGAAATCCGGTCATCCGGAGGGATTAAACGAACACCTGACGAAAAAGACACTGGACAAAATCCCGGAAGAAACCGGCGTCTATTATTTCTGGGATGAGCAGGGTGAACTGATCTATATAGGAAAGAGTAAGGATATCCGGACACGCGTATTCCAACACCTCCACAATCAGAGTACCCGGAAAGCCATGCAAATGAGGGACCGCATTGCCGAGATAACCTGGGAATTGACCGGGAATGAATTGATCGCATTATTACTGGAGTCGGATGAAATCAAAAAGCACAAACCTCTCTATAACCGTTCGCAGAGAAGGAGTTATTTCAATTACGGATTGTTCAGTCGTACGGATGAAAACGGGTACACCTGTTTCTCGGTCAGCAATACCAGGGAAGGGGAGCCGCCTGTAACCACATTCACTTCGAAAAGGGAAGGCAGGGAACAACTATCGGGTTGGGTGGAGCAATTTCAGTTGTGTCCCAAGCTTTCAGGCTTGTATGATTCGTCAGGTGCATGCTTTCACAGGGGAATAGGAGAGTGCCTCGGGGCCTGCACCGGCGAAGAACCGCCTGAGGAATATAATAAGAGGGCTAACCGGTTCTTAGGACTCTTTACCTATGACATGGATGATTTCCTGATAGTTGACGAGGGAAGGTTTCATGACGAAGTAGGGTTGGTCTGCATCGAGCATGGGCAATACCGCGGATTCGGATATGCCCTGGCCGACTGTGAAAACCGTCCGGAAGTTTTGCGCGACTCCATACGCTTTTATCCTGACAATCGCGATATTCATGCCCTGATCCGGCTATATTTGCGAAAAAACAAGGTTAAACTCATACCGATATGATCATCTGCGGGACTTTTGGGATTTTTGAGATCATCCTGATCATTCTGATTGCCATCGTGTTCCTGTTTCCAGCCATCCGGGTGTTATCCGCCCGTCGCAAGCAGAGCGATTACACTGAAAGGCTGGATCAGCTGGAAAGGCTGGAACGCCTGCATCGTGATGGAACCCTGTCAGACCGCGAATTCGAGCGGCAGAAGAAGAAACTTCTAAGAAATTCAAGCGGTTACAGATAAAAGATCATCCATGAGAAAATACTTTTTACTGTTAGTAGTGGTGTCAGGCTTAACGATCAGCGCATCAGGACAGAAAACCTGGGAGCGGGACACTATTCAGACCACCAGTGGGAATCTGTTCATTACCTTCCTGGGACATGGCTCACTCCTGTTCAACTACCTGGAAAAGAACCTCTATGTTGATCCGGTCAGGCAAGTAGCTGATTATTCGCTTCTCCCAAAGGCTGATGTCATTCTGGTGACTCATGAGCACGGAGATCATCTGGATGTCGAAGCGATAAAACAACTTTCAAAAGAGGGAACGGAGGTATATTTCACTCAGTTATGCCTGCCGAAATACCCATCAGGAAAAGTGTGTAAAAATGAAGAATTTTTTATCACCCAGGGAATTCCCGTCAACGTGGTTGCAGCCTATAATATTTCCAACCGGCGCGGTAACGGTTTGCCTTACCATCCGAAAGGAGAGGGTAACGGGTATATCCTTTTGTTCGGGCAAACCAGGATCTATGTGGCAGGGGATACCGAGCCAACTCCTGAAATGGCCAAGATTAAGAATGTACAGATAGCCTTCCTGCCGATTGCCGAACCATATACCATGTCGGTATACCTGGCCGCGGAAGCTGCTAAAAAAATCAATCCACAGGTTGTTTATCCATATCACTTCAATAACGCCAATCCAAACATTCTCCAATCAGCCCTGGAGGGTACCGGGATCGAGGTCCGCATCCGGTCGATGAAATAGGATCGGTTAACAGGTCGTTGATGACCAACACATCTGCAAAATGAAAGGCATACTCTCGATTGTCATGGCATCGTTTCTCGTGGCCGGGTGCGGCGGGAGGCAAGAATCCGTAATTACCGAACAAAAGGATTTGCTTGATCTGGTCAATCCATTGGTTGGAACGGAATCGACCTTTAATCTGTCACACGGTAACACCTATCCTGCCATTGCCGTACCCTGGGGAATGAATTTCTGGACACCCCAGACGGGTATAATGGGAAACGGATGGGGTTATACTTATCAGTCTGATACCATCCGTGGGATCAAGCAAACTCACCAACCAAGCCCCTGGATCAATGATTACGGTGCCTTTTCACTGATGGCCATGACCGGGAAGCTTCATGCCGACCAGTTTGGCAGGGCTTCTCATTTCAGCCATGACAAAGAGATTGCCAAGCCTGATTATTATTATGTATTTCTGGATGATTACGGGATCAGCGCAGAAGTGACTCCCAGCGAACGCGCTGCCATCTTCCGTTTTACATTTCCCGAAAACAATGATTCCTGGATCATACTTGACGCTTTCAATGAAGGATCCATGATCCAGGTCGATACGGAATCAAAAACCCTTTCGGGCTTCTCAAAGAATAATTCAGGGGGTGTTCCGGACAATTTCAGTTGTTATTTTGTGATCGTCTTTGATCAGCCTTTTGAGTGTTTTGAGATTCAATCCGATGGAAAAAGCCTGAAGGATTCAGCCCGGGCTGCCGGAGACCATGTCATAGCTGCCGTCAAGTTTTCAACCCGGGAAGGCCAATCCATTCAAGCCAGGGTTGCTTCTTCGTTCATCAGTGAAGCACAGGCCCGGATCAATTTGTCAAGGGAGATCGGCGACAGGGATTTTGAACAGGTGCGTTCCCTTGCTGCCGGATGGTGGAACGGTTTATTAAACCGGATCCAGGTCGAAGGGGGAACGGCTGAACAGCAAAAGACTTTTTATACGGCCTTGTACCGGGTGTTGCTTTTTCCCAGGAAATTCTATGAATTCGACGACCGGGACCAGGCAGTCCATTACAGTCCTTACAACGGTGAAATATTGCCCGGTTACCTGTATACTGATAACGGTTTCTGGGATACATTCAGGGCCGTTTTTCCCTTATTCACGCTGGTTTATCCTGATCATAGCGTCCGAGTGATGGAAGGACTGGTGAACACATATAAGGAAAGCGGATGGCTCCCGGAATGGGCATCACCGGGTCACAGGAACTGCATGATCGGGAGCAACTCAGCTTCAATTATCGCAGATTCCTATCTCAAAGGCATCAGGGGGTATGACATAGACCTTCTTTATGAGGCCATTCTGAAGAATACCGAAAACGAGGGGCCCTTGCATTCGGTCGGACGTTACGGGGTGCATTACTACAACAATTTGGGTTACATCCCGTATGATGTCGGAATAAACGAAAATGCAGCCAGAACCCTGGAATATTCCTATGATGATTTTACGATTTGGAACCTGGCCCGTGAGTTGAGAAGACCGGCCGAAGAAATCGAACGATTCAGGAAGAGGGCACAGAATTATCGAAACTTGTATGATGCTTCCACCCGCTTTATGAGAGGCAGGAACCGGGACGGAAGCTGGCAGTCGCCTTTCGTACCGGAAGCATGGGGAGGTGCCTTTACGGAAGGAAGCTCCTGGCATTATACCTGGTCCGTTTTTCATGATCCACAGGGTTTGATCGATCTGATGGGAGGTGATGAAGCTTTCGTGGCAAAGCTGGATTCAGTCTTTAGCATGCCTCCCGTTTTTGATTGCACCTATTACGGTTTTGAAATTCATGAGATCACTGAAATGGTTTTGGGCAATATGGGCCAGTATGCACATGGTAACCAACCCATTCAGCATGCGATCTATCTTTACAATTATGCCGGGGTACCCTGGAAAGCACAGGAACGGATCAGGGAAGTCATGGACAAGCTTTATTCTTCTCGTCCGGATGGCTTGTGTGGCGATGAGGACAACGGCCAGACGTCAGCCTGGTATGTTTTTTCAGCGATGGGCTTCTACCCGGTTTGCCCCGGGCAACCTGAGTATGTCATCGGTTCACCCCTGTTCGACGGGATTACCCTGAACCTGGATAACGGGAACCAATTCCGGATATCGGCTGATAATAACGGGCCAGGAAATGTCTATATACAGAAGGCCAGACTGAACGGCCATACTTATTCCCGTAATTATCTGCTTCATGAAACTATCCGGGAAGGTGGTGAGCTGCTTTTTGAAATGGGCCATCAGCCTGAGCTTAAACGCGGAACGGCCCGTAAGGACCGTCCGTATAGCATGACGAAGAGATAGATAACGGATTCTGGATATTGGATCCTGGATTCTGGATTTTGGATTTGGGATTTTAGATTATGTTAATGTCCAACATCTAACATCTAATATCTAATATCCAAAATCCAATATCCAACATCCCATATCCTTCCTTACCGTATCTGCAGATAATCTATCCCGACCATATACCGGGGCTCGGCTTGATCCTGCTTGCCTGTTACGGTTATTTGCAGGGTATTAATGCCCTCATTGAGGATAAACCGGCCCAGGCTGACTTTTTCCGTTATAACCGGATGTTCGGGCAGGTGACTGAATCCGATGAATGTTTTTTTCACCGGCTGGTCATTGATAATCATTTTAAAATTTCCATAATCAACTGCTTTCGTGAAATTGGCCGTTATCTGGTATTCACCCGCAGAAGGCATTTCAAATTCAGCCTTCAGGATTCCGTTGACACCGCCGTCCATCCACCAGATCTGGGCGTTATTGCTCCATCCCCAGGTTGTGGAAGTCTGGATTTCCCAGCTTCCGGCAGAAAGGCTGACCACCCTGAGATATTCCCCCTCCAGCATGCCGGATGGGTCGGGAACTGGGGGGTAGAGGTTTTCACGCTTAAGCGACACAGGCAGTTTCACGACCTCGGGATCCGGCTTGACCATGCATTTCCCTCCGGGTTTCATGTACCAATAAGAGATCACGCCATAATTTACCTTGGTGGCAGCCCAGTGCCAGAGTTCCAGGTCGAATTTTAAAGAAGTGTTGAAGGGTATGTTGTCTAATAGTCTGTGTCTCATGTTGATTGTCATTCCCGGATGGAAATTGCCTGAACCGTCCGGTTGGGCGATCAGGAAATGGTCAAAAGTTTCCGGCCGGCACCAGGCATAGCCGATATAGTCCTCGGTACCGGTTCCGATATGGGATGGAAATCCTTCTCCGTCAACATAAACCTTTTCGTCCCCTTCTCCCCACCAGGCATCAGCTGTATTGAACATGGTTATTGCATCACCGGCATAAACACCCTGGCCATGGAGGGTAACAAAGTTCAGGTCTTCAAGTTTTTCATTTGCCCAGTCACCCGTACTTTTGGCATGGTACTCCCTCCAGATTCCCCCGAAGTGCATGGAGCGCGATGTCCACCTGTATTTGCCAGTGACAGCTTTTGCCACCATTAATCTGACAGGTTGATCGCCCAGGTTGACAACTTCAACGATCGCACTTTTCTGAAAGGGCATAACCCACCAGGAATGCATCATCCCCTGGCTATCTGTTGCTGTATGCCAGGTGTGATGGTTCCTGATCTGGTACCCGGTACCAAAGAAATCTCCGATGGGACTCCACATCGTTTTCTCATCGTCAAAAGTGCATTGCAGGACCGTGGAACGCAGGGCCTGAGGAAGGTTCTCTGCTTCAATCTTAAACAGCAATTCATAGATGGCCTGGGAGCCCGAGAATTCCTGAAGGATTTTTTGACCGGGGTTGAGACTGATTTCGGGATCAGCCAGGGAGAGGGTTTGGGAATTGGCGGGTACCGGATGGGTCAAATCCCCGAGTGTTCTCAGTAATTCCGATACATGCGCCCCATAAGTGGTGAGGTCTTTAAGGGTGAAGGAAGTGACCTTTGTACCGGAAGCATAGGTTCGGTAGTTGATATTGTAATAGACGGAAGGACTATGCTTTTCAGGGTTCATCGCAGGACATTCATAAGTAATTTTGATATGGGAGGCATAGGGTATGGGCATGTACAGGTTATGCCCCCGGTTGGCATAATTTGATTTGGGAGAGGATGAGGAGCTCAGGGGTTCACCGACCAGTTGCCCTCCGCTGATTATTTTAAGAACGGGACTCTCAATTTCAGGCGATTCATTGCCGTCTATATAAATCCGCAAGGTTCCTGTATAAGCTTTCTCGCTTCCGAAGGTCATCCAGAAGCGGACTATTGCTCCCGGGCCTTCCGCATCCATCATGACGAATTCACGACGTCCCTGAGTAGTTTCTTCCCTGACAAACCAGGATGCATCGCCGTTGGCAAACCAACCCGGTTGATCAGGTGCAACCGTGCGCCGGTCATAGCTGCTGAACTGCTTGCATGTAAATTCAGGGTTTGGAAATTCTGAAAGGATCGATAATTCCGTCATGTCCTGAAGAAGAGTCGCAAAAGTAACAGGCTGCCTGGCCGGTTGACAGTGTGTGAGGCTGATAATCAAGACAGCAGCTACGGTCAACTGAAGTAATAGTTTTTTCATCGGGTTGAGATTTGAACTTTCTAATTTAGGAAAATGCAAAAAGAGTGTGATGTTTTTTATTTTTATTATTGAATGGATTTAAAGATCATTAGCATGCAACGGATCCTCTCAAAATTGTTCATTCTGGCGGCTATCCAGTCAGCGGGGTGGTTCCCGGTAAAATCCCAAACCAACATGTTTTTAAGTAATCCGGAGGCTCTTTCGGTACTGCGTGGCAATTACGACCCGGCAGTTTACCAGCGGGCCGGCCTCATCAGCGATCCGGAATCCATACGGATAGGGATTATCGAAGGTCTTGATTCACAAGAACAATTAAGGCTTTTAACGCAGCTTGAAACCTTTTACAACCGGAATTCAGGATCCGACACCATGAGTTTGTCACAGGGCATAGGAGCCTGCAGAACCTGGATACTGGGTCATTTCGATCAATCCAACAAGGCCGCAGATAACCGGTTGGTTACCGGGTACCTTGAATTCGATGCGGATATTTGCACGAAAGGGCATCACAAGAATCCTTTTTTGCTGATTCCCGGTAGTGACACAACCTGCAAGGAAATTGTATTGATCATGGGCCATTTTGATACCAGGAATGAAGACCGCTGTGACATTGAAGGATTCACTCCGGGGATCGATGACAACGGATCGGGTACTGTTCTGGTCATGGAACTTGCACGTGTCTTAAGCCAGTATTCATTCAACCAAACCATACTTCTGACCGCAACTACCGGAGAAGATGAGGGATTGTTCGGTGCCAAGGCGTGGGCTGAGTTTTTATCCTTGCAGGGCATCAAGATCCGTGCGGTCCTGAACAATGATATTGTCGGGGGTATCTATTGCGGAAAGACATCACCGTCACCTTCCTGCCCATATTACGGCCATGCCGACAGCACTCATGTACGGATCTTCTCTTTTTCTGCCGGTGGCAGCATGTTTTCTAACTCCCCGCACAAGCAACTTGTCCGTTACATTAAATACGTCCAGGATTCCCTTATTAATCCCAATCTATCAGTACCACTGACAGTTAATATTATGCTGGGGGAAGATCGAGGAGGCCGGGGCGGTGATCATACGCCATTCCGTCAGAAAGGGTATACTGCTGTCAGGATAACATCAGCCAACGAACATGGCAACGGAACCGGCACTCCTCCTGACAGGAATCATTCCACACGAGATGTTTTAGGGCAGGATATTAATGGCGACGGTATTCTGGACAGTCTTTTTATAAATCCGGGTTACCTGGCACGAAATAGCATTTTAAACGGCGTTGTGGCCGGCCTGCTTGCATCGGCACCTGATCGAGTGAATCCGATCGTCCAACCCGGTCTATCCGGCGCTACAATTCAAATACAGGAGACTGATGATGACATCGAGGGTATCCTCGTTGGAATACGCAAATATAAAAGCAGGAGTCTGGAATTTGATACTTTATTCAGCGTGCCTCTACAGGATCAATTCCGGATTACGCTGGATCCCGGCCAAAAAAACTATGTTTCAATTGCTTTGGTAAAGAATGGGGTACCCGGGCTTTTCTCTGATGAAATTGAGGTCAATCTCACCGGTTCTGATGAGATCTTTCAGGATTCAGGATCCAGGCTGATCCACAATTATCCTAATCCGTGCAGCGATGAAACAACTCTTGAGTTTGAGACTTCCCGGGAATATTGGTATCAGCCGGCAGTCATTGAAATAAAAGACATGATCGGACGCCTGGTCAACCGGAAAACGCTGACACTTTCGGCAGGCCTTACTGAGGTAGTCGTGTCTGCCCAAAACCTTGATCCTGGCTTGTATTCCTGCACTGTCACTGTCAAGGGCAGAGACTGGCAAAGTACAATGATTGTTAAAAACTGAATCAGTTGAAGGAAATATCATTGTTGATATTTATTCAAATGGTTACTTTAGGCAGATAAGATAAAACCTAAAAACTTTATATATGGCAACAATTAAGAAAGAAGTAGCTCTTCTTTACCATGAGCAGGGAAGGCCGGGTAAGATAGAAGTGGTTCCGACCGTTCCTTACAGCACCCAGTACGATCTGGGACTCGCCTATACGCCGGGTGTTGCTTATCCGTGCAAAGAAATTGAGGCTAACCCGGATGACGCTTACCGGTATACCGCCAAAGGCAACCTGGTCGCGGTTGTCAGTAACGGCACTGCCGTTCTCGGGCTTGGGGACATCGGTGCTATGTCGGGAAAACCTGTCATGGAAGGTAAAGGCCTTCTTTTCAAGGTTTTTGCAGATGTGGATGTATTTGACATTGAGGTTGATGAAAAGAATCCTGACAAGTTGATCGAGACTGTCAAAGCAATTGCCCCGACTTTTGGAGGTATTAACCTGGAAGATATCAAAGCACCTGAATGTTTTGAGATTGAACAGAGGCTGATCAAGGCGCTTGATATACCGGTTTTCCATGACGATCAGCACGGAACTGCCATCATTACCGCTGCCGGTTTGATAAATGCCCTGGAGATATGCGGCAAGAAAATAGACCAAGTCAAGGTGGTGGTGAATGGTGCCGGGGCTGCGGCGATCAGTTGCCTTAAGCTCTATCTCACCTATGGGGTGAAGAAGGAGAATGTAGTCATGGTTGACAGCAAGGGGGTCATCAACCGTAAACGGACCGATTTGAATGAATTCAAGAAAAATTTTATAACCGACAGGGATGTTAATAGCCTTGCCGAGGCTATGGCCGGGGCAGATGTCTTTCTGGGCCTCTCCGTGGCCGATGTGGTTACCAAAGATATGATCCGTTCCATGGCAAAAGATCCGATTGTCTTTGCCATGGCAAATCCAAATCCGGAGATCTCCTATGAGGAGGCTACGGCGAGCCGGGATGACATCATTTTTGCAACGGGCCGGTCGGATTATCCGAACCAGATCAATAATGTCCTCGGTTTCCCGTTCATCTTCCGGGGCGCGCTTGATGTGAGAGCTTCAAAAATCAATGAGGAGATGAAGATTGCTGCTGCAAAAGCGCTGGCTCAGTTGGCAAAAGAAGATGTCCCCGAGATAGTCAACCAGGCTTATAACAAACAGAATCTTCATTTCGGGAGGGAGTATATTATTCCGAAACCGCTGGATCCCAGGTTGATCACATCGGTTGCACCGGCAGTTGCCAAGGCAGCCATGGATACTGGTGTCGCTAGAAAACCAATAACTGATTGGGATGCCTATAAGCAACAATTGCAGAAAAGGATGGGACTGGATAACAAGCTGATCAGCTTTATTACTGACAGGGCTATCGATAATCCGAAGCGGGTTGTTTTCGGTCAGGCTGAAAACCTTAAGGTATTGAAAGCTGTTCAAGCTGTCAAACATGACGGGATTGCCGTTCCCATCCTTTTAGGCAATCCGGGTGTGATCAGGAAGACGATCTCGGAATTTGATCTGGATCTGGCCGATGTGGTCATCATTGATCCGCGGTCGGATGCTGAAACCGGCAGGGTGGAGGAATTTGCAGAAGAATTCGTGCAGAACCGCAAAAGGAAAGGTATAACCAAAGATGAAGCTCTTGAACTGATGAGAAACCAATCCTATTTTGGATCCATGATGGTCCATAAAGGTGCTGCCGATGCCTTTTTATCGGGAACCAGTTCAAAATACGCCTATACCATTAAACCGGCTATCCAATGTGTGGGAGTGCGGCCCGTTCTTAACCACATTGCCGGAATGTACATCCTGATGACCAAGAAAGGCCCGTTTTTCTTTGCGGATACAACGGTAAACAAGGAGCCTGACGCACAGGCACTGGTCGATACAACCCTGCTGGCGGCCGAACAAATCCGTAAGTTCAACGTTGAGCCAAGGATTGCCATGGTTTCCTATTCCAATTTCGGATCCCAGCGGGATGGCTCTCCGGCTGTTGTGGCTCAGGCTGTCAGGATGCTCCATGAAAAGTATCCAGACCTGATCGTTGATGGAGAGATGCAGGCCAATTTTGCGCTAAACAAGGATATCAGGATGAAGAAATTCCCCTTCTCCAAATTGGCAGGACATGATGTGAACACGCTCGTTTTCCCGAACCTGGATTCAGGGAATATCGCATACAAGATGATGCAGGAAATAGGAGGTGCTGAAGTGATCGGCCCGATTGTCATGGGTATGAACCGGCCTGTGCACATCCTTCAGATGGAGAGCAGCGTCCGTGAGATCATTTACCTGACAGCTATTGCCGTGATTGATGCCCAATGCAGCGGTGATCCAAGATGTTCCAGCAGGTTTCTTTTTTAAACCGTCATTATAGAAACAGGTCCTGTCACATCCATTTCTTTTTCTTGAAATAGATGTACAATGAAACACCTATCATAGCCATCAGTATCATGACGGCGTAGTAGCCATTTTTCCAGGTGGTTTCGGGCATGTTGACGAAGTTCATCCCGTAAATGCCGGCTATGAAGGTGAGGGGTATAAAGATCGTCGAGATCACGGTCAGAAGCTGGATGACCTTGTTCATTTTGATTGACAGTTGGGTAAGATACAATTCCCGGATACCCGTGAGGTTTTCACGGATCTGGTCCAACTGGCTGATCACCTGCTGAACATGGTCAAGTACATCCTGGTAATAGGGAAAATCATCAGGGCTGATCAATCCGGCACCCTCTTTCAGGAGCCGGGTCAATCCATCCCGGAGAGGCAGAACCTGACGTCGGAAATAAACCAGGAATTTTTTAAGCTGATGCAGAACGGAAGTTGGGTCATATCCTGATTCCGCATCAAGCCTGATTTCAATCTCTTCAATAAAGGAATCCATGTTCTCGCAGGTTTCCAGATACCCGTCAACGATCAGGTCCGTCAGGGTGTAAAAAGTGAAATCTGAACCATGTGAGCGGATTTTGGATCCGGCATCTTCCATCCTCGTGAAAACCGGTTTCAGCAAATCGGATTCTTTTTCGGCAAACGAAGTGACCACATCAGGTTTCAATATCAAGCTGATCTGTTCTGTGTTCCAGCTCAGGTCCGATTTATTCCAGGTGATGTTCTTAAGTAAAAAAAAGATCATTCTTTCGCGGATCTCAGTCTTTGTATCCTGCGAGGTATTCAGGATATCTTCAGAGGTGAGCAGACTTAAAGCCAGCCGGTTGAAAACAGGTTCCAAAGGATCCAGATCGGACAAACCGGTAACCTGAAGCCAGACAGATCCCCCGGGTTCACTTCTCATATTCCCCAGGATTTTGGTAAGATTCTTCTCTTGTTTCCAGGAGTTGGCACTGTAGACGTGGCAGACGAATCCTGCGGTATCAGAATACCTGGAGCCGATATGCACCAAAGATCCCGGTGGCAGGCCTTTTTTCTTTGAACGGCGGGAAATGGGCGGTTGGATGTTGTCCATGGCTGGATCGATTTAAACAATCGAATTTACTATTTCCGGTCTTTGAATGTAAGCTATCCGCTAAAAATCCGTAAATGATAAAAAACCCTCTGCAATCAGACGCGAATGTGTTGTGAAATTTTGAATCATTTTCGGTAACGAATTGATTTGTTCAATGGAATTAATAAATTAGTACACCAATCATAAAACTAATAACCTAAAAACGGGATGTTATGGGACTCATGAAGGATTTTAAGAATTTTGCCATGAAAGGCAATGTGATCGACCTGGCTGTAGCCGTCATAATTGGCGGTGCATTCGGTAAGATCGTTTCGTCACTGGTGAATGACGTGCTCATGCCACCATTAGGTCTTCTTTTGGGGAAAGTGGATTTCAAGGATTTGAAAATCATCCTTCAGAGAGGATCAGACGGTGCTGCCGACGTAACGCTGAATTACGGGATGTTTGTACAGAACACAATTGACTTCCTGATCATAGCTTTCTGTATTTTCCTGATAATAAAGGGCATCTCGAAGCTTGAAAGGAAGAAAGAGGAAGCTCCGGCTCCCCCGCCTGCTCCTCCCCGGCAGGAACAACTTCTCGAGGAAATCAGGGATCTGCTTAAAAAATGAATTAATGCCTGATGAATAAAAAGGGCGAAGGAATACCCTTCGCCCTTTTAACCATTAATGCCTGAACCAAATGAAGAAATGCATTTTTACGGTCGCCCTGCTGATCGTGGGTACCGTGGCTTTGTTCTGCCAGGATTATTATAACACCTGGTACGAGGATTCCCGTCTGAACCATGTGACCTTTCCCATCGGAGGGATCGGGGCCGGCATGATCGGATTGGATGGCAATGGCTCGTGGTCGCAGATGTCTGTCGGCAACAAACCCGATGTGCTGAATGAACCTTTTGCCTTTGCGGCCATTTCGGTGAAGGGGGTGCCCAATGGCGCCAAAATCCTGCAAGGCGCGGTACCGGATTGGAAGATATTCAGCCAGCCGGGTAGCGGGGGAGGCCGCGGCTCAAATTATTATGGATTGCCTCGTTTTGAGCGGTGCCGGTTTATGGCACGGTTCCCGTTTGGCATTATTGAACTGACGGATGATGATGTACCTGTCAAGGTGACCATCAGCGGCTGGAATCCATTTATCCCGGGTGATGCCGATAATTCAAGCCTGCCGGTCGGCTCCATGGAATATACTTTCACCAATACTTCCTCTCAACCTGTCGAGGCGGTATTTTCCTGGAATTCAAAGAATATCATCAGCAAGAATGAATTCAACGAGATCATTCCTCGTACGAACGGATTCACCCTGGTCCAGCAGGGCGATTCGCTACATCCGGAATATAAGGGCTGGTTCAGTGTCTTTACGACTGAGCCCGCTGTGGTTGACCATTGCTGGTTCCGCGGGGATTGGTGGGATCCGCTCACCATGATCTGGAAGGATATAAGCGAATGCCGGATGGTACCTGACGAACCCCATGGACCGAATCCTCCCGGAGCTTCTTTGTTCGTGCCGGTCAATCTGAAGGCGGGAGAATCAAAAACTGTCAGTCTGCTTTTTTGCTGGTATTTTCCCGAGACCCGGATTTCAACGGGTACACAGCCGGCTCCAACCGGAGCGGCCTTCAGGAAAGCGCCTGCTCCCGGCACTGCAGCCGGTCAGCAAGAAGTTACAGGCTATGCCGGAAGGCAATTGATCAATACCTATTATCCCGATGGGGATGGACTGACAGGATCACTGACCTCACCAGCATTCAGGATCAAGAAAGGTTACATTGTATTCCTGATCGGCGGTGGAAACCTGCCTGAAACTGTCGGAATCAACCTGGTATCGGACGGGAAGGCCACACGGACAGCAACCGGAAGGAATACGGAAGCCCTGCAGGCAATTCAATGGGATGTGAGAGAGATGAAAGGAAACATGGCCTCAATCGAAATCTATGACCGTGAGACGGGAGGATGGGGACATATCAACATCGATCAGATCGTTTTTACCGATGATCCGCAATGTGATCCCGGGAAGCCCGGAAAATCGGATATTGTTTATGAAAACTTTGAGGGGGCCGATTTCGGCTCCTGGATCATTTCCTCCGGATCAGGTGATCCGGGTTGTGATCCTGAAACCTGCGAATCCACATCCTGCAGCGAGATCCCGCGTTTCTACAAGCCATGGTATTCGGTCAGGTTCAAATCGATTGATGATGTAGCGAACTATTGGATCAGGAACTACCAGACCTTACGATCAGGAAGCGAACTGTTCAGCAATACATTCTATTCTTCCACCTTGCCTCCGGAAGTTCTCGAAGCTGTTGCGGCTAACCTCGGGATCCTGAAATCCCCGACAATCTTGAGGGATTATGAAGGGAAAATGTGGGCATGGGAGGGATGTGGAGACCAATCAGGGTGCTGTTCAGGCAGTTGTACCCATGTATGGAATTATGCGCAAGCCATTTCACACCTGTTCCCGGATCTTGAGAGAACGCTAAGGGAAACGGAATTCACGGTAAGCCAAAGCTCAGAAGGACACCAGACATTCCGCGCCAATTTACCCATCAATGAACCCAAGCATACCTTTTATGCCGCTTCAGACGGCCAACTCGGCGGTATCATGAAGGTTTACCGCGAATGGAGAATCAGCGGTGACGACACATGGCTTTCCAATCTATATCCTTATGTCAAGGGTAGTATCGATTATTGCATCAAAACATGGGACCCTGATCATACTGGTGTTTTGGTTGAACCCCACCATAATACTTACGACATTGAGTTCTGGGGACCCGATGGCATGTGCTCGAGTTTTTATCTCGGAGCACTCACAGCATTTATCGAGATCAGCAAATACCTGAACAAGCCGTTCAATGACTATCAGGAATTATTGTTGAGGGGCAAAAAATACTTGGAAAGCAACCTGTTCGACGGGGAATATTTCATCCAGAAGATCCGATGGACGGACCTTCATACACCGGATCCCACCAAGGTTACCGGTGACAACATTGAGCAGGATGAAGCTTTTCAGTTACTGGTCAAGGAAGGTCCCAAATACCAGTATGGTACGGGATGCCTGTCTGACGGGGTTTTGGGTATGTGGCTGGCTTCCATGTGCGGTTTGCCGGAAGCATTGGACAATGACAAAGTGACCAGCCATCTCGTTTCAGTACATAAGTATAATCTAAGGCAGGATCTCTTTAACCATGACAACCCTCAGCGCCCCTCATTCGCCATGGGTCACGAAGGAGGCCTGCTGATCTGCACCTGGCCAAAAGGCGGACAGCTATCATTGCCTTTCGTTTACAGCAATGAGGTATGGACCGGCATTGAATACCAGGTTGCGAGCCACCTGATGCTCAAAGGAGAGGTTAACAAGGGATTGGATATTGTCAGGGCCTGCCGCGACCGGTATGATGGCACTGTCAGGAATCCGTTTGATGAATATGAATGCGGCCACTGGTATGCGAGGGCGCTATCGAGTTACGGTCTGATACAGGGATTGACAGGCCTGCAATATGATGCAGTGGACAAGACGCTTCGTATTCATTCTCAGATCGGAAGTAATTTCCAGGCTTTTATTTCAACAGCCACCGGTTATGGTCTGGCCGGATTGAGGGATGGCGTACCCTTTGTTGAAGTAAAATCAGGAATGATCCCGGTGGTCAAGTTTTTGGTTGAATAGTTCCAACATCCTGCCTATTTCCATATTTTTAGGCCACGGTTTTTAATATTCTTTGCCATGGGACGAGCATTTGAGTACAGGAAAGCGCGAATGTTTAAGCGCTGGGGGAACATGTCCAAAACATTTACGAGGATTTCGAAGGAAATAATCATCTGTGTCAAGGCGAGCGGCCCCGATCCTGCTTCCAATTCAAGGCTCAGGGTACTGATGCAGAATGCCAAAGCGGCAAACATGCCCAAGGACACGATTGAAAGATCGATCAAGAAAGCCATGGGCAAGGACCAGAGCGACATCAAGGAACACATCTACGAAGGGTACGGGCCACATGGGATAGCTTTTCTTATCGAAACCGCCACCGACAATTCTACCCGGACGGTCTCCAACATCAGGAGCATTTTGTCGAGGAATAACGGAGCCTTGGGAACATCAGGCAGCGTCAGTTTCCTGTTTGAGCATAAATGCATTTTCAAGGTTCATAACAAGCATGGCGTCGACCTGGAAGAACTTGAGCTGGATATGATTGATGCCGGAGCCCAGGAGGTGTTTCCTGAAAACGACACCATCATAATCTCGGGTGAGTTTGAAGATTTCGGTACGATCCAGAAGTACCTTGACGAGCATCATTTTGAAATCATCAGCGCCGACTTTGAATGGATACCGACCCAGACCAAGGAATTGAATGAATCCGCTGCCGCTGATGTAGAAAAGGTCTTAGGCAAGCTGGAGGAAGACGACGATGTGACCAACGTCTTTCATACCATGGTGGCCAAAGATTAGTTTGTTATAGTGGTTTGACCCCTATCCCGGGAAGGTCATTTAAGGTGATCTTCCCTTTTTTTACGGTCATGCCCGAAAACCGGTCGTTTGAGATCAGCAGGTTCCCGTCAAGATCAGCGAAATCCGCCATCGGGGACAATTGTGCCGCGGCTGACACTGCACAAGAGGTTTCCGTCATGCATCCGATCATCACCCTCATGCCCGCTGACCGGGCAGCCTGGGCCATCGCAAATGCTTCCCGCATGCCGGTGCATTTCATCAGCTTGATGTTAATACCGTGATAAGCTCCACGGACTTTGAACAAATCCGGAAGGCGTTGAACCGCTTCATCCCCGAAAACAGGTATGGGCGATCGGTCGGTCAACCAGGCATTGGAGTCAGGATCCTCTTTTGACATGGGCTGTTCAACCAGGACGACGCCGTGGTCTTTCAACCAATGGATCATTTCAAGGGCCTTTTCCTTGTCTTTCCAGCCCTGGTTCACATCCACGGCCAAAGGGACCTGAGTAACCGAACGGATGGTTTCAATAATCTCCCGGTCGTTGTCACTGCCAAGCTTCACCTTCAGTATCCTGAATTCTGATGCCTCCTGTGTTTTCTGCCTGATCACCTCAGGAGTATCAATGCCAATTGTGAAAGTCGTGTCGGGAGTCTTCTCAGGATTCAAACCCCAGATACGGTACCAGGGCTGATTCAGGAGCTTGCCGGTCAGATCGTGCAGGGCAATATCGATGGAAGCCTTGGCAGCTCGATTCTCAGGCGCAAGTGCATCCACGTAGTCGAGAATATCTTCAATCAGGAATGGATTCTTGAATTGTCCGAGTTTAACCTGATCCAGGAATTTGCCTGCGGTCTCCTGACTCTCCCCAAGGTAGGGAGGCATGGAGGCTTCACCGTATCCGGTAATCCCATCATATTCAATGCGGGTTAGCATGACCGGTGTGGTTTTCCGGGATGATCCTGCCAGGGTGAACACATGCTTAAGGGTCAGATCATAAGGCTCAAAAGAGAGCTTAAGTCCGGAGCCGACCATCCTGGATCTGGCGATGGTTGCCCCGGCAAGTCGGGGGCCTGCTGCAATACCTGCTGCTGCCGCAATCGAACCGTATATGAAGTGTTTACGAGAGGTTTTCATCGGATCAGTTGTACCAGGGATGATCTTTAATGCGAACCGGCTGAGAATCAGCATTGAGAATCCTTTTTACATGCAGCAGGTTCTCAGAGTAGTACTTTTTAAAATCCGGCCGGGTGGAGTCGAAGCTGTTGATTTTAACCATACCTGAGCAATGAATGAACAAGGACTCACCTTCATACATCCCGACATGAGTAGCCCGTTCAGGCTTGTCTCCCGTGGCTTTCCTGCCAAAGAACAGCAGGTCGCCGGGCTGAAGGTTCCTCCAGTCTTCCTTCAGGCTGACTTCCGATCCCTGATATACTTGCTGTGAGGCATCCCTTGATAAAACCCAACCGTTCATAAAGTAAAGGGTCTTGGTAAATCCGCTGCAATCGAATCCTTTGGTGGATGTTCCGCCCCAGAGATAAGGCCTGCCCATGAAACGCCGTGCAAGGGTAGTAAGATACTCAGGACCTGTCGATTCTGCACGTAACCAATCTGATAAAATCCTGACCTGAATTACCGGCAGGTATCCTTTTCGTCCATCAGGAAGGTTAACACCGATGTAGTCACCGGTATTCTCGTCGTTTTTCATAGCTGACAGGATCCCTCCCATCACGATATCGGAGACCGGTTCGGAATGGGCATTGGGATGACTCAGGATCAATCCGTTGTCTTCAATAAAGATGATTCTCGGATTGGTTTTCCAGTTCTGGTGTTGCTGTTTATTCATCGGGGCAATACCTGCGGATTCAGTCCAGGAAATGTATCGATCCGGAGTCCTTACCAGGCACCACCCGTTTTCTTCCTGCAAAATCTGCAACGGAGTTCCCATCAATGCTTGTGTGGCCATCTCGGCCGAATGAGCAGGCCTGTAGCGCATATTGGCAACTGACAGGGTGATCAAACCCCAGGTTTGATCACCGAGCTTTGCGTCCGGTAACCGGAGCACGCTGTCGATATAATCTATCTCTTGTTTTTTCAGATGTTGCAGAAGATGGTTAAGAGCTTCCGGCTCGGTAGTCAGTCCTTTCAGAACAACTCCTTCCGGGGATCCAACGGCTTCAATAGAGAATAGGGCAACCCTGCTGTCCGGAATCCGTTCCCTTTTAACCGAATCAATCAGGGAACCGGCAATCTCAATATCCTGCCGGATTGTTGAACAGGACCAGGCTAATCCCGATAGCAAGATCCCGATAACGATGCAATCAAATGATCTTTTCAAGCGACAGAACGTTGAACTCATAATCCCATTGGTTAAAATATAGGTTGCCTCCATTCCATTCCACTTCCCCACGCTGAAAATCGTAAGGTTCCGAACGGTAGAATTTTTTTGGTGGATCAAGTTCTTTCCCAAAATCGTCATTGATGATCATCCTGTAAGAATCGATCCCTGTCATGTAAAACTCCCGTAAAACCGGATTATCTGTTTTTTGAAGTCCGAACGACATATCTACGGGAACCCAACCGGCGCCTTCGAACCAGAGCTCGCACCAGTCATGCAGGTTTTTATTGCCGGGATGCAGCATCCAGCCGCTTTGCCAGCGAGCGGGAATGCCTTTATACCGGGCCATCGACATCAGAAGGAAGGTTACCATTCCGCAATCGCCATGGCGATTTGTAATTACATAATCAGGAATACAATCAATAATGGAATATTCCAATGCGGATGCCCAGGGTATTTCTTTATCGATCCAATAATAGAACGATCGGAAGATCTTAAATGGGTCTGTTTCCGAACCCGCAAGACTGTCGGCCAGTTGTCTGACCAGGGGGGAGAATACAACCTGCGGTGGAGTTTCCTTCGTAAATTCATCACCGCCCGTAAAGTTGTTTGTTTTTTGTCCTGAAAGTTGTTTTGGGTCAAACCACTGTCCGGCAATCTCAAATTCGGCTTCGTAAGAAAAGACCGCAGGCTTCCCGGCTTTTTTGATTTGAGTGGCATAGAGTGTGGATTGAAGGGCTTGTTCCGATGAACGGATAGCCTCTGCAGGGAAGCTGGAGATCAGGTTTGCAGCCGGTTGTCTGGGAGAAGAAATCCGCGGAAATGGCATCCAGCAGCGAACGGTTTCCCCCGGCGGAACTGCATCCGGATCGACCGTCAGTTTAAAACCGATCCTGACCTTGTATTTTTCGGCGGGTTTTCCCGGTTGTCCCGCGGCCAGGATGGCCGAAGTATTGCTCAACCTGACGGAATCCAGCGGGTCAGGTACCTGGGTCGCAATTCCATATTTTATTTTATGGGCATCCGGATCGAGCCTGAAAAGATTGTTGACGGCATAGGAGAAATATTTTTTTTGACCGTCTATCATCCTCATTTCCAGGCGGCCATCGGATTCCCACGCATAACGCAGGCTATCAGAAAGATTGGGGAAGTACTCCCGAAGTTGTGCCGTGATCCGTTCTTCACTTTTTGAGAAATCGATCCGCACCCGTTCCATGAGGTCTTTGCGGACATTGAGCCAATCTTTCTGAGTTTCAGTGAGATCAGGCCGTTCAAGGGTTTGGTTTATCAACGCTTCAGCTTTTGTGAAAGCACCGGATCCGGTCAGTTGAATGATCTCAGACTGTGCCCGGGAGAAAGGTTTCTCATAGGTACATGCCGTTAAGCTGATAAAAGATAGGATCAGCACGCCCAAAAATCGTGACATGGCAGGTAAGGTTAATCTAACCGAAAGATAGTAAACCTGTTCGATTAATACCTTCTACGCCTGGTGGAAGTACGAAGTCCGAGTACCCCGAAAAGACCCCTGGCAGCTTCCCTGACCAGTATCTTGGTTACGGGACTTCTCATCACCTCATCAAACATGGACTTATCCTGAGTTTTCCTCCTGGAAGGGATCTGCGGGTAGCCAATTTCCTGGTTACTCCGCCCGGTCTCTTCCCATTCCCTTCTTTTGATCCGCTGATGTAGAATTTCATAGGCACTTTCGCGATCAATCTCCCTGTTATAGTCCTCTGCCAGATCCGAATACCCGGCAATCTGGTCGATCTCCTCAGTTGTCAGAATATCCATCCTCGATTGCGGCGGACGTACTATGCAGTGAACCAGTTCAGTCGGGACGCCTTTTTCATTCAATGCGGTGATCAGGGCCTCGCCGATACCCACCTGGGTAATCAGTTCGTCGGTCTTATAAAATTCTGATATCGGGTAGTTTTCGGAAGCGGCCTTGATCGATTGCCGATCCCTGGCAGTAAATGCACGCAGGGCGTGCTGAACTTTCAGGCCCAACTGACCCAGGATATTAGCCGGGATGTCATCAGGAACCTGGGTGACAAAGAAGATCCCGACACCTTTGGACCTGATCAGTTTGATCGTCAAATCAAGTTGTTCCAACAGGGTTTTCGTAGCATTCCGGAAGACCAGGTGGGCTTCATCAATAAAAATTACCAGGTCAGGTTTCAGGGTGTCACCCTTTTCCGGGAATTTCTGGAATATTTCAGCCAGCAAACAGAGCATAAATGTACTGAACAGATCGGGTTTGCTCTGGATATCCGTGAGTCTCAGGATATTGATATAACCCAATCCATTTGGATCCTGGCGTAAAAGATCATTGACTTCAAAGGAAGGTTCTCCGAAAAACCGGTCGGCACCCTGTTGTTCCAATGAGACTAATTGTCTCAGGATTGTGCCTGTGGAACTGGTCTGGAAATAACCGTATGTACTCTGAAATTCAGTCTTCCCTTCGGTTTGGATATAATTGATCACGCTGGAAAGATCCTTGATATCGAGGAGGGGCATTCCCTTGTCATCGCAGAATTTAAAAATAAGGGATAATATACTGGACTGATTTTCATTTAGATCCAATAGTTTTCCCAACAAAATCGGTCCGAATTCCGAGACGGTGGCACGCAGGTGTAACCCGGCTTCTCCCGAAATGCTCATCAATTCGACCGGGTAAGCTTTGCCGGTCCAGGAGATTCCCAGCTGCTGGATCCGTTTTTCAATATTGGGATTGGATTGGCCGGGCTTTGCCAATCCGCTCGCATCGCCCTTGATATCCATCAATAAAACCGGCACTCCGGCCTCAGACAATCCTTCGGCCAGCATTTGCAGGGATTTTGTTTTTCCCGTTCCTGTGGCTCCTGCGATCAAACCATGACGGTTCATGGTTTTCAGTGGTATTCTTACCGGACAATCGCTGTATACCTGACCCTTATAGACGGCTGCTCCAACGTGGATAGCATTGCCTGTCAAGGAATACGACTGATTGATCTTGTCTCTAAAGTCCATTTTTACAATCTCCTATGATTCTATTTTAGGAATTTACCCGATCATTTTACTTTTTCTCCCTGGATTTTCTGATTTTTTCCAAGATATCCTCCTGCATGGAAACCGGAACTGGCTCATAACGGAAAAAATCCATTGAAAAGTTGGCCCTTCCGCTCGACATGTTTCTTAAGGCAGTTGCATAGCCAAACATTTCCTGCAGGGGGACATAGCCATTCACTTTCTGCGAACCTTTACGGTAGCGGCGCATGGATTCGATCCGTCCTCTGCGCCGGTTCAGGTTGCCAACAATTTCTCCGATAAATTCATCCGGCGTATTCACTTCCAACCGCATAACCGGTTCCAAAAGAACCGGATTGGCTTTGTTAAAACCGTTTCTAAAGCATATCGATGCACAGGTCTGGAAAGCCATATCGCTTGAATCCACCGGGTGGTAGCTGCCGTCGATCAGGGTAACCTTGACGTCGACTATCGGAAAGCCAGCCAGGATTCCCATCTCAAGAGTTCTCTGAATCCCTTTCTGGACGGATGGAATATATTCCATGGGAATAACCCCTCCCTTGATCCGGTCGACAAATTCAAAACCGCCGCCGGCATTTGGCTCGATGCGCATTGAGGTATTGGCAAACTGCCCTTTTCCACCTGTCTGTTTGACATGTTTATAGGTGCTTTCCACTTCTTCCCGTATCGTCTCGCGATAGGCCACGGCAGGTTCTCCAACTTCAACTTCGACGCCAAACTCTCGCTTCATCCGGTCAACGATGATTTCCAGATGCAGTTCGCCCATGCCGGCGATGACGGTTTCATTGGTTTCCTCATCAACCCTCACATTAAAAGAAGGATCCTCAGCGGCCAGTTTTTTCAGGGCCTCGCCCATTTTTTGCTGTTCCTTCTGGGATGGAGGCGTGACCTTCAGTTCGATAACGGAAGCAGGTATCAGTATGTTTTCGAGGCAGATGGGGTGATCCGGATCGCACAGTGTATCACCGGTCTTGGTTACTTTCATGCCGATTAGCGCTACGATTTCGCCCGGACCGGCTTCGTGGATTTCAACGCGGTCTTTTGCATGAATCCGCATGATCCGGCCGATCCTTTCCGTCTTGCCCCTGTTTGAATTGAGCAGCAGCATTCCATTGGTCAGTTTTCCAGAATAGATGCGGATAAAGGTCTGCTGACCGACGTATGGATCGTGTATCAATTTGAAAGCCAAAGCCGAGAAAGGTTCTTTAGCTGACGGGCAACGCGTATGGGATTTCCCGCTATCATCAACATCGGTCCCGACGACTGCCCCCTTATCCATGGGTGAAGGGAGGTAATCCACAACGGCGTCCAGCAACAACTGAACCCCTTTATTCCGGTAGGCAGCTCCACAGAAGACCGGTGTGATCATGAGCTTGATGGTTGCTTCCCTGGCTGCCTTTTTAAGGAGTTCGCCCGGAATGTCCATGTCTTCAAGATAGAGTGACATCAGTTCATCATCATAATCGGCCATTTTCTCGATCAGGAAAGCCCTGGCTTCATCGCACCTTTCCTGGTAGGCGTCAGGAATGTCAATCTCAATCCTTTCATGGTCGGTAAACGCATAAGCCCTGCGCTCGACAATATCGATGATGCCCTGAAAGTCCTCTTCGATCCCGATCGGGATCTGAAAAGGAATGGCATTGGCATCCAGGTTGTGATTCATCTGTGCGATCACCTCCGAAAAATCGGCTCCGGTACGGTCCATTTTATTAATGAAGCCAATCCTGGGGACCTTGTACCGGTCGGCCTGGTTCCAGATTGTTTCACTTTGCGGCTCAACCCCTCCGACCGCGCAGAAAACCGCGATCATTCCGTCGATAACCCTTAAGGATCTTTCGACTTCAATAGTAAAATCAACATGCCCGGGCGTATCGATCAGGTTGATCTGGTTACCTTTCCAGGAGCAGGTAATGGCGGCTGAAGCAATGGTGATGCCCCTTTCCTGTTCCTGTTTCATAAAGTCCATGGTAGCCTCACCATCGTGGACTTCTCCGGTTTTCCGGTTAATACCGGTATAAAACAGGATCCTTTCGCTGACGGTTGTTTTCCCGGCGTCAATGTGTGCAGCGATACCAATATTTCTGAGGTGGTTCAGGGACATGGTCGTATTTTTCTGCCGCAAAGGTAGAAAAATGACCGGTTTTACACCTTCCTGACGCTAAATGAGGATCAGCCAGCCCATTATTTGACTAAAGCCTGTGCTTCCTGAATGATGCAAGTAAGACGGCGTTTTGGTATCTGAAGGGGGTCAAGAAGTTCCGGTTTGGTGATTATTTCTCTGCACAGGACAATCCCCTTGTCCATCAACGCTATTTTTTCTTGCCTGGTGAGTGACTTGAGAACAGTAACGGGGAAAAACCCCGTGCGATCGATTCTATCCTTTAATCCATGGCCTTGGGGGTAATCCCAGGATAAAAGATCCAGCCCGGAGCATTCACCAAATTGAATGGCATCTTCAGTAAATCGGGTATTAGTGACCAGCATGGGTTGAAAGGAGATGCTGTGGTTGCCGGGATCCTCCATCAGCTTCTGCCTGATATCCAAAAAACGGGAGTGCACATATAAACTGATTTTCACATCACTTTTTATTCCTTCCGTCTGATGGTACTTGCACTCAGCCATGACAAGCCTCCCATTCTTCCTGGCGATCACATCCACCTCGTGCTGGACACACCGGCCTTGAAAGATTTGGCCTGTCTGAGTGGTGTATCCCTCACTTTCAAGCAACCTGGCAACGAATTGTTCAAAAGGAAAGCCCGTGTTTCCCATCTCCATCAACGCCTTTTTAAGTTTATACCGGCCGGCACTGCGGCTGGACATTTTCCTGAGCAAACTGTAAGCGAGATGGAAGATTTTTTTTGTGGTTATGCCATCATACATGGAAGGCAATACCTGGCCAATGACAGCATCTGTTTCAGTGTCGCTTGCGCCTGAGCTTCGCAAAGCTTCCTTGAGTTTCATTGGGTCAAATGGTACCAGTTCACCCGTATTCTTGCGGACTTGAACAAACCTCGCGAGATTTGGCATGAGGATGATGTTTTAAAGAAAGTTGCTTAAGAAAAAGCCAATGTCAAACACAGGAAGTAATGTTAAAAGAAAATCAATTAATGACAAAAAAAAACAGTGCAAATGCGGAATAAGCTGAGCCGGTTCGTTTTCTGCATTCGCGGAGGCTGGCGATCGAACCACACGATTCCTGCACACGCAGCATGGGGACCTACACAATCAATCCAATAGGACTATTTGCTATTTTTGATTAGAGTATGAATAGCAGCAGGTATATTTGTGCAAAGGAAAACCGAAGCTCCGGCAGAGTTGTCCTTGGGACGACTCTTCTGGTTATGCTGCTGTTTATCAGGACACCGCATCCCGCCCTGGCGCAAGCCGATCCGCGCTTTGATATATTCCTCCAGGAAGACGGCTTGCCCAACAACCAGGTACAGTGTATTTTTCAGGATAAAAAGGGCTGGATGTGGATTGGCACCAGCCAGGGATTAAGCAGGCTCGACGGGTATGAATTTCACAATATACTGCCAAATTCTTCGGATGCTTCCAGTTTGCATGGCAACCTGATACGGGTGATCAAGGAAGACCGGAAAGGTAACCTCCTGGTAGGAACCGAAAATGGCGGATTGAATGTATTCGACCGGAAAAAAGAAAAATTCTCTCACCCGTTGGATACTTGCAAGGAGCTCAATTATAGAATCTTTTCTGTCAATGATATTGAAGAGGATGGAGCGGGTAATCTATGGATCGGTACGGATATTGGCATTATTTTCCTGGATACAACAGGGAATGCAAGATTTCTTGATCCTTTGGCTGATCTTCTACAGTTCAGCATTCTACTCAAAATATAACAGGTTGATTTATAATGAAATAACAAGTCTATTGTAATGAAAAATCAAATAAGTGGTGGTATAAACAATTTCAGAAAATTTATTAACAAATTGAATATCAATTAATAAATGAAGTATATTAGTAGTGTCCTAATAGTCTTCATTATGTTTGTTCGTATCAAAAAGTCCGGGGCCAATTCCTATTTACAAATTGTGCAAAATTATCGCGAGGGTCCAAAAGTAAAACAGCGGATCCTGGGCACGCTGGGTCGACTGGAGGAAGTGGCCGGCACAAAGGATATTGATACATTGATCACCAAATTATCACGCTATTCCAAAGAGGCGGTTTTGGTACTAACCGGTCAGAGCCAGGTAGACGCCCACAGTGTTTCCATCGGTCCGGCCTTGTTGTTTGAGCGGTTGTGGCAGGAACTGGGCCTGCCGGGCATTATTCACTCGATGACCCAACCACGCAAATTTTCGTTTGATGTGGAGCGGGCGCTGTTTCTCACCGTCCTGCACCGGTTGTTTGCCAGTGGCAGCGATCGCTCGTGTGAGAAGTGGAAACAGGATTACTGCATTGAAGGCGCCGGGTCGCTGGCTCTGCATCAACTCTATCGGGCTATGGGTTTTCTGGGCGAAGAGATCCCGGATCAACAGGGCAAGACGCCGTTTTGTCCCCGTTGTCAAAAGGATGTGATTGAAGAGCGGCTGTTTGCCCGCCGGCAGGATCTGTTCAGCGGGTTGGACCTGGTGTTCTTCGACACGACCTCGATCTACTTTGAAGGGTTGGGAGGCGATACACTCGGTTACCTGGGGCATAGTAAAGATCATCGTCCGGATCTGAACCAGATGGTGGTGGGGGCGGTGCTGGATGGTCATGGCGAACCGATTTGCTGTGAACTCTGGCCCGGATACACCACCGAT
>Ga0172374_1000195_pt1 | contig 50128 bp, 43 predicted proteins | sample LakKiv3m_FD_114536 | JGI IMG/M metagenome (GOLD analysis project Ga0172374, IMG submission 114536) | Freshwater microbial communities from Kabuno Bay, South-Kivu, Congo - kab_092012_10.3m | ecosystem: Environmental > Aquatic > Freshwater > Lake | place: Democratic Republic of the Congo... | reverse complement strand
AAGGAGTTCACCTACGCCTTCCACGACGGCTACCGGCTGGCCGTCAGCCCCGATTTCATGCTCCAATTCCCGGGCGTGTTCGAGGCGATCACGTTCGTGCCGATGACCTCCCGCGAACTGCTGTCGATGCAGTTCACGGCGAACAAGCAGAAGTTCCCGCTGTTCGTGAAGAACGAACGCGGCCAGTATACCCCCGATCTCCGCGGCGTCGCCGACGCGTTCAGGACCAATTACGACGACAAGTTCGCGAAACTGACCGACCGCCACACCGACCTCGGCCGGATCGTGTACGACATCGCCTTCAAGGCGTTCGTCTTCGACCGCCTCTTCCGGCCGCACCAGGTGCGCCAGCTCCTCGTCGTCCTCGACCACAATTACATCCACGACGGCACCCCGGGCCGCTATCCCAAGAGCCTGATCGTCGCCTTCGACCTGACCGAACTTGCGAGCCGGATGGCGGACACGATCGAGATCGACCTCTACCGGATGATCAACCACGTCGAGCTCGACGATGATTCGCGCTGCCCGCTCGTGAAGAACGAGTGCCGGCGCAACATGTCGTTTCCCTGCCAGTTCGTCGACTACTGTTTCTCGCATCTGCCGAAGGAGCATTCGGTCTTCCATTATTTCTTCCAGCACCAGGGGTTCGTCGAGACGCTCCCGGGCGAGGACGTCGTCCACGACACCTTCGACCTCGTCAACGCCGGCGTCGTCGACATGCTCGACGTGCCGATCTCGTGGCTGAAGCGCGAGAAGAACCTGATGCAGCGCTACTGCGTCGAGTCCGACCGCCCCTATTTCAACAAGATCAAGCTGAAGACGTATCTCGACACGCTCGTCTACCCCCTCCACCTCCTCGACTTCGAGGCCTTCCCGGCGATCGTGCCCCGTTTCGCGGGCGAAGCTCCCTACCAGCAGAGCGTCTTCCAGTTCTCGTGCCATCTCCTGCGTACGGCCGATGCCGTCCTCGATCCCGCCGATCTCGCGACCCATTCCGACTGGCTGGCCCCGGACGGCGGCGATCATCGCCGCGCGTTCGTCGAGGCGCTCCTGCGGGCGATCCCGGAAGGCGATTCCTCCGTCGTCGTCTACAACCAGAACTTCGAGAAGAACCGGCTCGCCGAGCTGGCGGGGCTCTTCCCCGCGCATGCGGACCGGCTCCTCGGCATCGCCAGACGCCTCTTCGACCTCCTCAAGGCGGTCAAGAACGACACCGAATTCTTCCTCGCGGCCGGCTTCTCGAAGGAGGCCGCGGAGACCTACAACTACTACCATCCGGACCTCGACGGCAGCTATTCGCTGAAGAAGGTCCTGCCGGTCCTCGGCGGCGCCGACTACGAGGGGATGCCGATCTCCAACGGCGTTCAGGCCTACCTCGCCTACGCCGGACTCGACGAAGTCGAACCCGAAGTGCGCGAGAAGACGATCCGCGACCTCAAGGCTTACTGCCGGATGGACACCTTCGCGATGTACCTGATCCTCAAGGGGATCCGCGCGCAACTCGAATGAATTTTCCTTGCATAAAGCACCCCGTCGTGATATAATCATTATCGCGCCCGAACCTGAAACCGACGAGACTCCGACGTCGGCTCCGGATCCGGGTAAGCCAACAACAAGAGGAGGATACAGACATGGCTCTGTCCAAAGAAAAGACCCTGCAAATCGTCAAGGCGTATCAGTTCAAGGAAGGGGATACGGGTTCTCCCGAGATCCAGATCGCGCTGCTCACCGAAGAGATCGCGCTCCTCAACGCGCATCTCCAAATCCACGCGCACGACTTCCACTCCAAACGCGGGCTTCTGATGAAAGTCGGAAAACGCCGCAGCCTGCTCGACTATCTGCAGAAGGTCTCCCCGGAACGTTATACGACGCTCCTCGGAAAACTGTCGCTGCGCCGCTAGCAGAACAAAAAGCACCCAAAGCCGTTTTGGGTGCTTCTCTTTTGTTCGAAGCGGCATGTCACCGAACCCCCCTTCGTCCGGCATCATGGACGAAGCGATTCCAACCACGCACAAAACTGAAAAGAGGGAAACATAAAATGACTGAAACAAACGAAAAGAAAGTGTACACGCTCGACTTCTGCGGCCGCACGCTGAAGGTCGAAGTCGGGCAACTCGCCAAACAGGCCACCGGAGCGGCTTTGGTGAGATTCGGAGATTCGGCCGTGCTCTCCGTCACGGTCGTCGGCAAGGAACCGTCGGAGCAGGATTTCTTCCCGCTGATGGTCCTGTATCAGGAAAAGATGTACTCCGTCGGCAGGATCCCGGGCGGCTGGTTCCGCCGCGAGGGCCGTCCCACGGAACACGAGACGCTCTCCGCCCGCGCGATCGACCGTCCGATCCGCCCGCTGTTCGACGACAACTTCCGCAATGAAGTGCAGATCATCAACACCGTCATGTCGGTGAACCCGGACCACAGCCCGGAGATCGCCGCCCTGCTCGGTTCGTCCCTCGCCCTCGGCCTCGGCGGCGTGCCGTTCAACGGACCCGTCGCCATGGTCACCGTCGCCCGCGTCGGCGGGAAGCTCGTCTGCTGCCCGACCGCCGAAGAAAACCTCCTGTCCGACATCGACCTCACCATCGCCGGCACCAAAGACGCCGTGAACATGGTCGAGGCCGGCGCGAAGCAGGTCTCCGAAGCCGACATCCTCGATGCGATCATGTTCGGCCACGAAAAGATCAAGGAACTGATCGCCTTCGAAGAGAAGATCATCTCCGAAAACGCGAAGCCGCTGATGGACATCGTCCTCCAGACGGTCCCCGCCGAGATCGACAGGGCCGTCCGCGACCTCGAGGCCGGCCGCATCGTCAAGGCCATCATGGTCTACGACAAGCAGGAACGCGGCGACGCCATCGAAGCCCTCAACGAAGAAGTCCGCTCCGCCCTCGAAGCCCGCTTCCAGGCCGAAGGCCTCGACAAGGACGACGTCGCCAAGAACGTCCTGTTCGTGAACAAGGTCCTCGAGCAGATCCTCGTCGACGAAGTCCGCCGCCTCATCACCGAGGACAAGATCCGTCCCGACGGACGCGCCTGCGACGAGATCCGCCCGCTCGCGGCCGAAGTCGACCTCTTCGAACGCACCCACGGCTCGGCCCTCTTCACCCGCGGCCAGACCCAGGTCTTCGCGGCGACCACGCTCGGACCGCTGCGCGACGCGCAGGTCATCGAAGGCGTCACGATCGAGGAAGGCAAACGATTCATGCTGCACTACAACTTCCCGCAGTACTCCGTCGGTTCGACGGGCCGTTACGGCTCGCCGGGACGGCGCGAGATCGGCCACGGCGCCCTCGGCGAACGCGCCCTCCTGCAGGTCATCCCGACTGAGGACGAATTCCCGTACGCGATCCGCGTCGTCTCCGAAGTCCTCGAATCCAACGGTTCGTCCTCCCAGGCGACGATCTGCTCCGGCACGATGTCGCTGATGGCCGCCGGCGTCCCGATCAAGGCTCCGGTCGCGGGCATCGTGATGGGCCTCGTCAAGAAAGGCGACAACGTCACGATCCTCACCGACATCCAGGGCCTCGAAGACCACTTCGGGGACATGGACTTCAAGATCGCCGGCACGAAGGACGGCATCACCGCCCTCCAGATGGACATCAAGGTCGACGGCATCTCCCGCGACATCATGCGGGAAGCCCTCGAGCAGGCCCGCAAGGGACGTCTGCAGATCCTCGACGTCATGCTGAAGGCGATTCCGGAACCGCGCAAGGAACTCTCCAAGTACGCCCCGAAGGTCAAGATCATGCGCATCAACGTCGACAAGATCCGCGACGTCATCGGCCCCGGCGGAAAGATGATCCAGTCGATCGTCGAACGCTGCAACGAGGTCAAGATCGACATCGAACAGGACGGCCGCGTCATCTTCATGCACACGGACGTCTACTGGATCGACCAGGCCATGAAGCTGGTCGCCGACATCGTCCGCGAAGTCCAGGTCGGCGAAGTCTACACCGGCAAGGTCGTCCGCATCGAGAAGTTCGGCTGCTTCGTCGAACTGTGGCCCGGCCAGGACGGCCTCTGCCACATCTCCAAACTGGCCGAGAAGCGCGTCGAGAAAGTCGAAGACGTCGTCCGTCTCGGCGACATGATCACGGTGAAGGTCACCGAGATCGACGAGAAGGGCCGCGTCGACCTGTCGCGCAAGGCCATTCTCGAATCCATGAAGAAATAAGGAAAACGTGTTATAATAGAGTGTCGAATGATCGGGCGATCGAGCGCGGAAGCGTTAGGAAAGTCCATGCTAGCACGGGCTGCGACGCCCGTAACGTTTGCGCCATACGAACCGATAAGTATGGGCACCGAGCGATCGGTGACGGCGGCGGAAGGGATGTCAAAGGCCCCGGTAGCCCCAAGGTGCCACAGAGACGAGTCCTGCGGAACACGCAGGGATGAAACGCGGTAAACCCCACAAGCTAGAAACCCAAATTTCGGTAGGGGAACGGGAAGCGGAGAACTGAATCCAGCTGACTGACGGCGCGAGCCGTAGATAAATGATTGCCACCCCGCAAGGGGGACAGAACATGGCTTACAGATCATTCGGCCGAAAAGAGCATAATCCAACCCATTATGCTTTTTTTATTGAAAAAAAGCGGTTTTTTATGGTAGAATATAGCAGCACCGGAAGGAGGTCGATCCGCGCATGCTCGACAAGAAAGCCCTGCAGGAACGTCAGAAGCACATCCGCAATTTCTCCATCATCGCGCACATCGACCATGGCAAATCGACCCTTGCCGACCGCATCCTGCAGCTTTGCGACGCGGTTCCCGAACGCGAAATGAAGAACCAGCTGCTCGACTCGATGGACCTCGAGCGCGAGCGCGGCATCACCATCAAGCTCAATTCCGTGGAACTGCAGTACAAGAGCCGGGACGGCCAGGACTACATCTTCCATCTGATCGACACCCCCGGCCACGTCGACTTCACCTACGAGGTCTCGCGCTCACTCGCCGCGTGCGACGGCGCCATCCTCGTCGTCGACGCCTCCCAGGGCATCGAGGCGCAGACGCTCGCCAACGTCTACCTCGCCCTCGACAACGATCTCGAGATCGTCTCCGTCATCAACAAGATCGACCTCCCCTCGGCCGACGTCGAGAAGGTCCGCCACGAGCTCGAGGACACGATCGGCCTCGACGGTCAGGCCGCGATCCCGGCCTCCGCGAAACTGGGGATCGGCATCGTCGAGATCCTCGAAGCCGTCGTCAAGAACGTCCCCGCACCCTCCGGATCGGTCGAGGCGCCGCTCCAGTGCCTCATCTTCGACTCCTATTACGACACCTACCGCGGCGTCGTCCCGCTCGTCCGGGTCGTCAACGGCGTGATCAAGAAGGGCGACCGGATCCGCATGATGGCCACCATGGCCGAATACGAAGTGATGGAGACCGGCGTCTTCACGCCCAAGGAGGAGTCGCGCCCGTTCCTCTCCGCCGGCGACGTCGGGTGGTTCACCGCCCAGATCAAGATGATCGAGACCGTCCACGTCGGCGACACCGTCACCGCCGCCGCGAACCCGGCCGCGGCGCCCCTGCCCGGCTACCGCAAGCTCACGCCGATGGTCTACTGCGGGATCTATCCGGTCGACGCCGACGACTACCAGGACCTCAAGGACGCGCTCGAGAAGCTGAAGCTCTCGGACGCCTCGCTCCAGTACGAACCCGAAACCTCGCAGGCGCTCGGCTTCGGCTTCCGCATCGGCTTCCTCGGCCTGCTGCACATGGAGATCTTCCAGGAGCGGATGGAACGCGAGTTCGACATGAACATCATCGCCACCGCCCCGTCCGTGGGCTACCGGGTCGTCCTCACCGACATGAAGACCGTCGTCGAGGTCGACAATCCGGCGGCGCTCCCGGATCCCGGCCGCATCCACCACATCGAAGAGCCCTACGTGAAGGCGACCATCATCACGCCGTCCGACTATGTCGGAAACATCATGGAACTGTGCCAGTACAAGCGCGGCGCGTTCAAGGACATGCAGTACATCTCGGCGTCGCGCGTCGAACTCACCTACGACATGCCGCTCGCGGAAATCATCTTCGATTTCTTCGACAAGCTGAAATCCTCCACCAAGGGCTACGCGTCGCTCGACTACGAACTCGCCGGATACAAGGAGTCGAAGCTCTCCAAGATGGACATCCTCCTGAACGGCGAGCCGGTCGACGCGCTCGCGATCATCGTCCATTCCGACTTCGCCTACGACCGCGGCTCGCGGATGTGCGTGAAGCTGAAGGAGCTGATCCCGCGCCAGCTCTTCGAAATCCCCGTGCAGGCGGCCCTCGGTTCGAAGGTCATCGCGCGGACCAACATCAAGGCGATGCGCAAGGACGTCCTCGCGAAATGTTACGGCGGCGACATCTCCCGCAAGATGAAACTCCTGAACAAACAGAAGGAAGGCAAGAAGCGGATGAAGGCCGTCGGTTCGGTCGAGATCCCGCAAGAAGCCTTCATGGCGGTCCTGAGACTGGATGACGAGAACTGATCGTCATCCTTTTTTTGCCACAATCGCAAAGACCTGGCGCTTTTCGGCGATTCATGTTAACATAATATCGGGGTGATCCCGATGATCCAAGGCCTGTACGTCCATATCCCCTTCTGCCGCTCGATCTGCACCTACTGCGACTTTCCCAAGACGGTCGCGTCCGCTTCCGCCCGCGCGGACTATGTCCGGGCGATCGCGACCGAGCTGTCCGCATCCCGCAGCGACCTCGCCGACGTCGAAACGGTCTACATCGGCGGCGGCACGCCGTCGATGCTTGCGCCCGACGACCTCGAAGCGGTCCTCCTCGCCGTGGAGGCGGCCGTCGACGTCGGCCGCCTGAAGGAATACACGATCGAGGCGAATCCGGGTGACGTCGACCGCGACTTCGTCCGGCTGATCCGGGCGCACGGGATCGACCGCGTCAGCCTCGGCGTCCAGTCCGGACATTCCCGGCTGCTCGCACTGATGGGACGCACCCACACGAAGGCCGACGTCGAACGGGCCGTCGCGACGTTCCACGAACAGCGTTTCTACAACCTGAACCTCGATTTCATCCACTCCCTTCCCACCGAGACCGTCGCAGAGCTCGAGGAAGATCTCGATTTCGCCTGCCGCCTCCAGCCGACCCACCTGTCGTTCTACACCCTCATCCTCGAGCCGAAGACGATCCTCTGGTACGAGAAGAAGGAGGGGCGGCTCGTCCTTCCCGACGAAGAGACCGAAGCCAGGATGTTCGAGACCGTCCTCCGCGTCCTGCCGGAGCGCGGCTACCGCCGCTACGAGGTGTCCAACTTCGCGATCGGCGGGTTCGAATCGCGGCACAACCTCCTGTACTGGAACGCCCGCGAATATCTCGGCGTCGGGATGGCGGCGCATTCGCAGGCGTCCGGCCGGCGCTTCCACAACGCCCCGACCTACGCGAAATATCTCGCCGCGGTCCGCAGCACCGGCTTCGGCGGACGCATCGAAGACCCGTGCGACCTCCTCCAGGAAGCCTGCGTGATGGGACTACGGAAGGCGTCCGGCATCGACCGCGGCGACATCTGGCGACGCTTCCAGACCGACGTCGTGCGCCGGTACCCCCGCCTCCTCCAGAATGAAACGGAAGGCCTCGTCGCGATCGACGACCGTTCCGTCCGGCTGACCGACCGTGGCCTCATCGTGATGAACTACGTCGAGCGGAGCTTCGTCTAGGAGGGCCGTCGTGACCGACAAACTGTTGAAGGAATACGTGTACTATCTGAAAGTCACCCGCAATCTCGCGAAGAACACCCTGTCCTCCTATCGCTCCGACATTTCGGACTATCTCGCATTCATGGCGGACAACTATCGCGTCACGGCGATCGAGAAGATCACCCGGACCTACGCGCAGAACTATCTTGCGAAGATGAAGCGCGACGGTCTCGCCGTCCGGAGCATCCAGCGGAAGCTTTCCGCGATCAAGTCCTTCCACCGCTACGCCCTCGGCGAAGGCCTCGCGCCGACGAACGTGATCGCGACCCTGAAACAGCCCAAGGGCGCGAAGACGCTCCCCGTCGTGATGAACCGCGACGAGACCGAGCGCCTGATCGCGGCCGCCAAGCAGGGCGGCGGCAGGCTCGCCCTCCGCAACCTCGCGCTCGTCGAACTCGCCTACGGTTCGGGCCTGCGCGTGTCCGAACTGCTCGCCCTCCGGACCGCCGACCTGCATCTCAACACCGGCGTCGTCCACGTCCTCGGGAAAGGCGGGAAGGAACGGATCGTCCCGCTCGGCGAACAGTCGGTCGCGGCCCTCCGGACCTACCTCGTCGACGCCCGCCCGCTGTCCCATCCGGCGGCGAAGGAGGGCGTCTTCGTCAACCGTTCCGGCACGCGGCTGTCCCGCGTCGGCTTCTACAAGATCATCCGCAAACTCGCCGTCGTGGCCGGCATCGAGAAGCCGGTCTCGCCGCACACGCTCCGGCACTCCTTCGCCACCGACATGCTGGCCAACGGAGCCGACCTGCGCGCGGTCCAGGAACTGCTCGGCCACGAGGACGTCCTCACCACCGAAATCTACACGCACATCTCGCAAACCCGCCTGCGCGACGCCTACGAATCGGCGCATCCGCGCGCGCTGAAAAACGAAAAGGGGAACGACCAATGAACTACCAGCGCATCATCCTCATCGTCATGGATTCCGTCGGCGTCGGCGCCCTGCCGGACGCCGCCCGCTTCGGCGACGCCGGCGCCAACACGATCGCCAACCTCGCCCGCGCGACGGGAGGCGTCTTTCTGCCCGTCCTCGGTTCCTTCGGGTACGGCAACCTCACCGCCATCGCCGGCGTTCCGCCGGTCGCGTCCCCGGCGGCGGCGGTCCTCAGGATGGCGGAAATTTCCGCCGGCAAGGACACGATGACCGGTCACTGGGAAATCATGGGTCTGAAGACCTCGATCCCGTTCCAAACCTTCACCGACCACGGCTTCCCGCCCGAACTCGTGCGCGAACTCGAGCGCGAGACCGGCCGGAAGGTCGTCGGAAACAAGGCCGCCTCGGGCACCGACATCCTCGTCGAACTCGGTCCTCACCAGATGAAGACGGGCGACCTGATCGTCTACACGTCGGCCGACTCGGTCCTGCAGATCGCCGCGCACGAAGACGTGATCCCGCTCGAGGAACTCTACCACATCTGCCACATCGCCCGCACGCTCACGCTCCGGCCGGAGTGGAAGGTCGGACGCGTGATCGCACGCCCGTATCGCGGGAATCCGAAGGACGGCTTCCGGCGCACCCCGAACCGCCATGACTACGCCCTCTCGCCGTTCGCGCCGACCGTCCTCGACCGCCTCGCCGACGCGCGTTACGACGTCATCTCCGTCGGAAAGATCCGCGACATCTTCAACGGCTCCGGGATCACGGCGCACCACGGCATCGTCTCGAACCACGACGGGATGGAAAAAACCGTCGCCGCGATCGATTCCGGCTTCACCGGACTCCTGTTCACCAACCTCGTCGATTTCGACGCGCTGTACGGGCATCGCCGCGACCCGCTCGGCTACAAGCTCGCGCTCGAGGAGTTCGATCGCGATCTCGGCCTTCTCCTGCCGCACCTGAAGGACACCGACCTGCTCATGATCACCGCCGACCACGGGAACGACCCGACCCACCCCGGCACCGACCACACGCGCGAGTACGTGCCGCTCTTCCTCTACGCGGAAGGCCTGCGCGGCGGCGTCCTGCCCGACTCCGAAACCTTCGCCGACATCGCCGCGACCGTCGCCGCCAATTTCGGCGTTCCCCTGCCGGACTACGGAACGAGTCTTTTGCCGCTTCTCGGTTAGGCCGTGATCCGGCTTGAATCGGTCCGGTTCGCGCCCGGACGTCCCGACCGCTATCCGTTCTCCCTGCCCGCGTTCCGCGGGGACTTCGCGTTCTCGTTCACGCGGCCGGTGACCGTCTTCATCGGCGAAAACGGCTGCGGGAAATCGACCCTGCTCGATTTTGTCGGCGCCAAGGCCGGACTCGTCCGGATCGCCGCCGCCGACGCCCTCATCGAGGCGAAAGCGGCCGTCTTCCGCGACGCGTCGCGCTTCGTCGAGGCCGTCTTCAAGCCCGCCCGGCCGAAAGGGATGCATTTTTCCGCCGCCGATTTCGCGACCTACCTGCGCGGCATCGGTGCCGAAAAGGACTTCGCGGCGGCAGAACTCGAGCGCGTCCGGAAAGACTACGAGAAGCGTTCCGAGTTCGCGCGGATGATGGCGTCCGCGCCGGCCGCGCGCACGCTGTCGGAACTCGGATCCATGTACGCGGGCGATCTCGCGACTTCATCGCACGGGGAAGCCTACCTCGATTTCTTCGCCTCGCGGCTCCGTCCCGACACGCTCGTCCTGCTCGACGAACCGGAAACGCCGCTCTCGTTCCAGAATCAGCTCGCGCTCCTCGTCCTGATCGACGACGCCGTCGCCGACGGATGCCAGTTCCTGATCGCGACGCACTCGCCCGTCCTCGCCGGGATCCCCGAAGCGGACCTCGTCCAGTTCGGTCCCGACGGGCTTTCGCCGGTCCGGTTCGAGGACGTCGCGTCCTTCGGACTGCTCCGAAGGTTCCTCGCGGACCGCGCATCGTTCTTCCGAAACCTCCGTGCGAAATGAAAAAAAGGACTGTTTCGCCAAGCGAAACAGTCCTTTTCGATGTCAGGAAGCGCTGATGCGGTACCGGCGGTATTTGTGGCGGATGTCGCGGACGATCTTCATCGTCTTCTTCCGGTTCTGGCGTTTGAGCGGCTGCACGATGCGTCCGTAGCGGACCTGGCGCATCGCCGTCTTCAGGTAGCGGTCGTTCGCCTTCAGGAAGCGGGCGAAGTCGTCGGCGATCTCGACGGTGATCTGCTTGTGCGAGCGGAGCGCCGCGAGATACTCCTCGGTGAGTTGCGCGATCGTCTTCTGGAGCGCCTCGGACGCGGCGGAAACCGTCTCCACGTACGTGATTTCGAGCGCCGAACCGCGGCTCTCGAGCTGGGCGCGGGCGGCGTCGGTGCGCGTCTTCAGTTCCGCGCGGGACGCCTTCGCGGCTTCGGCCGCGGCGGCCTTCTCCGCGTCGAGGGCGGCGATCCGTTCCTTGTATTCGGCCTCGACGGCTTCGAGGCCGGTGCGGTAGACCGCTTCGGAGCGCTCGCGGGAGGTCATGATGGCGTCGACGAGTTCCGTGTACTGGGCCTTGTCGTACGTTTCGACCTGCTTGAAGAAGACTTCGCGGTAATGGTCGAGGAGCGGACCCATGCGTTCGTCGAGGCGCGCTTCGGCGAGTTTCAGTTCGAAACGGCGCCGGTCGTTGATGCGTTCGAGCGTGTCGAAGAAGATCGGATCCATGATGTCGACCGACGCCTCGAGATAGGGCTTGAGGGCTTCATAGCGCGAGCGGGCGTATTCGTAGAGTTCGCCGAATTCCTTCAGCGTTTCGTCGCGGAGCGCCTCGGCGTCGCGGACGCCGTCGGCGAAATAGTCGTCGAGGCGGACGAGTTCGCGCATCGCCTTGGTGATCGCCTGGTCGTCGGTCTCGGTCGCGACGAGCGTGTTGACGCGGCTGTCGCGGTACTGGCGCTGGCGGTCGAGTTCGGCCTGGATGACCTTGCGCTTCTTTGGATCCTGCTCGAGTTCGAGCCGCTGCGCCTCGGTGTAGAGGCGGGCGTTGTAGTCGTCTTCGGCGAGGCGGATCTCCTTCTCGTAGCGGTCGCGGACATTGTCGATGGTCTCGCGGTGGTAGGTCCGCTCGTCGTCGATCGCGTCGGCGAGCGATTCGAGGCGGAGGCGGTATTCGCTTTCGGCGAATTCGACCTGTTCGCGGGCGAAGCGCATCTGGTTCTGATAGGTCGTGAGGATGAACTCGTGGTTGATCTTCGTCTCCTCGCCGATGCGCGACTTCTGCATCACGAGGAAGGCGAGTTCGTTTTCGTAGACGGTCTTGAAGTGGATCGCCTTCATCTCGTACTGCTTGAGCAGGAGGTCGATCTCGGAGCGGGCTTCGACGACGTAGATTTCGTGGGTTTCGGCCTGGCGCACGCGCTTGATCAGTTCGTCGAAGACGAGCGATAGCCACATGCGGTCGGTGTTGAGCGAGTCCACGAGCCAGGAGAGATGGACGTTGACGGCGCGCTCGAGGCGGGCGACCTGGATCCGCTCGCGGGCGACCCCGAAGCGGAGGGCGAGAATGCGTTCGCGGTGTTCGATGACGAAGTCGTTGATGTCGGCGATCTTCTGGAGGAGTTCGGATTCCTCCGCGAGCATCTCGCGGTTGACCGCGTGGGTGAGTTTCGCCTCGAGGCCGTTGATCTGGCTCTTGATCTTGGCGGACTGGATGTCGTAGTTGATGTTGGTCTTGAGCTCCTTGTTCACGCGGAGCATCGACAGCTGGAGGCGCTCGTCCTTGATCGCCTGCGAGGACTTGTCGCCGAGCGTCTGGGCGAGGAAGGGGTCGACCTTGATGACCGCGAGGTACTCGTCGAGCGAGAGCGCCATCTTTCCGATCCGGCGCGCCGTGTCGGTTTCGGCGACGACGAGGAGGTTCTTCTTTTCGACGAGCTGGCGGCGGAGCATGCGGTCGGCGCGGCGGCGGCAGCGTTCCTTCACCTGCGGCCAGGCTTCGAGCCGGGCGAGGCGGCGGACGGCCGTCTTGAGCCCCCGCTCGCCCTTCGCCGCGGCGATCCGGGCGATCTCGCGCTTGGCCTGGTCGAGATAGCGTTCGGGATCGTCGAAGAAGTCGTAGCGGTCGACGAGCTGGTAGGAGGCACGGCGCAGGAGATGCTGGAAGACGCGCTCGTAGACGGCGCGGTAGTCGGCTTCGAGGGCGTCCCGGATGTCGCCGTCGCGTGCCGTCGAGTGGTCGCGGTACGCATTGTACTGGTTGATCTTGTCCGAGGCGATCGCCTGGATCTCGATCGAAGTCGGATCGTTCTCGGCGGAATAGGTGTACTGGTTGTCCCAGAAGTTCTTCATCTCGCGGTCGTAGAACTTCTCGATGCCGGCGACCTTGTCGTTCTTGTCCCGGATGATTTTCCCGATCATCGTGTCCATGCCTTCGATCTCGGCGTCGAGCGACTGGAAGATCTTCGCGATGTCCGCTTCGTAACGGGAGAGGACGGTCTGGAACTCGGTCGATTTCTGCATGAAGTATTCGAAATAGTCTTCCGTGGCGATGATCGCCCCGAGGTCCTCGCGCTGGTGCATCTTGAAGAAGTCGGTCTTCGCGACGAGCAGGCTGCGCGCGAGGTCGCTCGCCGCCTCGATCACCGCAACGGCGTTGAGGCGGTCGTAGTCGAGGATCGCGACGTTGTGGTCATGGACGGCCGATTCGGTGTTGCGGATGATCTTGGAGCGGTCGACGACGACTTCCTCCTCGTGGAAGAAGATCGAGTCCTTCAGCCGCGCGGCTTCGTCCTTCAGTTCCGCAAGGCGGTCTTCGACGGCGGATAAATTGTTCATCGTGATCTGGCGGTGGGTTTCGGCGTGGTGCGAAATCTTTTGGAAGAACTCCTCGTACAGGGCGGATTCCGCGCTGAAAGATGCGCCGACGGCGGTCTTGTGGGCGGCGCCCAGCGGGGTGGCGCGGCCGGCTTTGTTTTCGAAGTCTTTCGACACGGGATTCACCTGCCTTCGGGTCAGACGTTCAGGATGCGTTTCTGGGTTTCGTCGGCGTCGGAAGTGCGTTTCTTCACCTGTTCGCGCGCGGACTGGGCTTTGGCCATCGAGTCCTTGAAGGCCTCGTCGGTCTTGACGAGGATGCGGTCGGCGATCTCGATCTGGCGGTCGAACGGATGCATGACGACGGCGTCGTTCTGAACGATCGTCTCATACTGCTTCTGGTCCTCGAGGAAACGGTGGAACGCCTGATCGAACGCCTGCTCGGTGGTGCGGTGCTCGCGGACGTAGGCGTCCTCGGCTTCGCCCATGCGCTTGTAGAGGGCGACGTAGTCCTGCGGGAGGCGGTCGCGGATCCCCTGGATCTTCGCGACGAACATCGGCCGGGCGTTGAACTTGAGGCTTTCGAGTTCGGAGAGTTCGGCCTCGAGGATCTTCTTGCGGGCGACGACGAGTGCCGACTTGTCGGCTTCGAGGGCGGCGAGGCTGTCCTGCTTTTTGGTCGGGAGCGCCTGCACGGACGAGGAAAGCGAGTCGAGGCGCTTGCGGATCGCTTCCTGCCGGTCGCGGAGCCCCTGGTCGATGGCGCGGTTCTCGGCCTCCATGTTGGCGTGGAGCGTGAGTTTGAGATCCTCGTAGGCGCCGACGAGCCGGTCGAAGCGGACTTTTGCCAGTTGATGGGACGCGCGGCGGTTCTTTTCAATCCGCTCGAGGTCCCGTTTGGCGCCTCTCCGGACGCTCTTCATGTCGGTGTCGAGAGCTTTCTTGACGTAGGCGAGGCGGTCGTTCTCCTCGCCGACGCCTTCCTCGTAGGCCTTGTTCAGGCGCCAGACGCGTTCCGTCATGGCGCGTTCGAAGGACTTGAAGCGAAGGTCGAGATCGGCGGCGTGGACCGCATCGGGTTTCGGCGCGCGGGACGTGCGCCAGATCTCCTCGTCGAAGTGCTTCTCGACGATGTTCTTTTTCTTCTCGATGCCGCGGCGGACCGTCTCGACGACGATGACGTCGCGGGCGATCGAACGGTCGACGAGGTCGTCGAAGAAGCCGGCGAGGACATCCTCGTAGTCGCGGAGGACGAGGATCGCGCCGACGTAAAAGCGTTCGAGGGCGCGGAGGCGCCTTCCTTCCTTGAGGTCGGCGAACCCGTCGTCCGCGGTCGGGGCGGACAGGACCGCGAAGCGCGCGAAGGCGTCTTCGATCCGTCGGGCGGTCGTGTCGGCGAGGTCGTCGCGGTCGGCCTTGCGGGCGATTTCGCTGACGGTCGTCTTCGCGTCCTCGAACGTCGAAAGGACTTCGTAACGGTAGAAGCGCGCGAGCCGGAGCGACTCGAACTGGAGTTTCAGGGTCTCCGGGCGGAGGTCGACGAGGAGCCGGCCGAACGCCGACAGGTAGCGGTCGCAGCGTTCGAAGAGGTGACGGTTCGCGACATAGGCGTAATGATGGTAGTAGTCGATCGCCTTGCGGTGCTGGGCGGTTTCCTTCATGAAGGCGAAGTCGAGGGCGCGAAGGGCGCGGGCGCGTTCGGCCTCGAGCAGGTAGGCGCGCTTGTAGCGGTCGTCCGCGGCATCGACGTAGACCTTGGCCGCGGCGGTCTCTTCGCGGTGCAGGTCGATCAGCTTCTGGGTCCGGTGGACGTAGTCGACGACGGTTGCGGAACCATCCGACGTCATCCGCTCCTGGATCCGGGCCTGCTCGGCGTAGGCATCCGCGTACAGCCGTTCGGTACGGACGGTGCGCGCTTCCACTTCGGCGGTCTGGCGGAGGGCTTCCTGGTCGATCATCGCGGCATCGCGCCGGAAGGCCGCCTCGGCGATGACGAACTGCTTGTCGAGGGCCTGGTCGTGAATCTCCTTTTCGAGCATCACGAGGGCGCGGTCGCGCTTGGCACCCGCTTCGTCGATGCGCGTCTCGCGATGGGCGGCGGTGACTTTCCGTTCGATCGAGAGCAGCTGCCCGTTCTCGTCGTTCTGCGCCTGGAGCGCCTTCACGTTCATGTCGTGCTGGAAGTCGGCGAAGAAGCGGTCGAATTCGAGCCCTTTCAGGTACTTGTGATAGTCGCCGGTGATCTCGGCGTTCTCCATCTGCTTCTTGACCTCGGCGATTTCGAGGCGATTCCGCGATTCGAGCTGGATGATGTCGGCCGAGACGCGGTCGATGTCGGAAATCAGTTCGGAAAGTTTCTGGGTGGCGGCGTTGACGGTGACGATGAGGTCGATCTTGAAGTCCGCGAAGACTTTGGCGGAGGTCTGGACGTACTGGACCACGGTCTGCGTCAGCGTCTGGTTGAAGCGGATGAAGTCGGAGAGCATGTTGTCGATCTCGTCGAACGATTCGTTGATGAAGAAGGCGAAGTTCGAATAGAGGTTGATCGAGTTCTGATAGAACTGGCTCGGCATGAAATAGGCGAGCTTGATTTCCTCGACGCGGCGGAAGGAATCGACCTTGATCTTGTGGATTTCGGTCTGGTATTTGGAGATGAGGAGGTCGGACATGCGCTGGTTGCGCTTCAGAAGGAAGCGCGCCTTGGCGATGACGATCTCGTACATCATGATGTACTTTTCCGTTTCCGCACGCTTTCCGCGGGCGTCGGCGTCGATGATCTTCCTTCCGATGATCGTCTTCGATTCCTCGAGTTCCTCGTTCACGAGCTTGTCGAACGCGGCCTTTTCCTTTTCGACGGATGCGATCTGGCGGACGAACTGGTCGATGATCGACTGGTTCACGACGGAGTGCGGCTTCTGGCGGACGAGCGAGAGTTCGTCGATCTTTTTCTTCTTGGCGGCATAGACGGAGGTCGTCGTCTTGAAGAGCGCGGTGATCTTGTTCTTCGTGTCACGCAGGTTCTCGAGCACCTGGAGGATCGCCTGGGAGAGAAACTTGGCGTCGTTGAATGCGCCCTCGTTGAGATCGCGGGAGAGCTGGTCGAGCATGTTCTTGGACGCGTCCATCGCCCGCAGCAGCTGTTCGTACTGCTCGTCGTTCATCAGCGCGTATTCGCGCTTGAGGTCGTCGAAGCGGCGTTCTTCGCCGTCGACGAAGACGCGGTGGATTTCGGTCTCCTTGTCGATCGCGGTCGCGGCGCGCAGCGACAGTTCCTGATATTTCGCGAACGCCTCGTTCTGGATCGTCTGGAAGTCCCGGACGATGCCGAGATACTTCTCGTCCTCGGCCCCGAGTTCGCTCGCGAGCTTGGTCTCGTTGGCCGTCTGGTCGGCGTCGAGCAATTGGAAGAGCGCCGCGTACTCGGATTCGAGGGCGGCGATGGCCGCCCCGAAGTCGCTTTCGTGGCGCTCGTATTCCATTCTGCGTTCAGCCTCAAAAACCGCGAAATCTGCTTGGATTTTCGCGATTTCCAACTCATACTGCAGCTCGACTTCGCGAACCGCGTTCTCGATCTCGGCGAACTTCGCCGCGCGGAGTTCGGCGGACGGGGTCGGGGAACAGGGTTCGCAAGGCTTGACAAGGCGCTTTTCAGCCATTCTTCCACCCCGCATGAGGCCATTAATGCTATTATAGTCGATGTGCTCCTTTTTTTCAACCGAACAACCAGAAAATAACCAGGTTAATTTCGGCTCCGATTTGATATAATAAGGATGAGGTGGACACCATGGACAAGCGCGTGATCGCAAACAACCTGCTCGTCGACGACGAGATCGAAGCGACGCTGCGGCCGCAGCATTTCACCGAATTCATCGGCCAGCAGAACGTCAAGGACATGATCGAAGTCGCCGTCGAAGCCGCCAAGAAGCGGCAGGAGACGCTCGATCACGTGCTCCTCTACGGACCGCCCGGCCTCGGCAAGACGACGCTCGCCCAGGTGATCGCCAACGAGATGGGCGTCACGATGAAGACCTGCAGCGGCCCGACGATCGAACGCACCGGCGACCTCGCCGCGATCCTGACGTCGCTCGAACCGGGCGACGTGCTCTTCATCGACGAAATCCACCGCCTGCCCAAGATCGTCGAGGAAATCCTCTATTCCTCGATGGAAGACTTCGTGATCGACATCGTGGTCGGGAAGGACGCGGGCGCCAAGTCGATCCGCGTCGACCTTCCGCCGTTCACCCTGATCGGCGCCACGACGCGCTTCGGCGACCTCACCGGCCCCCTGCGCGACCGCTTCGGGATCGTCCACAAGCTCGATTTCTACAACGAGCCCGAACTCGAGATCATCTGCCGCCGGACGGCGAAGATCTACGACTGCCAGATCGCCGAGACGGCGATCGTCGAACTCGCCAAACGCAGCCGGGGCACGCCGCGCATCGTCAACCGGCTGTTCCGCCGGGTGCGCGACTACGCCGACGTCCTGAACGACGGCGTGATCACGATCGAGGTCACGCGGACCGCGCTCGACAAGCTCAAGATCGACGAATCCGGACTCGACCGCAAGGATCGCGAGTACCTGCTCGCGATCATCGACAAATACCATGGCGGGCCGGTGGGGCTCGAGACGATCGCGACCTCGATCAGCGAGGATCCCCTCACCCTCGAAGACGTCTACGAACCCTTCCTGATCCAGAAGGGATTCATCAGCCGCACGCCCCGCGGTAGGGTCGTCACCGAGAAGGGGTACCAGCACGTCAGGAAAGGGTATCAGGGAAGTCTGTTCTGAGATGAAAACCGCCGATTTCGACTATGAACTGCCGCCCGGACTGATCGCACAGACTCCGCTTTCCGACCGCCAGGAATCGCGCCTGCTCGTCTGCGAACGCGATGGCTTCGGCATCACCCACGACCGTTTTTCGCATCTTCCCGCGCTCCTTCAGGAGGGCGACGTGCTCGTCGTCAACGACACCAGGGTTCTCCCCGCCCGGCTCACCGGCATCAAGAAGGAAACCGGCGCGGTGATCGAGATCCTGCTCCTGCGGCAGGAGGAGGGCGATCTCTGGGAAGTCCTCGCCAAGCCCGCGAAACGGGTCGGGACCGGGACCGTGCTCTCCTTCGGCGACGGTCTGCTCGAAGCGATCTGCATCGCGACGGGCGAGGAAGGGATCCGGCATCTCCGTTTCGCGTATGAAGGCGTCTTTCTCGAACTGCTCGACCGCCTCGGCGAGATGCCGCTGCCGCCGTACATCCACGAGAAGCTCGCCGACCGCGAACGCTACCAGACCGTCTATGCGAAGGTCGTCGGCTCCGCCGCGGCGCCGACCGCCGGACTCCATTTCACGCCGTCCCTGCTCGACGAGATCCGCGCCCGGGGCGTCGAAGTCGCCGCCATCACGCTGCATGTCGGCCTCGGCACCTTCCGGCCGGTCGCGGTCGAGGACGTCGCGACCCACAAGATGCACAGCGAGTTCTACCGCGTCGGCGAGGCGACCGCCCGCACGCTCGAATCAGCCCGCAGGGAGGGCCGCCGGATCATCGCCGTCGGCACGACCACGACCCGCACGCTCGAGACGATCCTCGCCGCGAACGGACGGTTCGTCGCCGCGTCGGGCTGGACCGACATCTTCATCTACCCGGGCTTCACGTTTTGCGCCATCGACGGCCTCATCACCAATTTCCATCTGCCGAAGTCGACCCTGCTCATGCTCGTCTCGGCGTTCGCGTCGAAGGCGATCATCATGAACGCCTACGCGGCGGCGATCGCGGAACGGTATCGGTTCTTTTCCTTCGGCGACGCGATGTACATTCAACCGCGGAAACGCTGAAAAACGCCAGACCGCGCCGTTCATCACCGTCGTCCGGCAGAAGATGCCGGATCATGCGAGGATTGAATGTCGGGATCGTTTGTAGTATAATTGAAGCGACAAATCCAGGAGGATCTCAGGATGGAACGTAAAGTATTGGTGGAAGTCTCGGCACGCCACGTGCACGTGACCCAAGCGGCGCTCGAAACGCTCTTCGGTCCCGGATATCAGCTCACGGTCAAGAAACCGCTGTCCCAACCCGGCCAATTCGCCGCGGAGGAACGCGTCAACGTCGTCGGCCCGAAGAAGGAAATCGCCGGCATCTCGATCCTCGGCCCGGTCCGCAAGGATACCCAGATCGAACTGTCGATGACCGACGCGCGCTCGATCGGCATCCTCGCTCCCGTCCGCGAGTCGGGCGACATCAAGGCGAGCGCGCCCTGCACGATCGTCGGGCCGAAGGGATCGATCGTCGTCTCCGAAGGCGTCATCATCGCCAAGCGCCACGTCCACCTCACCCCGGCCGACGCCGAAGCGTGGGGACTTAGGGACAAGGACCGTGTCCTCGTCCGCGTTGACACCGAAGGCCGTTCGCTGATTTTCGGCGACGTCGTCTGCCGCGTGCGCGCCGACTTCGCGACCGCGATGCACATCGACACCGACGAAGGCAACGCCGCGGGCGTTTCCGGCGTCGTCTACGGGACGATCCTCTGATCCGTCCCGTTTCTTCCGCCATGCCGTTTTCCTTCGAAGTCACCGGCGTCTCCACGGAAACCAAAGCCCGGACCGGCCTTCTCACCACGCCTCACGGCGCGTTCGAAACGCCGATCTTCATGCCCGTCGGCACGCAGGCGACCGTCAAGACCCTCGACCCGCGCGAGACGATGGACGTGAGCGACGGGCTCATCCTCGGGAACACCTATCACCTGTGGCTCCAGCCCGGCGACGAGGTCGTCAAGGCCCACGGCGGCATCCGCGGCTTCATGAACTGGGACGGCGCGCTGCTCACCGACTCGGGCGGTTATCAGGTGTTCAGCCTCTCGAAAATCCGCAAGATCAAGGAAGAGGGCGTCGAATTCCGCCACCATCTGTCGGGCGAGAAGCTCTTCATGACGCCTGAGGACAGCATCCGCGTGCAGAACAACCTCGGCGCCGACATCATCATGAGCTTCGACGAATGCCCGCCGTTCGACGCGACCTACGACTACATGAAGAAGTCGGTCGAGCGGACCGTCCGCTGGGCCGCCCGCGGCAAAGCCGCGCATGAACGTCCCGGCGATCAGGCGCTGTTCGGCATCGTCCAGGGCGGGCCGCACCGCGACCTTCGCGCCTGGTGCGCCGACGAACTGCAGAAGATCGATTTCCCGGGCTACGCGATCGGCGGTCTCGCGATCGGCGAAACCAAGGCAGAGATGTATGAAGTGCTGTCCTACATGAACGACATCCTGCCGCCGCGGAAGCCGCGCTACCTGATGGGCGTCGGCTCCCCCGACGACCTCATCGTCGGGGCGATGAACGGCGTCGACATGTTCGACTGCGTGCTGCCGACGCGAATCGCCCGCCACGGCACGGCGATGACCTCCGAAGGCAAGATCGTGATCAAGAACAAGGACTACGAGACCGACATGCGGCCGCTCGATCCCGCCTGCGACTGTCCGGTCTGCCGCACCTATACGAGATCCTATCTGCGCCACCTCTTCAAGGCCGAAGAGATCCTCGGACTGCGGCTCGTCACGTACCACAACCTGTCTTTTTTGAAGCGCCTGATGCACGACATCCGGGACGCGATCCGCGCGGACCGCCTCGTCGCGTTCAAGGAAGCGTTCTTCGCCCGCTATTATCGGTGACCGCGGCTCCGGCCGCGTTTCCGCGCGCCGATTTATGCGTGCGGGTTCTTGAATTATCCGTGAATATTACGTATAATGAGAATAAGCGCCTGCCCGCGTCCGAACGCATCCGAGAGGCGCGGGATCGACGGGCGGGGAAGGCATGACCGCCGGATCGATTCAGACCCGGACGGAACCGAATCAGGGGGGTCCTCCATGTTCGACATGAATGAAAAGTTCAACCAGAAACCGGTGATCAAGGTCATCGGCGTCGGCGGCGGCGGCGGATCGGCGATCAACCGCATGATCGAAAACGACGTCCAGGGCGTCGAATTCATCGCCATGAACACCGACGCGCAGGTCCTCCGCCTCTCCAAGGCCGACGTCCGGCTGCAGCTCGGCAAGATGCTCACGCGCGGTCTCGGCGCCGGCGCCAATCCCGAAGTCGGCCGGCAGGCCGCCCTCGAATCCGAAGACGAAATCCGCGAGATCCTGTCCGAAACCGACATGGTCTTCATCACCGCCGGGATGGGCGGCGGCACCGGCACGGGAGCCGCACCGGTGATCGCCCGGGTCGCCCGCGAAATGGGTTGCCTCACGATCGGCATCGTCACGAAGCCGTTCTCCTTCGAAGGCCGCAAGCGCACCGCCGTCGCGATGCAGGGACTCGAGGAACTCCGCCCCTTCGTCGACACCCTCATCGTCATCCCCAACGACAAACTCCTCTACGTCGTCGAGAAGGACACGCCCTACCTCGACGCCTTCCGCGAAGCGGACAACGTCCTTCGCCAGGGCGTCCAGGGCATCACCGAGATCATCGCCGTCCCCGGCGTCGTCAACGTCGACTTCGCCGACGTGAAGACCGTCATGAAGGACAAGGGGACCGCCCTCATGGGCATCGGCATCGCCTCGGGCGAGAACCGCGCCGTCGAGGCCGCCCGCGATGCGATCCGCAGCCCGCTCCTGGAAACCTCGATCAACGGCGCGACCGACGCGATCGTGAACATCACCTCCGGTCTCAACGCCTCGCTCTACGAGATCCACGAGATCGTCGACGAGATCCAGAAGAGCTCGACGACGGACATCAACGTCATCTACGGTTCGGCAATCAACACCGACCTCGGCGACGAGATCGTCGTCACCGTCATCGCCACCGGATTTTCCGACGATCCGCTCAAGCACGAACAGGCCTTCCTGAAGGCGGAGCCGAAGCAGGTGGTTCCGGCGATGGAGCCGGCACCGGCGAAGGAATCGCCGAAGTCGAAGCGCGACGCGAAGAAGGAAGAGAAGGTCAAGCGCGAGGTCGAGAAGCAGCAGCCCAAGAAAGCGGAAGAAGAACCCGAGGACGTCTCGATCCCCTCGTGGCTGAAAGACCGATTCAAGAAGTAATCACGGGGCTGGTCAATCCAGCCTTTTTGATTGTCTGAAGGTTGTAATGCGACCCGATTGATGGTAAAATCTGTTCGACGGAAGGAGGTAAGACCATGAACGGAGACGACGAAATCAGAGTCCCCAATGAAGTGCAGGCGGCCGCGATCGTCCGCAGCGATCGACCGCTCGAGGAAAAGAAGTCCCTCCTCGCGGAATTCCACGACTTCGATCTGTCCGAGACCCTGCCGCTGCTCGAACCCGCCGAGCGTAGGAAGTTCTACGCTCTGCTCGACGGCACCACCCTCGCCGACGTCTTCGAACACCTCGATCCGGCCGAAGCGGTCCGCTACATCAAGGAAGTCCCGCTCGCAGAAGCCGCGACCATCCTGAACGGGATGGAGGGCGACGACCTCGTCGACCTCATCCAGGCGTTCCCGACCCGCGACGAACGGGTGAGCCATCTGGCCCTCCTGTCGCTCGATAAAAGGAACAGCATCCGTGCGATGATCGAGTACGACGAGAACGTCGTCGGATCGATCATGAACGACGTCTTCCTCTCTATCCCGCCTTCCTTCACCGTCAAACAGGCGATCAAGGCGCTCGTCGATTCGGCCGAAAAGACCGAATTCATCAATAACCTGTACATCGTCGAAAACGGCATCCTGATCGGCGTGCTGTCGCTCAAGGAAGTCATTTCCGCGGGCTCCAAGCCGGACACGCCGATCCGCGACCTGATGACCGTGAACCTCGTGACCGTGCACCCGACGACGCGCAAGGAAGAAGCGGTCGGGATCATGCGCGACTACGACTTCATGCTGCTTCCGGTCGTCGACGCCGAAGGGCGCATGCTCGGCATCATCTCCTTCGACGACATGATCGAGGCGCAGGCGAGCGAAAGCGACGAAGACTACGCCAAGTTCGCCGCCGTCGCCGACGTCGACGTCGACGACGACAAGGAGACGGTCTCCGCGTCGTTCCGGAAACGCATGCCCTGGCTCGCGGTCCTGCTCGTCTGCGACGTCATCACCAGTTCGATCGTCGCCGGCTTCGAGGGCGTGATCGCCGCGATCCCGACGATCGCGCTCTTCATGCCCCTCGTCCTCTCGATGTGCGGCAACACCGGCACGCAGTCGCTCGGCGTCATCATCCAGCTCTTCGCCGACAATCGCCTGGAAACCCGCAAGGAGGTCCTCACCCATCTGTTCCACGAAGCTCTGACCGGGCTCGTGAACGGCCTCATCCTCGGCGTCCTCGTCTTCGGACTGGTCTTCGGACTGCAGTTGCTGAACGGCGCGACGCCGGCCGCCACGGTCCCGTTCGCCCTCGTCGTCGCCCTCGCCGTCACGCTCGCACTGACGGTTTCGACCGTCGCCGGCGCCGGCGTGCCGCTCTTCTGCAAGCTGCTCAAGATCGACCCCGCGGTCGCATCGGGGCCGTTCATCACGACGATCAACGACATCCTCTCGCTCCTGATTTATTTCGGACTGACGAGCCTCATGCTCGGCAGCCTGCTGTGAGGGGGGTGAAACCATGAGCGAAACGGACAAGGAAACCATGCTCGAACGCGACTATGTCGCGGAAGCCGCCGTCCTGATCGCGGCCGGGATGGATCGGCCGGGATTCGCGGAAGCGCTCGCGGAATACCATCCGTTCGACGTGTCCAACGCCCTCATCACCCTCACCGGCGAAGAGCGCCGCCGTTTCTTCGCGATCATCCCGGTGGAAACGGCCGCCAACCTCTTCGAGCATTTCGAGCAGGAAGAGGCGATCGGATGCATCAAGGAGATTCCGACCGCGACGGCGGTCGCGATCATCGACCACATGCAGACCGACGACGCCGTCGACCTCCTGCAGTATCTTGAGGAGACCGAAAGCGACATCGACCTCGTCAACCAGCTCTCGCCGAAGAAACGCAACGAGCTCAGGAAATACTGGAACTACACCGAAAACGAGATCGGTTCGGTGATGTCCAACAGCTTCATCGAACTCGGCGTCTCGATGAAGGTCACCGATGCGATGAAGAAAGTCACCGCCATCGCCGGCGACACCGAATACATTTCGATCCTGTACGTCGTCGACAAGCAGAAACTCGTCGGCTACCTGCTGCTGAAGCAGCTCATCATCGCCCGCGCCAACCAGACGATCGGCGATCTCATGGAGACCCGCGTCATCTCCGCCGACCCGCACGCCTCGAAGGAGACGGTCGCACGCGAGATGCTCGACTACGGCAACTCGTCGCTCCCGATCGTGGACGAGGATGGCCGCATCATCGGCATCGTCACCTACGACGACCTGATGGACATCATCGACGAGATCAAGACCGAAGACTACGCCCGCTTCGCGGCCGTCGGGCCGGAAGAAATCAGGGCGGAGGAGAAATCGGTTCGGCTGTCGGTCAGGAGCCGCCTGCCGTGGCTGATGATCCTGCTCGGCTTCTCGATGGTCAGTTCCGTCGTGCTCTCCTTCTTCGACGTCGCGCTGACCGGCTCGGACGGCGTGCGACGGCTGGCCGCCAGCCTCGCGATCTATCTGCCGCTTCTGCTCGACATGTCCGGCAACTCCGGGACCCAGTCGCTCGCCGTCATGATCCGTTACCTGACCGTGCACGACAACGTCCTCTCGAAGGAGCAGATCAGGAAACGCCTGTTCCGCGAGATCGGGACCGGCGTGATGGAAGGCCTGGGCATCGCCGCGATCGTCTTCGCGGTGGCGCTTCTCTCCGACCTCGCCGTCTCCGGCTGGCCGCCCGAACCGCTCACGCTCGCGATGGGCATCGTCACGTCCGCCGCGATCGCCGTGGCGCTGACGACTTCGACCGTCCTCGGCGCCTTCATCCCGCTCCTCATGAGCTGGCTCAAGAAAGACCCCGCGGTCGCCTCCGGACCGTTCATCACGACGATCGCGGACATCGTCACGCTCGTCATCTACTATTCCCTCAGCCTGGCGATTCTGCTGCCCATGTACCGCTAGAAAGGACCAACCATGATCAAACTCACCTCGAAACAGATTGGATTCCTGCGCAGCCTGGCGATGACCCGCCCGGCGGTCTTCCGGATCGGCAAGGACGGCCTCTCCCCCGCCCTCCTGCAGGCGATCGACGACTACGTCAGGAAGAACGAACTCGTCAAGGTCGCACTCCTCGGCACCGCCGGCGTGACGGCGGACGACCTTGCGGCGGCGCTCGCGGAACGCGACATCGTCCTGGTCCAGACGATCGGGAAGAACGTCGTCCTGTACCGACCCCATCCGGAACGGGATCGGGGCATCGAACTGCCGCCCCGTTCATGAAGATCCTCATCACGAACGACGACGGCTACCAGGCTCCGGGGATCGCGCTTCTCGCGGACCTGATGAAACCCTACGGCGAGATCACCGTCGTCGCCCCCCACACCCACATGAGCGGCGCCTCCGTCTCGCGCGGCGGATGGTTCCAGTCGAAGGCGTTCCGGCATGCGGACGACCTCTACAGCGTCGAGGGCACGCCCGCCGACGCCGTCCATTTCGCCATGTTCGGCCTCGACCTGAAGCCGGATCTCGTCGTCTCGGGGATCAACGACGGCCTCAACCTGGGCATCGACACGATCTATTACGGCACCGTCGGCGCCGGCATGGAGGCGCTCAAGGCGCGCGTCCCGGCGATCGCGTTCTCCTGCGACTTCGGCCATTACGGGCCGGCCGAGAAGGGCTTCGCCGAAGTGATGCGGTTCATCCTCGACCACGACCTGCCGTCGAAAAGCTATGTCCTCAACGTCAATTTCCCGCCCAAACGGTACGAGACGCACAAGGGCATCGTCGTCACCGACCTCGCCTTCCGGCCGATGCACCACTATTACGTCGAAGGCCCCGAAGGGACCTTCAAGAACAAGCGCACCTTCCTGCCTTACGAGTTCGTGCCTGGCACCGACCTGTGGGCCGCCGAGAACGGCTGCGTCTCGATCACGCCGCTCAAGCTCGGGAACCGCACCGCGTCCGGCCTCGCCGAACTGAAGAAGAAGGTCGGCCAGGATGGCTGAGAAGAAGCGGAAGCGGTTCTGGGGAGCCGTCGTCTTCTACCTCGCGAACGCCCTCGCGGTCTTCCTCCTGCTCGCCTTCGGCGCGCTCTCCGCGAGCGCGGACATCGTCCTCGCCATCTACCTCGTCGTCCTGACGGGAATCGTCTCGTACGTCACCGCGCACACCTATCGGAAGTGAGGTCTCGACCATGGACATCGCGAAAAGAGTCGCCTCCATCCGTCCCCGTCTCGGCGGCGCGTGTCTCGTCGCCGCGACCAAGTACGTCGGCCCCGAAACGATCGCGGAACTGGTCGCCTGCGGCGTCGCGGACATCGGCGAGAACCGCGCCGACGCCTACCGCGCGAAACGCGCGGCGCTCGGCGACCGACCGATCCGCTGGCATTTCATCGGCCATCTCCAGACCAACAAGGCGAAGGATGTCGTCGGGGATCTCGACTTCCTGCATTCGCTCGACGGACTGAAGCTCGCCGCCGAAATCCAGAAGCGGCGGACGACGCCGCTTTCCTGCTTCGTCGAGGTGAACGTGTCGGGCGAACCGTCGAAAAACGGCGTCGCGCCCGATGCCGTCGCGGATTTCGTGTGCGATCTTGCGAAATATGATAAAATAAGGGTGGTCGGTCTGATGGGGATGGCGGCGGAGACGCCGGACGTCGCCCGGATCGAGACCTCCTTCCGGCGGCTCGCGGCCCTGCGCGACGACATCCGGGAACTCCACCTGCCCCACGCCCCCTGCGCTTATCTGTCGATGGGGATGTCGGGAGACTTCGACATCGCCGTCCGCTGCGGGGCGACCCACGTGCGGCTCGGATCGATCCTGTTCAGAAACGAGGAATGACCATGGGACTGTTCGACAAGAAAAACCATGCCAAGGTGACGGACGTCGGATTCGAGCAACTCGAGTTCTTCCGCATCCATGACACGTCCAAAATCTACGAGCACGCCGAAAAAATCATGCACCGGACGCCGATCGTGCTCAATTTTTCCGACTGCCTGATCCAGGAGGCGAACGAGGTCCTGCTGTTCCTCACGGGCGTCTTGTACGCCTGCGACGGCGAGATCGTGCGGATCCAGGACAAGATCTACCTGATGGCGCAGAAGAGCGACCTGAACGGTCCCACGCTGCAGCGCTTCATCAACCAGTACGGCACGAAAAAATGACGTCCGTCGGGATCGTCCTCGCCGTCCTGTACCGGATCCTCTACGGCTACTACGTGCTCCTGGTCGTCACGCTCGTGCTGGGATGGACGCCGCTCCTGCAGACGCGGTTCCACCGCTTCCTGAGAAGCCTCACGGATCCCTATCTGAACCTGTTTTCCGGGAAACTGGTCTACCGCGCCGTCGATTTCACGCCGCTTCTGGGCCTCGCGCTGTTCCAGCTCGTGCTCTTCGTCGTCGGGCGGAGCCTGTCCTGAGCGCAACCTTCGCGCTTTTCTCCTTGAAATCCTCACGGATTTCGTGTATAATAGGTCAAAATCGATCCAAACGATGAACGGGACACGACGTGAAGATCGGATCTTCCAGCGACCGGACGGCAGGTGCAAAGTCCGGAATCCGCCCTCACGCCATCACCCGCGAGTTGACCGCCGAACCGAGTAGGCGGCCACGTGCGCCCGCGTTAAGGGCTTCGAGTGCCGGCAATGCCGGAACAAAGGTGGCACCGCGGTTTTTTGGAATCGCCCTTTACGGGGGCGATTTTTCTTTTCCCCCCGCCGCCACGAGGAGGAAACGATGGAAACGAAGAAGAATTACAAGGACACCCTGCTCATGCCCGAGACCGAGTTCCCGATGCGCGGGAACCTGGGCCAGAAGGAGCCGCTGATCCAGAAGCTCTGGGACGAACAGCATCTCTACGAGAAACTGCTCGAACGAAACCAGGGGAAGCCGGAATATGTGCTCCACGACGGTCCTCCCTACGCCAACGGGTCGATCCACGTCGGCCACGCGCTGAACAAGTCGCTCAAGGACTTCGTGCTGCGCTACAAGACGATGACCGGGCACTACGTCCGCTACATCCCGGGCTGGGACACCCACGGCCTGCCGATCGAGAACGCCCTGTCCAAGGACCGCAAGGTCGACCGCAAGAAGATGCCGGTCGCCGAATTCCGGCGCCTGTGCGAGGCGTACGCGCTCGAACAGGTCGAGGTCCAGAAGCGGCAGTTCCGCCGTCTCGGCATCCTCGGCGAGTGGGACGCGCCCTACATCACCCTCGACCGCGCATTCGAAGCGGCGCAGCTCCGCCTGTTCGGACGCATGGTGGACAAAGGCCTCATCTACAAAGGCCTGAAACCCGTCTACTGGTCCCCGTCCTCGGAATCGGCGCTTGCGGAAGCCGAGATCGAATACTACGACGTCGCCTCGCCGTCGATTTTCGTCGCGATGCCGGTCGTCGCCGCCAAGGGCATCCTGCCGAAGAACGCGGAACTGATGATCTGGACCACGACGCCGTGGACGATTCCGGCGAACCTCGCGATCGCCGTCGGCCCCGCGATCGAGTACGTGCTCGTCAAGACCGAGAGCGGACGCCTGCTGGTCCTCGCCAAGAGCCGTCTCGAGGCGATCCGGATCGAACTCGACCTCGCCCGGACCGATGTCGTCCGCACCATGACCGGCGCCGAGTTGGAGGGCGTCACCTACAGGCATCCGCTCTACGACCGCGTTTCGCCCGTCATCCTCGGCGACCACGTCACCACCGAGGACGGCACCGGACTCGTCCACACCGCCCCCGGCCACGGCGAGGATGACTTCAACGTCGGTCAGAAGTACGGTCTCGACGTCTTCTGCCCGGTCGATTCGCGTGGCTGCATGACCGCCGAGGCGGGACCGCGCTTCGCGGGTCTGTTCGTCGACGACTGCAACCCCGCGGTCATCACCGCCCTCGAGGAGGCCGGCGCGCTCCTCAAGTCGGCCACGATCCGCCACAGCTATCCCCACGACTGGCGCACCCACAAGCCGGTCATCTTCCGCGCCACGCCGCAGTGGTTCGCCTCGATCGAGAAGCTGAAGGACGACATCCTGCGCGCGATCCAGACCGTCAAGTGGTATCCGAACTGGGGCGACGTCCGCCTCGGCAACATGATCAAGGAACGCGAGGCGTGGTGCATTTCCCGCCAGCGCGCCTGGGGCGTCCCGATTCCGGCGTTCTACACCGAGAAAGGCACCGCGGTGCTCGACAAGGACGTCATCGAACATGTCGCGCAGATCTTCGCGCGGGAAGGGTCGAACGCTTGGTTCGAACGGCCCGCGGCGGAGCTCCTCCCGCCGGGATTTTCGCATCCGGACAGCCCGAACGGGATCTTCACGAAGGAGACCGACATCATGGACGTCTGGTTCGACTCCGGTTCGACCCATCACGCGGCGATGATCGACCGCGGTCAGCCGTACCCGGCCGATCTCTACCTCGAAGGCTCCGACCAGTACCGCGGATGGTTCAACTCCTCGCTCACGACCGGCGTCGCCACCGAGGGCGCGAGTCCCTACAAAACGCTCGTCTCGCACGGGTTCGTGCTCGACGCGGAAGGCCGCAAGATGTCGAAATCGCTCGGCAACGTCGTCGACCCGAACAAGGTGATGGACACCCTTGGCGCCGACATCCTCCGCCTTTGGGTCGCGTCGGTCGACTACCAGTCCGACGTCCGCATCTCCGACGACCTCGTCAACCAGGTCGCCGAAACCTACCGCAAGATCCGCAACACGTTCAAGTTCCTACTCGGCAACCTCGCCGACTTCGACGTCCACGCGGACGCCGCCGCCGAATCCGGGATGGCCGAAATCGACCGTTACCTCCTCGCCAAGACGCGCCGGCTGGTCCGCGACTGCATCGCCGCGTACGAGGATTTCCGCTTTGACGACGTCTACCGGAAAGCCGCCAATTTCGTCACGTTCATCTCGTCGTTCTACCTCGATTTCGCGAAGGACGTGCTTTACATCGAGAAACGGGACGCCCCCGGGCGCCGCGCGGTCCAGACCGTCCTGTACCGCATGACCGACGCCCTCCTCCGGCTCCTGACGCCGATCATCCCGCATACGACCTCGGAAGCCTATTCGTATCTGCCGCACCGCGACGAAATCGACGTCGCGCTCCTGGCGATGCCCGTCCCCGAAGCGTGGGACGAGACCCTCGAAGCCAACTACGACGAGTTCATGGTGTTGCGCGAGACGGTCCTCAAGGCGCTCGAGGAAGCCCGCGCCGCGAAGGTGATCGGAAAATCCCTCAACGCGCACGTCACGCTGTATCCCAAGGGCAAGGTCGAGGCGCTCCTCGGACGCCTCGACGTCGATCTCGCCCGGGTCTTCATCGTGTCCCGGTTCGACGTCCGCAAGGACGGGTACGGCAGTTTCAAGGCCGTCGACGTCTCGATCGACGTCGAACCGGCCGAAGGCACGTCCTGCGAGCGCTGCTGGCAGGTCGTCCCCCACGTCGACGAAGACGGGCTTTGCCCGCGCTGCGCCGGCATCGTCAAAGGCTGATCCGCGGAGCGCGGATCGGACCGGTTCAGGGAGGATCGCGATGCGCGCCAGACTCACGCCCAAAAACATCATCCTGTACGTCGTCGGGATCGCCGTCATCGCGTTCGGCGTCGTCCTCTCGCTCCGAACCGGTTTCGGCGGAAATCCGGGCGACACGCTCACGGCGATCCTCGCCACGGTCACCGGACTGTCGTTCGGAACCGCCTCCTTCGCCGTGTGCACCGTCTACATCCTGTTCCTCTCGGCGTATTTCCGGACCTGGAAGTTCCTGTTCCTGTTCGTCCAGGTGGCGATTTTCTCGCCGATCGCCGACTTCTGGGGCCTCGTCGTCTTTCCCGCTTTCCAGCCGACGGGAGGCGCCGTGGTCCTCGCGTTCGCCGTGTCGGCCCTCGCGATCCCGCTCGGATCGGCGATCCTGATCCGCACGAAGCTGCCGGCCGGGATCTTCGACGAACTGATGTTCTTCACCGCGCACGTCACGCACTTCAAGCTGTCGGCGGCGCGCACGCTCAACGAATCGCTGATCGTGGGCCTCGCGATCGCGATCGGGTATGCCTCCGGCAACGGCCTCGGCGCCGTCGGCCTCGGCTCGATCGCCTATGCCGTCTCGGTCGGCTGGATCCTGAAATGGATCCTCCTGCTGTCTGAAAAAATCTTCCCAGGGAGGGAACAACCATGAACATCAACCAACTGATCGACCACACCTACCTCAAGGCCTTCGGCACCGCGAAGGACATCGACCAGCTCGTCGCGGAGGCGGCCGCCTGGAACTTCAAGAGCGTCTGCATCAACCCCGCGTGGGTGAAGCACGCGAAGGAGAAACTCGCCGGCACCGGCGTGCTCGTCTGCACCGTCGTCGGCTTCCCGCTCGGCGCGAACACGACCGCCGCGAAAGTCTTCGAAACCCTCGACGCCGTCCAGAACGGCGCCGACGAGATCGACATGGTCGTGAACGTCGGAAAGGTCAAGGAGGGCGACGACGCCTACGTCAAGGCCGAGATCGAGAAGATCGTCAAGGCCGCGGGCGGCCGCACGGTGAAGGTCATCCTCGAGACCTGTTACCTCACAAAGGAAGAGATCGCGCGCGCTTCCGCCCTCGTCGGCGCGACCGGCGCCGCCTTCGTCAAGACCTCGACCGGCTTCGGCACCGCCGGCGCCGTCCCCGAGGACGTCCGGATCATGAAGGACGCCTCCGGCAAGGAGGTCAAGGCCGCCGGCGGGGTCAGGACCCGGGAAGACCTCGACCGCATGGTGGCGGCCGGCGCGACCCGCATCGGGACCTCGAACGGCGTCGCCCTGATGACCGCCAAAGAAGGGTCCGGGTACTGAATGGACCTCCAGCAGAAGATCGTCGACGGCACCATCGCCGTCGTCACGCGGCGCAATCCGCTCCGCATGACCGTGAACGCCGTCGTCTACGCCGCGATCGGGGCGATGCTCGTCTACGCCGTCTATCCGGAGTCGTTCGACGTCACGTCGGTCGTCGTCTGCGTCGCCTTCGGCGCGCTCTACACGGTCCTGCGCGATTATCTCGTCCGCCGGCAGGCGCGGGCAGTCCTCGCCTCCCACGTCGCCTACGTGAAGGCGCGTCATCCGCAGGTCGACCTCTACGTCCCGATGCTCGACAAGGTCGGGTCCGCCGTGCTCCTGAAGCGCTCCGGGCTCTTCCTCGAAGACGGCGAGCTCGCCCTCGAGGCGTTCAACCAGCCGCCGTTCGCGAAAGTGCCGAAGGATTCGATCACGGTCCCCTGCGGCGTCGACTTCCGCATCTTCGAAGCGACCGACGACGCGAAGCTGCCGATCCGCGGCTATCGCGCCGAACTGATGAAAAACCCCTATGCCTTCTTCGTCCTGAGGGACGAGGAGATCGCGGCCCGGATCACATCGTTCGCCGCGCCGATCGAAAGGACTGAATGACATGCCGACCCCCCACAACAGCGCGAAAGCGGGAGACATCGCCAAGACCGTGCTCATGCCGGGCGATCCCCTGCGCGCGAAGTACATCGCCGAACACTTTCTCGACAACCCCGTCCAGTTCAACGCCGTCCGCAACATGCTCGGCTACACCGGCACCTACAAGGGCAAGCCGGTCTCGGTGATGGGATCGGGGATGGGGATGCCCTCGATCGGCATCTATTCCTACGAACTCTTCCGGTTCTACGGCGTCGAGCGGATCATCCGCGTCGGCTCCGCCGGCAGTTATTCCGCGGACCTGCGGCTCTTCGACGTCATGCTCGTCGACCGCTCCTGGTCGGAATCGAACTACGCCGCCGCCCAGAGCGGCTCCCCCGATCACCTGATCCCCGCCTCGCCCGCGCTCGTCGATGCCCTCGCGGCGGCGGCCGCACGGATCGGCGTTCCGCTCCGCCGGGGCGTCGTCCACAGTTCCGACGTGTTCTACCGTCAGGGCGGCACGCCGTTCGCCACCCTCCTCGCCGAGCACGGCTGCCTCGCCGTCGAGATGGAGTCGTTCGCCCTCTTCCACAACGCCCGGGTCCTCGGGAAGGAGGCCGCCTGCCTCCTGACGATCTCGGATTCGCTCGTGACCCGCGAGGAGACGACCGCGGAAGAGCGCGAGAAGGCGTTCACGAACATGATGCGGGTCGCCCTCGAGGCGCTCTAGAAAGGCGGCGGGCGCAGCCCGCGGAAGGTCCCCATGACAAGCAGGCTTTATCCGATGGACGGCTACCGGCTCCGGCTGGTTCCGACCTCCAAGTTCAAAACCGCCTATGTGCAGTTCCGCTTTTCCGCACCCTTCCGCCCGGAGACCCTGAATCTCCGGGCGCTTTTGCCGTATGTGCTCCTCGCCGGCTCCGCCGCGCATCCGACGAAGCGGCGCCTGAACGACGCCGCCGACCGTCTCTACGGGGCGACCATCGGCGGCGGCGTCGCGAAGGCCGGGATGATGTCGGTCGTCTCGCTCTCGCTTGCGGTCGTGAACGAACGCTTCCTTCCCGGCGGGACAAGCATCCTCGGCGAAGCCCTCGACCTCTTCGCCGAAGTCCTGTTCCGGCCGCGCTTCCGCCTCGGCGTCTTCCGCAAGGGCGCCGTCGACAGCGAGATCCGCCTGCTCAAGGAAGACATCGAAGCCGACTACGCCGACAAGGCGGAGTACAGCTTCCAGCGCATGGCCGAACACATGTTCAAGGACGAGCTCGCGCGCTTCCGCCCCAAGGGCGACTACGACACCCTCGACGCGGTCACGCCCGCGGCGCTCACGGACAGCTATCGCGACATGATCGCGAGCGACTTCGTCGAGTGCACCGTCGTCGGCGCCTTCGACGACGATGCGATCGTCGGCGAGATCGCGAGGCGCTTCGCGTTCGGCGAACGCGCCGCGGCGCCCCGCTGGATCGACACCGAGGCAAAGCCGATCGCGTCTCCCGAAACCGTCGTGGAGAAAGGCGACGTCAGCCAGGCACGCCTCCAGATCGGCTGGCGCGTTCCGGTCCGCAGCGGCTCGGACCGCTATCGCGCGATGCTCGTCGCGAACGCCCTCTTCGGCGATTCCGACACGTCGGCGCTTTTCCGGATCGTGCGCGAGCGCGAACGCCTCTGTTATTACGTGTACAGCGTCTACGCCGCCACCAAGGGCGCGCTCTTCGTCTCCGCCGGGGTCGAACCGGGCCGGGAGGAAGCCGCCGTCCGCCTCGTCGCGGAGGTGCTCGCGGGGATCGCCGCGGGGACGTTCGCGCCGGAGGACCTCGACCTCGCCAAAAGTGCCGTCATCAAGCGCCTCCGCCAGTCGACCGACTCGATCCGCGGGATCGTGACCGACCACAGCCATTTCGACCGCCACTACGGCCGCGCCTACGATCTCGCGGAGAACGTCGCGGCGATTCAGGGCGTCACCGCGGCGGACGTCGCCGCCTGCGCCGCGGACGCGGTCCTCGATACCGTCTATTTCCTCACGAAGAAGGGAGATTGACATGGACAACGACTTTTCCCGCCGCTTGAACGAAACGATCGTCCGGCGCACCCTTCCGTCGGGTCTTTCCGTCACCGTCCTGCCCAAGGCGGGCTTCCACAAGACCGAAGCGCATCTCGCGGTCGGCTTCGGCTCGATCGACGAGGACGAAGCCGCCGTGACGGAGGGCGCGTTCCCGCCGGGAACCGCGCACTTCCTCGAGCACATGCTGTTCGAACACGCGGAGGCCGACCCCACCGCCGCCTTCGCCCGCGTCGGGGCGCAGGTGAACGCCTACACGGCGGCCGACGTCACCGACTACTACTGTTCCACGACCGAACCCTGGAAGCCCGCCCTCGACCTCCTCTTCGGGCTCGTGCTCCGTCCGGACATCCCCGCCGCGGGAATCGAGAAGGAGCGCGAGATCATCGGCCGCGAGATCCAGATGTACGAGGACGACGTCAACGACCTCATCTACGAAGATCTCCTCAACGCGCTCTACCGGGAGCATCCCGTGCGGCATCCGATCGCCGGCACCGTCGCCTCGATCGCCGCGATCGACCGCGGCGTCCTCGCCGCCGCACACGCGGTCTTCTACGTCCCCGCGAACATGCATCTGGTGGTCGTCGGCGACGTCGATCCGGAGGAAATCTTCGCGGCCGCGACCGTCCATCCGGCCCTCTCCGCGGGCACGGCGAAGCCGATGCGGCGACCCCGTCCCGAGGACCACGTTCCCGCGAAAACGCGCGTGGACCGACGGAAGGACATCAAGAACGACATGCTGATGCTGGGCGTCAAACTCGACCGCCCCGCGGACCGGACGCCGTTTGCGAACGATCTCGATGAAATCGCCTGGAGCTTTGTCTTCGACCAGCTGCTGGGGAAGGCATCGCCCTCCGTCCAGGACTTGTTCCGCAGGGGACTCGCCAACGAATCACTCGAGGCGAGCGCCCAGTGCGAGCCGGACTACGGCCATCTCGTCGTCTATACCGAGACGAAGAAGCCGGAGGCCGCCGCGAAGGCGCTCTGGAGCCTGTTCGACAGGGCCGGCGAGCTGCTCGATCCGGTCCGCTTCGAAACCGCGAAGCGGCGCCTCGTCGGGAACTACATCCAGGCCTTCAACAGCATTTCCGCGCTCGCCGGGTTCGTCCTCGACTACGCGCTCGAAGACGTCGACGTCTTCGACCTCATCGCCGCCATCGACGGCCTCGGGATCGACGACGTGCGGCGCATCCTCCCCCAGCTGCGGAAAGATGCCCGCGTCACCGTGACGTACCGGCGCGACGCCGCTCCGAAGCGGCCCTGACGACTTGCGGCGCGACACGGGCGTCAGCCGGACCCCAATGATGCAAGTCTTCGAAACGATCCCCGGGAAGCGGACGGCGGCCATGATGCATCTCATGGTGTCGGATGCGGAACGGGGATTCTTTCTTTTCACGAATGTTTTTTTCGGATCATGAGGAAATTCGCATGGATGGAATGATTATCCGATTGGAAATATGATATCATTGACACGTGGACATCATGGGCGGTTCGCTTCCGGCTCGATGGAAAAGGTCGATGTCCACCGTCGAAAGGGGATTGTATGAAAAAAGCTCTGATCGTCATCTGTCTGCTGCCGCTGCTCGTTTCCTGCGACCTCCTGTCCTATCTCACGCTTGCGCCGACGACGGCATCCACCGCGTCGACCACCGTTCCGGACTGCGAAGCGGATCCGACCTCCGAAGGATGCGCCGTCACCACGGCGACCACGGAAGAGGAATGGATCGTCGAGACCGAGAACAACGCGAACGTCTACGCCTGGATCAAAAACAATCAGCTGGCGAACGGACTGCAGAAGAGCAGTGACGTCGCCTTCATGGTCTCGCTCTACGACAACGCGCTCGCCGCCCTCGTCTACATCATGTACGACGATTTCGAGAATGCGGAACGGATCTTCGATTTCTTCGATGCGCGGATCGAAACCGAACTGCAGGACGATTACGGCGGATTCGCCCAGTTCCACGCCCTGGACGGACAGATCTACGGCGGCGCGATCGGAAAGCGATGGCTCGGCGACAACGCCTGGCTCCTGATCGCGCTCAACTACTACCGCTACAAGACCGGTAGCGACCAATACGACGCCTTGACCGACGGTCTGGACGCCTGGATCCGATCGCTCCAGCAGGACGACGGCAGCCTGATGTCGGGTTATGACGAGGGCGGAACGATGATGGGACCCGTGACCGAGGCGATGATCGATTCCTACAACGCGGTGATGGGCTACGACCAGTTCCACGTCGACCTGTTGCAGTATCTCGAACAGAACCGGTACGACCCGACGCTGAACGTGCTGACGTCGTGGCCGGACAATCCCTCGTATGAATACGCGATCGACATGTCGTCCTGGGGCTTTCTGGGCATGAACGACATGCCGGTGAGCGTGCTTTCCGTGGCGGACGACAAGTTCATGCTGACGGTGGGGGACGTGACCGGATACTGCATCGACGAAGATCTCGACGCCATCTGGCCGGAACACACGCTGCAGATGGCGGTCGCCTACATCTTTGCGGGACCCGACCATTACGACACTGCGCGCGCCATCATCGCCAACATGGAACAGATGTTCATCGTCTCCGCCATCGATTCCGATACCTGGGGGCTTCCCTATGCGTCGAGCCAAGCGACCATGTATGGTGCGGGCTCGCTCTGGGAGGGCGTCGACGTCGACATCTACCTTTCATCGAGCGCCTGGTACCTCTTCGCCAAGAACGGATTCAATCCGTTCGAACCGGGTCTTTTGAACAAGGAAGAACTGGCGACCGGAACCCCCTTTTACGCCGACTGAGAACCTCTCCGGCGCTCCACGATCTTCTTGCGGCGAGGATCGGATCCCGTCTCGCACGTACTCGTTTTCTCCCGCAGATTCTGCCGTTCGCGTTCCACCCGGGGTGGCGCGGACGGCATTTTCATGATATAATGGTTCTGTTCCGCGGGGTGATCGCATGGAAGCGTGCAGAGTGACGTTACGACCGAAGGAAGAAGACCGCATCAAGAACGGTCATGCCTGGGTCTACAACAACGAGGTGGCGAAGATCGAGGGGGACATCGTCTCCGGCGAACTCGCCCGCGTTTACACGTCGAAGGGCGAGTTTCTCGGGAAGGGATACCTCAACACCGCCTCGAAGATCTTCGTGCGCATCCTCGCGCGCCAGGACGTCGAGATCGACGAGGCGTTCTTCCGCGCGCGGCTCGTCGCCGCGAACGAGGCGCGCGTCGCGCTCGGCTTCTCGGACTGCTACCGCGTCTGCTTCTCCGAAGCCGACGGCATCCCCGGGCTCGTCGTCAACAAGTACGCCGACTGCCTCGTCGTCCAGGTGCTGTCCCTGGGCATCGAGAGGCGGAAAGATCTGTTCGTCCGTCTCCTCGCCGACCTCTTCCGACCGCGGGGGATCTACGAGCGCAGCGACGTCTCGGTCCGCATCAAGGAAGGCCTCGAGGAGGCGACCGGCGTCCTGTACGGAACCGTTCCCGACCTCGTACGCGTGAACGAGGCGGGCGTCCTGATGGACGTCGACGTGAAGAACGGCCAGAAGACCGGATCCTTCCTCGACCAGCAGGAGAATCATGCGGCGATCCGCGCCTATGCGAAGGGGAAATCGGTGCTCGACTGTTTCTCGCACACCGGCGGATTCGGCCTCCACGCCGCCGCCGCGGGGGCGTCCGACGTCACCTGCGTCGACATCTCGGCCGCCGCCTGCGACCGCATCGGCCGCAACGCCGCCCTGAACGGCTTCGCGAACCTCGCGGTGGTCAAGTCCGACGTCTTCACGCTGCTCAGGAAGTCGTTCGAGGAAGGCCGTTCGTACGACGTCGTCGTGCTCGACCCGCCCGCGTTCACGAAGAACGCCGAGAACCTCGCGAATGCCTACGCCGGCTACAAGGAAATCAACATCCAGGGGCTGAAGCTGGTCCGCCACGGCGGCACCCTCGTCACCTGTTCGTGTTCGCATTACATGACTCCCGCGCTCTTCCTCGAGATGCTCCTCGACGCCGCGGTCGACGCCGGACGGATCGTCCAGATGCTCGAGTTCCGCACCCAGGGCAGGGACCATCCGACGCTGCTCGGCGCGGAGGAATCGTTCTACCTCAAGGTCGTGGTGCTCCGCGTCCTCGACAAACGCTAGGAGGCGTGTCCATGATCATCCGCTCCATCACCTTCTTCGGCAGCTGCGTGCGGCCGGAACAGTATCCGCAGGACGGTCTCCCGGAGATCGTCGTCGCCGGCCGCTCGAACGTCGGGAAATCGTCGTTCATCAACGCCGTCCTCAACAACAACAAGGTCGCGCGGGTGTCGCAGACGCCCGGCAAGACGCGGCTCCTCAACTTCTTCCTCATCAACCAGGCCTTCTATTTCGTCGATGTCCCAGGCTACGGCTACGCCGCCGCCCCGAAGCAAGAGGTGGAGCGCTTCACGGCAATGATCGAGACCTACTTCGCGACGACCCCGAAGCTCGTCTGCGGCGTCCTCCTGCTCGACATCCGGCGGATCCCGTCGCAGGACGATCTGGACATGCTCGCCTATTATCGGGGCAACGGACTGCCGGTGACTTTGGTCCTCACGAAGGCGGACAAGCTGTCCAACAACGAACGCGCCAGGCAGCTGAAGCTGATCCGGGCGGCGCTTCCCGCCGACACGGCGGACGAACCGATCCTCTTCTCTGCGAAGACGAAGGAAAACGTCGACGCCGTCTGGCGCCGCCTCGAAACGCACCTCTGAACGCGCCGCCGGGCTGCCGGCAGGGACGGGTGATTCTAGATGATCAGGGACCTCTTCGACCGCCTGGCCAAGACCTATGACCAGGACGTGATCGCAGGCGACAACGACAATCAGTTTCCGTTCGCGGGGTATCAGAAGACCCTTGATTTCATCGCGCACGAACTCGCCTTCCGGATGCTTCCGGGGCGCATGAAGGTGCTCGACCTCGGCATCGGCACGGGCCTGCTCGAAACGAAACTGTTCCCCGAAGCGATCGAACTCACCGGCATCGACTGTTCCGCGAACATGCTCGAGATCTGCCGCCTGCGCCATCCGCGGGCGACGCTCCTGTCCGGCGACTTCACGCAGGAACTGCCCCTCCCCGCCGACGGCGGGACGTGGGACGCGATCGTCTCCACGTACGCGTTCCACCATCTCCCGACGTCCGACCTGATCGCGTTCATCGACCGTCTCGTCGACCTGCTCTCGCCGTTCGGGAAACTGATCGTCGGCGACGTCATGTTCGCCGACGTGCGCGAGCGCGAAGCCTGCCGGCTCCGCAATCTCGACGCCTGGGACGCCACAGAACACTATCACGCCTTCGAGGAAATCCTGGCGAAGATCGGCGGACGGCTGTCGCTCTCGTTCGCGAAGACGTCCTGGTGCGCCGGCGTCCTCGTCGTCGAGAAGTATCGCGAGCTCTCCGCCCCGGCCGAGGAGTTCCGGGAGAAATGCCGCCGGTAGTCGATTCTCCGACGTTTCCCCTTTACACGGACTGAAAAAGCAAGTATAATGGATGAAAGAAATGCTACGAAGCGGAAGAGTAACGGAAGACAGGCGAAGCGAGCGGACGGTTGGTGCGAGTCCGTGCCGGGTCCCGTGAAGGTCGCCGCCGAGCAGCCGCGGCGAACGGAGTAGCCGCGGACGTCCCCCGGCGTTAACGGGCCGAGCGCCGGCGTCAAGATGCCGGAACAAAGGTGGTACCGCGACAACGTCGTCCTTTCTACAGGACGGCTTTTTTATTGACCAGGGAGGGCATGATGGAAAAGAAAAGCTACATCGCGTGGATCCGGAGTCTCGTCGGCGACGCGAAGATCATCCTGAACGCCGCCTGCGTCGTGATTCCCAACGACAAGGGCGAGATCCTCCTGCAGATGCGCAGCGACAATCTCAAGTGGGGACTTCCCGGGGGCCTCCTCGAACTCGACGAGCCGATCGCGGAAGGCGCGATCCGCGAAGTCCGCGAGGAGACGAACCTCGACGTGCGGATCACCGGGTTCGTCGGCGTCTTCGTCAACCCGTCGATGACCTGGCGGAAGAAGGACAAGGCGGAAGTCATCTGCCACAGCTTCGTCGGTGAAATCACCGGCGGCGCGCTTCGCATCAACGACGACGAATCGCTCGGATTCGGCTGGTTCGGTCCCGCCGAGCTTCCCGAGATCCACTCGTCCGACAATCGTGACACCATCCGCGCCTATTTCGCGGGCGAACGCAACCTCGTCGAAGGGAGACGATACCCATGATCGACATGAAACCGAAATACGACCACGCCGAGGTCGAAGCCGGCAAATACGAGTTCTGGCTCGAACACCGCTGCTTTGAAGCCGGCGATGCCTCCAGGAAGCCGTTCACGGTGGTGATCCCGCCGCCCAACGTCACCGGCAAGCTCCATCTCGGCCACACCTGGGACACGACGCTCCAGGACATCATCGTCCGCCGCAAGCGGATGCAGGGCTACGACGCCCTCTATCTGCCCGGCATGGACCACGCCGGCATCGCCACCCAGGCGAAGGTCGACCAGCGCCTCAGGAGCCAGGGGATCAGCCGCTACGACCTCGGCCGCGAGAAGTATCTCGAGGCCGCCTGGAACTGGAAGGAAGAGTACGCCGCGATCATCCGCGAGCAGTGGAAGGGCATCGGCCTCTCGCTCGACTACGGGCGCGAACGCTTCACGCTCGACGCCGGACTGTCGGCCGCCGTGAACGACGTTTTCGTGCGCCTGTACGAAAAGGGATACATCTATCGCGGGGAACGCATCATCAACTGGGACGTCGAGGCGAAGACCGCGCTGTCCAACATCGAAATCGAGCACGTGGACATCCAAGGCGCTTTCTACCACGTCACCTATCCGTTCGCCGACGGCGCGGAGGGGGGACTCACGGTCGCCACGACGCGTCCCGAAACGATGTTCGGCGACGTCGCCCTGATGGTCCATCCGGACGATCCGCGCTTTTCGGCCCTCATCGGCCGCACGGTGTTCGTCCCGACGACGGCGCGGACGATCCCGGTCATCGCCGATGCCTATGTCGACCGCGCGTTCGGCACCGGCATCGTCAAGGTCACCCCGGCGCACGACCCGAACGACTTCGAGGTCGGGAAGCGCCATCATCTCGCGATGCCCCTCTGCATGAACGAGGACGGCACGATGAACGCCCGCGCGGGACGCTACGAAGGCATGGAGCGGTTCGCCGCCCGCAAGGCGCTCGTCGCCGATCTCCGGGCGATGGGGCTGCTCGCGAAGGTCGAACCGGTCACCCATAACGTCGGCCACAGCGAACGCACCGGCGTCATCGTCGAGCCGCGCCTCTCCGAGCAGTGGTTCGTTAGGATGGACCGGCTCGCCCGCAACGCGATCGACGCGAACACGGTGAACTTCGTGCCCGAGCGCTTCCGGAAGACGTTCACGAACTGGATGGAATCGATCGAGGACTGGTGCATCTCGCGCCAGCTCTGGTGGGGTCACCGCATCCCGGTCTGGTACCGCGGCACCGAGATCTACTGCGGCCTGAAGGCCCCCGACGGCGACGGCTGGCGCCAGGACGAGGACGTCCTCGACACCTGGTTTTCCTCGGCGCTGTGGCCGTTCTCGACCCTCGGCTGGCCGGCCAAGACCGCCGATCTCGCACGCTATTTTCCCACCGACTGCCTCGTCACCGGCTACGACATCATCTTCTTCTGGGTCGCCCGGATGATCTTCCAGTCGATCGAATTCACCGGCGAAAGCCCGTTCCGGGACTGCCTGATTCACGGTCTCATCCGCGACGCGGAAGGGCGCAAGATGTCGAAATCGCTCGGCAACGGCGTCGACCCGCAGGACGTGATCGCCCGGTACGGCGCCGACAGCCTGCGCTACTTCATCTCGACCAATTCGAGTCCGGGACTCGACCTCCGCTACGAACCGGAGAAAGTCGAAGCCGCCTGGAACTTCATCAACAAGATCTGGAACATCTCCCGCTACGTCCTCGCCAATACCGAGGGGACGGACCCCGCGGCGATGAAGCTCGACCCGGCCGCCTTTGGCGTCGCCGAGCAGTGGATCGTCGGGAAACTCAACGCGACCCTCGACGGCGCGAACGCCGATTTCGACCGCTACGAATTCGGCGAAGCGGCGAAGAAAATCTACAATTTCGCATGGAACGACTTCGCCAGCTGGTACGTCGAAATGGCGAAACTGACGGCGGGCGCGCCGGCGACGAAAGCCGTGCTCCTGCACGTGCTGTCGGCGATCGTGCGGATCCTCCATCCGATCATGCCCTTCGTCACCGAGGAAATCTGGCAGAAGCTGCCGCACGAAGGCACATCGATCATGCGCGCCCCGTGGCCGGTGTCCGACGGACTCTTCTTCCCCGCCGCGGACGGCCTCGAACGCGTCTTCGACCTCATCGTCGGCGTCCGCCAGGTCCGCAACGAATACAACGTCCCGCCGGCAAAGCCGATCGAGGTCCTGATCCGGACCGAAAACGCGGGCCTGGCGGCGTTTCTCGAAGACAACCGCCCCCTGCTCGGGAAATTCCTGAATCCGTCGGCGCTCGCGATCACCGACGACCTGCCCGCGGCTGACCACGCGCTCACCGTCATCCTCCCCGAGATGACCTGTTATCTCCCGCTCGGGTCGCTCGTCGACATCCGGGCCGAGATCGACCGTCTCGAAAAGGAAATCGACCGCCTCGCGGGCGAAATCCGACGGAGCGACGCGATGCTGGACAATCCCGCCTTTCTCGAGAAGGCCCCCGCCGCCAAGATCGACGCCGAACGGCGGAAACGTTCCGACTACGCGGAGAATCTCCGTCTGACGCGGGAACGTCTCGAGGCCGTGAAGCGATAACATGTTCAACGACTTCCGCGATGCCGTGGCGTGGATCGAAAACTCCCACCGCTTCGGCGAAAAGACGGATCTCGCCCGGATGCGGCATGCCTGCCGCCTCCTCGGCGATCCCCAGAACGCGTTCCGCTCGATCCACGTCGCCGGCACCAACGGCAAAGGCTCGACCGCGAACTATCTGAAGAACATCCTCCACTGCGCCGGCTACCGGACCGGCGTCTACACCTCCCCCTACGTCGTCAAGTTCAACGAACGCATCGGCATCGGCGACGACTACATCCCGGACGCGACCGTGGTCCGGTACGCCAACATCCTCAAGGACCTCTGGGACCGCCACTTTGAAGAGACCGGCGACTCGATCACCTTCTTCGAGATCATCACCCTGATGTGCTTCCTCTGGTTCCGCGACGAACGCGTCGAGTGGGGCGTGATCGAAGTCGGCCTCGGCGGCCTCCTCGACGCGACGAACGTGATCCTGCCCGAGGTCGCCTGCATCACGAACATCAACTGGGACCACATGAAGCAGCTCGGGAACACGCTCGAGAGCATCGCCCTCAACAAGCTCGGGATCGTCAAGCCGGGGCGTCCGCTCGTCACCACCGAAGACAAGGAAGGACTCGTGGCGCTCTTCGCCGAACACTGCCGCCAGAAGGATTCGCCGGTCGTCTTCGTCGACGCCGCGGATGCAATCGACGTCGCGATCGGCGAAACGACGTCCTTCACCTGGCGGGACGTCCGCTACGATCTCTCCCTCACCGGCGCGCATCAGGTCAAGAATGCCGCGCTCGCGCTCGAGACGGTCCGCCTGCTCGCCGGAACAGAAGCAATCGCCGTTTCCGCGCGTAACATCTATGACGGACTGAAGCGGACGACGTGGCCGGGCCGCTTCGAGATCTTCGATCATCGCATCGTCCTCGACGGCGCCCACAACATCGGCGCGTTCGAGACCCTCGAACCGGCCGTGAGGACGGTCTTTCCGGGCAAGTACGTCAAGTGTCTCTTCTGCATGATGAAGGACAAGGACCACAGAAGCGTGATCGCGTCGCTCGACGCCTTCGTCGACGAGTTCCATTTCACGGCGATCGACTATCACCGCGTCGCCTCCGCGGAGGAACTTTACGGCGAATCGGGGCATCCGCGGAAATATCGCCACGACGACTTCCGGACCGCGTTCGAGGAACTGAAACATCTCGGCGCGGACGAGATCCTCGTCGTCTGCGGATCGCTCTACTTCATCGCGGAAATCCGCAAGCTGCTCGTCCCATGAAAAAACATCGCGTCCCGCAGGGGCGCGATGTTGTTTTTTGGAGGTGATCCCATGACCCTCATCCGCGACATGCCGGCCGCTGAACGGCCGCGCGAACGGCTCGAGAAATACGGCGCCGAGACCCTCGGCACCCATGAACTGGTGGCGATCCTGTTCCGCACCGGGACGCACGACCGCTCCGTGCTCGACGTGGCCGCCGCTGTCGTCGCCGACGCCGGCGGCGCCGCCGGCTTGCGCGAGAAGACGCTCGCCGAACTGGCGGAGAAGAACGGCGTCGGAAAGGCCAAGGCGGCGACGCTCCTGGCGGCGATCGAACTCGGGAAGCGCGCGCTCCGCGACGACCGCGGCGCGCCGCGGATCGCCTCGGCGGGCGACGTCTTCCTCCTCCTCAGGGACGAATTCGCGCCCCTCCGGCAGGAGACCACCGTCGCGCTCTATCTGGATGCGAAGCTGCGGCTGCTGGCGCAGCGGACGCTCTTCGTGGGCAGCCTCAACCAGTCGCTCGTGCACCCCCGCGAAGTCTTCAAGTACGCCGTCAAGTATTCGGCGTACCAGGTCATCCTCGCCCACAACCATCCGTCCGGCGACCCGGCGCCGTCGCCGCAGGACCTCGACGTCACGACCCGCTTCCGCGCGATCGGCGAACTGCTCGGAATCCGCCTGGCCGATCACGTCGTCATCGCCGGCGACCGCTACGTCTCGATCGGAGAACTCCAGAAGAAGGACGTTAAGCCGTGAACCGCTCGACCTCCGCCGCGGGGAGTGATATAATGGATGTGGGAGGCGGTATCATGTGCGGAAGGTTCATCCTCGGCGTCGTGCGCGAAGAACTCGAACGGCTCGTGGACGAGTATTACGGCATCGGCGTCCTCGGCGCGGACATCGCCGTGCCGCGCTACAACGTCGCGCCCGGCCAGGATGTCGTCGCCGTCCTCGGCGACGGCATCCGCAACCGCATCGGGCTCCTGCGGTGGGGGTTCGTGCCGTGGTTCGCCAAGGAAGAGAAGGGCGGCTACGCGATGATCAACGCCCGGTCCGAAACGGTCCTGGACAAGCCCGTCTACGCGCAGTCGCTCGCGGCGAAACGATGCGTGATCCTCGCGGACGGCTTCTACGAATGGAAGAAGGACGGAACGGGCAGGCGTCCGATGCGCATCTTCCTGAAGGAGTCGACCCTGTTCGCGATGGCGGGGCTCTGGAGCGCGTGGGCCCGTCCGGACGGGTCGAAGCTGTTCAGCTGCACGATCCTGACGACGTCCGCGAACGCGCTGGTTGCGCCGATCCACGACCGCATGCCGGTGATCCTGATGGCGGACGCGCAGAAGCTCTGGCTCGGGCCGGAAACGCATGATCTCGCCCTTCTGTCCCGCCTGCTCGTTCCCTGCGAGGCGGCCGCGATGGGTGCCCACGAGGTTTCGGCACGCGTGAACGACGCGCATAACGAAGGACCGGACCTCATTCTGCCTGTCTGAGCGCGCCGACATCGGCGAACGGCCGTCGACATCATGAAAAACCGGAAATCCCAGTGCGGGATTTCCGGTTTTTCCTAACTCATTTTTCGAGGAAAGCGAGGATGTCGTGGTACACCCGTTCCTTGTCGATTTCGTTCAGGATCTCATGGCGGTCGCCTTCATAGAGCTTGAGAGAAACATCCGCAAAACCGAGCCGGCGGAGCACGCCGTCCAGCTTCCTGACCGTCTCGCCGTAATTCGAAACAGCGTCGTCGGCTCCCGAAACGAGGAAGATCGGGGTGGTTTTGTCGCCCTTGGCGATTTCACGCGGGTTGTTGATGACGAGGAGCCACTTGAACATGTCGCGGTTGGCGGACACCGTCGCCGGCTGGCCGCACATCGACGACTGGAAATAATAGTTCTGGATCTCGACGTCCTTCGTGAGCCATTCGACGTCGCGGCCTTTGATGATACCGTCCCTGCGCATCTGCGCCGGACAGGAGTCGATCGCCATCTTCTGGATCAGCGGAGAAACGTAGCGCGGACCTTTGAAGAGGCTGATAATGTTGCAAAGCGTCATGCCGACGAGGATCAGCGGTGTTGGATGCATGCCCGTTCCGGAGATGACGGCCTTTCGGTAGAAGCCTGGACGACGGATCATCGCGAGCCGGGCGAGGAAGGAGCCCATGCTGTGTCCGAGGACATCGACGGGCAAGCCCGGGTAATGCTTGACGATGTAATCCTGGACCAGTTCGACCGACTCATAGGCGAGCCTGTCGCCATGCTTGTCGGCGTAATGGACATAATCGTTCGTATCGGCCGACAGACCGTGCCCGAGGAAGTCGCAGCCGACGGCGACATAGCCGTTCCGGTTCAGGAATTCAGCGAACAGACCGTAACGGGCGATGTGTTCGGCGACGCCGTGAATTAGATGCACGACGCCTTTGACCGGTGCGGTGGCGCCGTCATAGTCATAAATGTGAATATCGTTTCCCGCGGTGTTCTTGACGATCAGTTTCTCCATGCCATGCACCTCGTTTTTAATGAATCGTTCTTAAGACCATTATATCATTTCGGAGATGAAATTCAAAGCCGATTTGATATAATAAAATCATGGGGTGAAATCCTTGGACAAATACATTCTCGCAATCGACCAGGGGACGACTTCGTCCCGTGCGATCATCTTCGACAAAGACGGCAGGATCGCGTGCATGAGTCAGCACGAGTTCACCCAGTTCTTCCCCGAACCCGGCTACGTCCTGCACGATCCCGTCGAAATCTGGGGCTCGGTGTCCGTCTGCATCTCCGAATGCCTGATGAAGGCGAAGATCAATCCGAACCAGATCGCCGGCATCGGGATCACGAACCAGCGCGAAACCACCGTCGTCTGGAACAAAAAGACCGGCAAGCCCATCTATCATGCGATCGTCTGGCAGTCGAAGCAGACGTCGAAGATCTGCGAAGACCTCAAGAAGGCGGGCAAGGAAGAGATCGTCCGGAAGAAGACCGGGCTGCTCATCGACCCCTATTTCTCGGGCACGAAGGTCCGCTGGATCCTCGAGAACGTTACCGGGGCGAAGGAAGCGGCCGCCCGCGGCGAGCTGCTGTTCGGCACCATCGACACCTGGATCATCTGGAACCTGACGAACGGCAAACGGCACGTCACCGATTATTCGAACGCCTCCCGCACGCTTCTGTTCGACATCTTCGAAAAGTGCTGGGACGACGAACTGCTCGCTCTCTTCGGGGTGCCCCGCGCGATGCTTCCGGAAGTCTACGATTCGTCGCAAATCTACGGTTTCACCGCGAAAAACGCGTTCTTCGGCTGCGAGGTCCCGATCTCCGGAATCGCCGGCGACCAGCAGGCGGCGCTGTTCGGACAGACCTGTTTCCAGCCGGGCGACGTCAAGAACACCTACGGAACAGGATGCTTCATCCTCATGAATACCGGGTCGAAGCCGATCCGTTCCTCCCAAGGCCTGCTCACGACGATCGCCTGGGGTCTGAACGGGGAAATCACCTACGCCCTCGAGGGCTCGATCTTCGTCGGGGGATCCGCCGTCCAGTGGCTGCGCGACGGACTCCGGGTCATCGCGAAGTCCGCCGAGACGGAAACCCAGGCGAAGGAGGTCGAGGACAACCTCGGGGTCTATTTCGTCCCCGCATTCGTCGGCCTCGGCACGCCTTACTGGGAGAAAGACGCCAAGGGCGCGATCTTCGGAATCACCCGCGGCACGAAGCGCCAGCACATCGTCCGCGCGACGCTCGAGGCGATCGCCTATCAGACCAAGGACGTCCTCGACGTGATGCAGGACGAATCGAACATCAAGCTCACGCGCCTCCGCGTCGACGGCGGCGCGTCCAACAACGATTTTCTCATGCAGTTCCAGAGCGACATCCTCGATCTCTACATCGACAAGCCGGTCACGAGCGAGACGACGGCGCTCGGGGCGTGTTATCTCGCCGGACTCGCGGTCGGATTCTGGACGCTCACGCAGATCAGGGCGATGTGGGGGATCGACAAAGTCTTCAAGCCGGTCATCTCCGCCGAACATCGCAGGAACCTGTACGCCGGATGGCAGAAGGCCGTCAAGGCATGCATCCTGTTCAAATGACCGGGCGCGGTTGCGCCGGTGAAGGAGGCAAGCGATGATCACGTTGATGGGAACGGCCGGATTCGTCACGATCGGCGTCGCCCTGTTCATCGTCGGAATCGTCGTCTGGGCGAGTCTGACGTCGCACCGTCTCAGACGGCTCGAACGGGCCGTGCAGCAGGCCGAATCCGCGGTCGACCTCGCGCTCACGAAGCGCTTCGCCGTGATCGCCCGGATGCATGAGGCGATCCGGACGGTCGATCCCGGGATCGTCGGCTTTTCCGACGCCGTGACCTGGCAAAACGGCATTCCGCCGCTCTCCTCGATCCGCGACAAGGCCGTCTACGCGTCTCAGATGGACATGCTTTCGACCGTCCTCGGCAAGTCCGCGGATACCTGTCCCGCGCTTCCGTCGGATCCGCTCATCGCCGACCTCAGGGTCGCCATCGCGAATACCGACGACCAGCTTCAGACGGCCCGCAGGCTCTACAACGCGACCGTTTCGCGCGCGAACAAGATCGCTGCGACCTTCCCCGACCTGATCGTGGCGAACGCCCTCAGAATCGAGAAGCGAGCCTTCTTCGACGTCGATGCCGATCACGGCCAGACCCCGGAAGAGAACCTCTGAACCGAGCCCGCAAGGGCTTTTCTTTTTTACGATTCTCCCCCCTTTTTCCGCAATTCGGGTGCCGTTCGGGTCCGCGGCGGGGCTTCCCGCTCGAACACGGTCGATCCATTTCGAAAACCGCGTCACAAACCGGCGTTCTCGACAGGGAAGTGCGATTTGTGCGGACTCCGTCTTCGTCGTACAATGACGATAAAGAACGAAGGGGGTATCGTCATGTTGAACCAGGTCATCCTCGTGGGCAGGCTCACCCACGATCCCGAACTGAGGAAGTCCGAGGAGGGGCGGAGCGTCGCCACCATCCGCATCGCGGTGCAGCGCGGCTTCAAGAGCGGCGAGACGAACGAGTACGAAACGGATTTCTTCAACTGCACGCTCTGGTCGGGGGTCGCCGAAGCGACGGTCGACTACTGCAAGAAAGGGTCGGTCATCGGCATCAAGGCGCGGCTCGCCCAGAAGGAATACGTCATGGAGAACAAGAAGACGTTCGGCTATCCGGAGATCATCGTCGAGAAGATTTCCTTCATCAGCCCCAGCCGGGATTAAGATACGGAAACGTATCTTTTTCTTTT
>Ga0172374_1000191_pt1 | contig 50284 bp, 46 predicted proteins | sample LakKiv3m_FD_114536 | JGI IMG/M metagenome (GOLD analysis project Ga0172374, IMG submission 114536) | Freshwater microbial communities from Kabuno Bay, South-Kivu, Congo - kab_092012_10.3m | ecosystem: Environmental > Aquatic > Freshwater > Lake | place: Democratic Republic of the Congo... | reverse complement strand
CGACCTGTATCTTATTCCAGGCGGATTTGAAGCTCTGTTACAGGGTATGGCTTACCTTAACACAGCCTGGGCATTCACTTTATCAGATCTCCCGGCGGGAACCATGTTCTGGACTTCCACTCCCGGTTCCAACAACAGGATCATCACACGTGGGGTGAACAGCCGCAACCAGAGTGTTTCACTTTACGAGAGCAGCAAGGCGAATGCGTTTGCGGTGAGATGCATTCGCGACTGAAGGTTAATGACGAGTTACGAGAGACCAATAACCAGTGACTGATAGCAAGGGACAAGTGAACAGGGACTGCAGACTGCGGTTTAATTACAAAACTGTATCGAAGAAATTACTACCTTGCGTCTTACAAATTCCATATCGATGCGAATCCCTTTCCGCCGTACAAAAATTGTCGCCACCATTGGTCCGGCAAGCAGTTCCCCTGAAATGATCCGGCAACTTATACAGGCGGGAATGGATGTCGCGCGTCTCAATTTTTCCCACGGGAATCATGAGGATCATGCAAAGGTTGTTGCAACCCTGAGAACGATCTCCGATGAACTCGGAAAGCCGGTAACCATAATGCAGGACCTCCAGGGACCAAAGATCAGGGTCGGACAGATAACTGAGGAAGGAATGGAACTTGTTCCCGGAGATATCGTTACCCTCATCCCTGAAAAAGATTTCCGGGTGCAGGCAGGTACAATCCCGATTGATTATCCTTACGTAGCAGAGGAGGTAAAACCCGGGATGCAGGTGCTTCTTGCGGATGGATTATTTGAATTGAAAGTCGAAGAAATAAAAGGTAATGCCGTTGACTGCAGCGTTGTTGAAGGGGGGCTTCTTAAAAGCCGTAAAGGTGTTAATTTCCCGAACCTTAACCTTAAGCTGCCTTCATTGACTGAAAAAGATATCGGCGACCTGGAATTTGGTCTCTCACAGGATGTGGACTGGATATCTCTTAGCTTTGTACGTTCAGCCGAAGACATCAGAATCCTGAAAAATTTCATCGAGAAAAAAGGAGCGCGCAAGCCGGTCATTGCAAAAATAGAGAAACCGCAAGCCATCGATCATCTTGAGGAGATCGTCGGTGAGGTTCAGGGGATAATGGTTGCGCGTGGCGACCTTGGGGTTGAAATGAGCCCTGAGAAAGTTCCGATGCTGCAGAAAAGAATAATTGAATTATGCAACCGTAAAGGCAAACCGGTGATCACAGCAACTCAGATGCTTGAAAGTATGATCGCCGATCCCCGTCCCACCCGTGCAGAAACCAGTGATGTGGCAAATGCCATCATCGATGGAACCGACTGTATAATGCTTTCCGGGGAGACGGCAATGGGTAGTCACCCGGTCAAAGCCGTTGAAATGATGGTCAGGATCGCGCTGGATGTTGAAGCAAAAATAGAATTTAAGACCTATCCGCCGTCAGGTTGTTCTGAGATGAACGCACTCAGCATGGCGGCCAATGGAATGGAAAAAGTTATAGCACTTGATTCAATTGCTGTCTTTACTACGAGCGGAATCAGCGCTATGAATATTGCTGCCGAAAGACCTAAGGTACCGGTCTATGCACTGACCACTCATCCGCAGGTTTATCATGGTCTGAATCTCTTATGGGGAGTGCACCCGATCCTTATTAATGATCATCCGGATTCTTTTGAGCAAATTATAACCCTGGCAGAGCAGACATTAAAAGAAAGGTCGCTTATTTCACCAGGTGACAGAATGCTGATACTTGGCGGTATTCCGGCACACCGGCCAGGGGGAACAAATTTTGTTAAAATTCACAGAGTTATTTAAAATCATCAGTATGAAAACAAAATTCTTATCACTGATCAGATCCGGGCTGACTACCTTTCTGATTGTTTTCGTCATCATCGCATCCGATTCACAGACATCCAAACAAACAACAAATCTTTCCCAGCCACAGGCTGCAAAAAGCGACTGGCCAAAGGAAATTATCTCCGGTAATATCAGGATCGTTATCTACCAGCCTCAGCCTGATTCACTGATTGGGAATAAGCTTTATACAAGAGCGGCGGTTTCCGTTGCGAAAAATAACGACCAACCTGTCTTTGGTGCAGTATGGGCAATGGCGGTGATAAGTTCCGATCGTGAGACGCGTGAAATCTCACTTCTTGACCTCAAGATACTCAATGTGCGATTCCCGAATCAGGATTCAATTCCCAAAACCAAAATGAATCAGTTCAAGGAGCTGCTTGAAACGGAAATCCCGAAAAGCCATATAACCACTACCATGGATGAACTCACAACCACTCTTAAAGAAAATGCTGCGACAGTAAAACAGTCGGCAAACCTGAAAAATGATCCTCCTGAAATCATCTTTATAAAGCAGCCAGGCGTTCTGGTTCTTTTCGACGGTAATCCATCGTTCAAACCGGTTGACAATTCGGGAATTCAGAGGGCGATCAACACCCCGTTCCTCGTTGTACAGGATCCGGCCGATAAGCAATATTATTTGTATGGTGGTGACTATTGGTTTAAAACCAATGACATTGTGAAAGGGAAATGGACTTATATAAAAGATCCTCCTCATGATATCAAAAAAGTTGAGGATGAAATCAAGAAACAGGCACAATCACAGCAGCAGAATGCCAATGTGCAGAAAAGCCAGAAATCCCTGACGGAGGTCAGCCAGAAATCTTCAGGGGATAAAACAGTAATCCCGCAGGTAATTGTACGTACAACACCGGCCGAGCTTATTCAAACCGACGGTGAACCAGTTTTTGCCCCGATCCGGGGCACTCAATTGTTATATGTGACAAATACTGATGATAACATATTCATGACAATTGATAAACAACAATATTTCATCCTGATCTCCGGCCGCTGGTATAAAAGCTCAGGTTTTACAGGACCGTGGACTTTTGTAGCTTCTGATAAGCTTCCTGCTGATTTTGCCAATATCCCGGAAGGTTCGGAAAAGGATATCGTTCTGGCCTCTGTTGCAGGTACCGATGCAGCAAAAGAGGCGGTGATGGATGCACAGATCCCGCAGACCGCTGCAGTCGACCATAAGACGGCAACATGTATAGTTAAATATGACGGGGAGCCTAAGTTTGAACAGATCAAGGGGACTTTATTATACCGCGCCGTAAATACCAGCAGTACTGTAATAATGTCAAATAAAACCTATTTCGTATGTGAGAATGCTGTCTGGTTTACCGGAAATTCCCCTGCCGGGCCATGGATTGTCGCCACAGAGATCCCGGCCGAGATACAGAAAATCCCACCTGATGATCCAACTTATAATGTTAAATATGTTTACATATATGATGTTCAGCCAACTGTGGTTTATATGGGTTACCTGCCCGGCTATGTTGGGTGTTATGTTTACGGACCGACGATAGTATATGGAACAGGATTCATCTATCCTTGCTGGTATGGGCCATATTACTATCCGATGCCCGTAACATGGGGATTCAGCATGCATTACAATCCATGGTGCGGATGGAGTATGAGCTTTGGTGTTTCAGTAGGATTTTTTCATTTCGGAGTCTGGGGGCCTGTTGGATATGGAGGTTGGTGGGGACCACCAATGTATCGCCCCCCATACTTTGTTCCCTATAATCACTATTACGGCAGAGGTCCGACATATGTCAGGAACACGACGATCAATGTCAACAATATAAATGTGAACAGAAATAACTTTAACCAAACCAACATTTACAATAACCATCACAGCGGAGTTCAATCTGCAACAACTTCTTCCGGCCGGACAGGAGGCACGGCTGGAACGCAACAGGCAGGCCGTCAGACCAATGTAACAAACCGGAACCAGACAGGTACCGGTGATCTGAGAAGCGGTCAGGGAGCTAATGCACAGAAAGCAAAGAATGCACAGAATAATGTTTACACCGACCGCGATGGGAATGTCTACAGGAAAAACGGTAACAACTGGGAACAGAATACCGGCAAGAACTGGCAATCAGCAGAAGGAAGGTCATCTGCTCAGCAGACAAACACCCGTCAACCGGATACAAAGCAATCATCGGGATTTGACCGTCAGAACCTTGACCGTCAGAATGCAGACCGGAACAGGTCATCACAGCAGAACATGAACCGCAGTAACTATCAGCGTAGTGCCGGAAGCATGGGAGGTGGCAACCGCGGAAGCGGTCGCGGCGGACGCCATTAAAACTATCTTTCCAAGAAGTCAGGATTTACTGCAAAGCTCACAATGTTCCTAATAAACTCACAATGCTTTTCAGTCACTCCTGTTATTTCAGAGTGAGGTTACCGTACAATAAGGACAATACCGACTTTAAGATTCAGCATATTAAGGTCCTTGGAGTTCCAGTTATTGTCAAAATCAATCTGATTTGTAGTCCATTTATAGTTGAAGGCTAACAGTCCGCCCCAGTTTGAAAAAGCTCCGAATTTGATAAGCGCTCCTATTTCAGGGGTCAGTGAAAAATCCCACCGCGTATTGTATATATCATATTCCTGTACAAGGAGGTGATGTTCCATATAATCACCGCCAATGCCAAGTCCGATATATGGCGATACGAGTTTATCAGGCATGAAATGGTAAGCTATTACCCCCTGAAAAGGCACCATCCATGTGAAACGGTAATTTGTGGCTGTGATGGCATCGCCGTTTGTGCCGTAAAAAGTTTCATAACCATAACTCTGACTAACCCGCTGCCAGGAAATGTTAAATCCGGCAGTTATTCCGTTCCTGATCAAATAACGACCGCCAAAATCAAAACCTGCCGGGCTGCCGTTACTAACCCATTTATTGAAATCTCCAAGTGTGAATGTGGTATTCCAGGAGAAAGTATAATAGCTGCCTGGTGTAAATCCAATGGAAGGTTTATCCTGACTCTGTGCAACACCTGCAAAAAGGACGGAAACCATAAAAATCATAAATATCTTTTTCATATTGCTTCTCTTTTTGAGGTTAATGATTAATTATAAAATGCCTTAGTTTGTCTGAATGCCTGGTCGATGCTTTCCGTAAGCTGATTCAATGTATGATCATTTGTCATCAAAGCACGTATATAAACATTCCATCTGATATACATCTTTCCGTCAGGGGTGATGTTTTTAAGGTCAACCAGGTCGATCAGTAAAGTTCCGGTTGAATAGGATGTGACATATACGGGATAATAGGGGTAATAGTAATCTTGTCCCTCCCAGTACCATGGTGGAAAATAAGCGGGGTATCCCCAGTACCATCCCGGATAATATACCTGGATATTCACATTTTTAATTGCTGCCACATTAATGCCAAGATCCGGGTCCTGTTCCTTGTTAACCAATGCATATCCCCTTGAAGTCATATTCCTTGATATCTGGTTTAAAACTGCCTGGGCATTTGCATCAAGAAACTTACCACTATCGGTCGGCGAAATATATGCGATTGAATCGACAATGGAGAAGGTCTTGTACTGTTTGAAATTTATACTCGTATCGTACTTCGTGTAAATCACCAGGTCTTCGAGTAAACGGTCCGACGTTGGCGGATACTTGGAACAGGAAGTCACAAGGAACAATCCTGTTACAATCAAGATCAAAAGAATTTTTGGTTTCATAGTTCTTGGTTTTGGTTATATTCTGGTTTACAACTGATCAAGATAAAAGTTCAAAGTCTTACTGCACAGACAGCCTGGAGTGTATAGAGCCAGTCAGATGCTTTACCAAAGCTCAGTACCTTGAATTCCCCTCCCAGCCGCCAGTGTTTTGAAAGCGGGTAGATATAAGAGGCTGAGAACTGGTAATTCGATAAAGACAAGATAGTACTGCTGATCGTTGCATTTATACCTTTAACTTTATTGAACATAACTGCCAGACCCGCTCCGGCACTCAGATAAAAATGATCAACAATCCTCATCCTGACGGTAAGTAATAGCGGAATTGCCGACATAGTAGCCTGACCGTCAACATCAGTATTAGTCTTGTTTTTAACAGTATATAATTTGTACAAACCGGTTTCGAGGCCGAGACTCAGACGGAATTCCGGCTCCCAGAAAAATTTCAGTGAAAGTCCTGCAGAATTTATGGTTGCATTCTCCTTCCCGATTTCAAGAGTATTTATATAATGTGTCCACCCCAGGCCAATGGCCAGAGAATAATGACTGTTACGTTTTTTACTAACGCTATCATTTTTCTGCCCATAAGACAGGGTGGAAAAAAAGATAACCAGTATTATAACAGATATCAGTCTTTTAGCCATAAGCAGTTATTGTGTATAGTGATTATAGGCGACCACATACGGGTAGTTTGTGAGCAATCCGTCGAAAAGACCATTGGTAACATAATCTTGTATCCATGCCGGTGTGTCGATAGTCCAGCATACTGCAACTCTTCCTTCATCATGCATCTGCTGAACAAGATCATTCTGAGTGCCCAGTGTCCATCGTGGCGCCCAAACCCGGGAATTAACTTTTCTGACATCATCCACTGTAAGTTCACAGAGAGAAGGAATGTTCTGATAATCCGGGTAGGTCATAAGGTTATCCAGCACATCATCCGTAGGAATACCTACGACAATCAGAATATCCCGTCCCTTATCCTTGGCCCTTTGGATCATCTGCTGCTGTATCGGGATCACCGCTGACATCGCATCCCTGCTGGCTTTCATATCCAGATATACGAACCGCAGGAGCGTGCTGTCGATCGTAAATATAAGTGCATCTTCAAGGGTTGGGATCATTTCTCCATGGATCAGACGTACGAAAGCTGAAATCTGTGCCCATGAATAATTTTCGATCGGGCCTGCAAGGGGTCCCTTTTTAGTCAGCCGTGTATTTATATCCGGGTCGTGGTAGAGGAAAGGTATCCCGTCTCTAGTCAGACGGACATCCATCTCAACTCCTGTAGATCCGAATTTTTCGGTATAATTTAACATTGCAATACTGTTCTCTGAAACCGGCAACCTGTCTGAAGTCCTTCCACCACAGCGATGAGCGAGAATATAGAAATTGCTGTTTTTGACCTTTTCCGAAAATGGCCGGGAATAAACAAGGATGACAGGCTTGTCGGGCAGTCCATTCTCATTACCGATGGCTCCCCGGATAATGATTTCCTGGCTTCCGGTTCCCGTTACAATTTCTATTCCTCCTTCCTCCCTTGCTATATAAAAAGATGCAAGTCCGGTGGCGTCGCTGTATCCGTCGCGCCAATAGCCCTGTAGAAAAACGATGGAATCGATGTAACCAACCCTCATTACGAAGTATTTTCCATTATTGTTGGTAATCAGAAGACCATACCGGTTCCATTTCAGTATAACACTGTCACCTAAAAAATCAGGCCCGTAAGCAACTTTATATACTCCTTCCATCAGCAACCTGGAGGGTGATGTCAAAGGATAGGTTTCATTCATGAAGGAATTAGGACCGGCTGAGGGTACAGGTACGGTGGTATCTTTATTGCAGGCGTTGATGATCAGCAATAAAATCACAATTAATATGATATTGTTCCTCATAGTATCCACGTGAAGGAAAGTTCTGGAATATGGTAAAAGCGGTTAAATGTTGTAAATAACATCCACGTTGGCCAGTAGAATTTTTCGTAATTGTCTTTCAGACCTATCACAAAAACCTTGTTTTTCCATAACCGCTGTTCGATATAAAGTCCGGCAGTAAACCCATTCAGGAAGTTCCTCGTTCTTGTCAGCTCATTCTCACCGCTCGTCTGGGAAACACGTGACACAAAGACCAACTCCCCTTTCAGGGTTAGGGCTACGTCCTTAATCTTATAACCAAAGGAAATGTTCGGATAGTGGATCCATCCCGATGATCTGTTGTCGAATCCGGCCTGCCTCAGTTGTCCATAGAAAAAGGCAACATCCCATCCTGCATCGAATCCAAAGTTTCTGTAACAGAATCCAATATGCGGACCAAGAGCAAACTGGTTCGAGACCAATATCGATGTAACATCGCCCTCAAGGGAGAACTTCCACGGCAAACCTAACTCCATGTGAATATTTACCAGAGGTGCCTGGATGGCATTCTCAAGTAAATCTTTCGGAGGAAGAACCATCTGTAATCCTGCAGCTATCTGAAATCCCCATAATTTATCCTGGTGGGGAAAACGGATACATTTTTGTTTCAGGTCGAAGCTGTCGTTCGCAGGCGATTCCTGTGCAAAGGTCTGATTTAATAAAATAATGAATAAGATCAGGAAGACAGGAAATTTCAACTTCATCATATGGTTTTATTGCACCAGGGGAGCAAATATATAATATTTATCAGAAAACTATATAATTTACTGTAATTTTCAGTGCGAACAAAAAAGAGAAAAGAAATTAACCGACGGAATGCATTGAGAAAAAATGAAAGCCCCACGGTTTTAAACCCACATACAATCCCTGACCGGTCATTTCATTACCATCCCGTTCGTATTGTTCACCCGAAATCAGATCGTCAAGCCGCCATTGCAGCCCTTCCATCTCCTCATACGGGAGGCGGATTTTTCCTTGTGAATCGTACCCGCAATAATTTATTGCAACAATCAGATATTCTTTCTCTCCTTTCCACGTCCAGGCCAGAAGGTTTTGAAAGGAATTATTATCGGGCCACCCGATACATTCGCACAATTGCCAAGAATTACTGTGAAAAGTTGGTCCCGAAACAGTCTCGAGCACTTTTTGATAGAATTCCTTTAATCCTGTATTTATGAATTCCCATGGTCTCCGGCGGAGGAATACAGGTAATTTTACAGTACGGCCGTCAAGCTGCCCCTCGTAAAATAATCTTGCTCCCGGTAAGGTTGCGATCGCCAGGGCTGCAGCTTTTTGTTTCTCCTCCCGGAACAAACCTGCAACCCGGGGTTCATCATGATTTTCAATAAACCGGACCAGCTTTGATTGATATCCCTGATCAGCTTTCAGATGCCTGCAGATATCCGGTACACTACCCTGTTCCAGTAAATCGTAAAGCCTCTTGTCATAACAATAATCGAAACCCTGCTGTTGTAAATGCCATTCGAGATCCCAGTATGCTTCAGCAATAAAAAGAAAATGAGGAAAGACCGATTTAACAGAGCCGATCAATTCAGTCCAATATTCTTTAGGCAACGGGGTACCTGAGAGCCCTGTCCAGGTTTTGGCAAAGATATCATCCATCAGAAGCATTGCCATATCGCATCGGACACCGTCACACTGTGATGCTATATCAAGAAGAGTTTCTCTGACGACATCTCTCAGACCGGCATTGAAGGCATTTATCTGTAAAACATCCTGCCAGGCAGGAAAAAAAGGATCTTTTCCGCAGGCAAAAACAGTGTTTCCCAATTTCACGAAATTGTCGTGATCCCACTGCAGGTTCTTTTCCGTTCCTCTGATAAAGAATTCAGGATGTTCAGAAACCCAGGGATGATCATGTGCAAGATGATTGGGAATAAAATCAAGAATCAAACGTATGCCGCGCCGTGCAAGCTCCCTACGTGCTGTTTTAAGCCCCTCTGAACCACCGAGCCGTTCATCAACATTATAACTTCTCACGCAGTAAGGTGAACCAACATTATCTTCCGGGTTTAAATCTGTGAGGGCTTTATGAAAATCGGATAAATTTCCGGGATGACGGTTGGAGATTACTATCCCGGCAGGACTCCTCTCCCATACACCCATGAACCAGACGGCATCAAATTTAAGACAGGCTATTTCATTCCAGACCACTGCCGGAACATTGGAGAGTGTAATTTCTCTCTTTTCCCGGATGCTCAGATCATTAAGCCATACCCAGGTGTTTATTTCGTAAACCAGCGGATTTGACGGAAAGGGATCCATTCAGCACAGAATCAATTTACATCTGCTAATATACAACATAAACCTGCTTTTTGAAAATTTACAGGATTTTCATTCAATCTTTCCGCATGTTTACAATAAGTCATTTGAATTATAAGTACAGGAATGATAAAGAACAACCCGGTAAATAAGAAGGTTCAATGACCTTAAAGACATCAAAATCCGGAATAAAGGGCGATAAGGTGGATTGTACCTTCCGGATTTATCCCCAGCCACAGGATTATAATGGTGACAAGACACAGGATGAGTTTGTCTTCAAATGAGACTGAAGGGAATGCCAAATTATTTGCAGGTGAGAAAAGTTTGGTTATGACACGCAGGTAATAATATAATCCGATCACACTGTTTATTACCAGACTGATTACCAGTATCCACAGACCTGAGTCAATTCCGGTATAGACTATGTAAAACTTAGCCATAAAGCCGGTCGTAGCAGGTATACCGGCAAGCGAAAGAAGAGCTAACGTGAAAACGATTGCTATCCATGGGCGTTTCCAGAACAATCCGGCATAATCATCGAGCTGATCGGCATCGTTATCCTTTCCCGAAAACAGGGTGATAATGCCAAAAGCCGCCAGGGTCGTCACAATATAGGAGATCACATAAAATACCGCTGCGTAGATACCATCTTTGGTTCCCGTCAGAAGGGTGACAAGGAGATAGCCCATATTGGCAATTGAAGAATATGCCAGAATTCGCTTCAGATTCTTCTGACGGATGGCGAGGAGGTTTCCTATAAACATTGTTAGAATGGCAATTACCGTGATCAGCAGGATGAAATTGTGATTCCTGAAACCCTGGATTGCGTAAAAAAATCTCAGCAGAACTGCCATCACTGCCCCTTTTGATACCGTTGCAATGAAAGTGGTGACAGGTACAGGGGCTCCTTCATAAACATCGGGAGTCCACATATGGAATGGGACCAGCGCCAGCTTAAAACCAATACCTACCAGCATCATACTGAAGCCGGTCAACAGAAGCGGGGTGGAATAACCCTGGGATCTTAATAAAAGGGAAATTTTACTGAATTCGAGAGCTCCGGTATTCAGATAGATTAATCCCATGCCAAACAATAAAAATGCCGACGAAACAGAAGCAAGCACGAGGTATTTTACCGCCGCCTCAACCGAATTCCTGCGTGACCTCCTGTATGCGATAAGCACATAAAGTGAGATACTGAGCGTTTCAATGCCCAGGAACAATGTTACGAAATTACTCGCGGCGGAAAGGATAAGAGATCCCAGTACTGCAATAAAAAGAATGATATAATATTCTTCCCGTTCACTTTCCTGGTAAAGCAGATACCGGTGTGATAAAATTGTTACAAGCAGACTTGCCAGGATAATAATCCCGAAAAACATTACAGTAAAACCGTCAAAAATAAATACCGGTGAAATGGTGTCGGGGATTGACGGTAAAATGAAGAAAACAGAAATGAAAGCTATAAGAAATGCAACCAGTGAAATTCCATAAATTATCTTAAAATTTCTTTTCAAGGCAATGAAAAGCATCATGATTACAGGGGCTCCTGCAATGATCATCAAAGGGGTAAGGCATAAGAAATCTTCCCTGATCATGGAATTGAATTTAATAAATTAGAATTTAACGGCATTGTATTTTCAATCGGATCAAGAGTTTTAATAATCGATGGTTCTGCAGTATCCATGATCTTTTGAGGGAATAAACCAAGATAGATGATCAGAATAACAAGAATTGCCGTGATAATTTTTTCACGAACCGAGAGATCTTTTATTTTGAGGGTTGTGATCTCCCGGCCAAGGAAAACTTTCTGAACAATTCTCAAGGCATAGACAGTGGCAGCAACAAGTCCGGCACATGCTATGCAGGTTATGATGATGCTTGTTTTGAAAGTTCCGGTAAGGATCAGAAATTCGGCAACGAAATTTCCTAATCCGGGCAAACCGAGCGAGGCCATTGCAAAGATCATCCCCATGGCTCCCATCACCGGGGCTTGTTTCCATAGGCCGCCCATTTTCGCTATGTCCCTTGTATGTATCCGCTCATAGAGTTGTCCGGCTAATATGAATAATGCCCCAGTGCTGATGGCATGGGCAATGATCTGCATTATCACGCCCTGAAAGGCAATCCTGTTGAAAGCATAGACACCGAGGATGACGAATCCCATATGACTTACACTTGTGTATGCCACCAGTCGTTTCAGATCGGTCTGTGCAAAGGCAAGTTTTGCTCCGTACAGGATACCGGTCACACCGAGTATCATTCCAAAAGGGGCAAAACTTACAGACGCATCCGGGAATAGAGGCAGAACAAAACGAATAAGACCATACGCTCCGGTCTTGAGGAGAAGTCCGGCAAGGATCACGCTTCCTGCAGTAGGCGCCTCACTGTGTGCATCCGGGAGCCAGTTATGTAAAGGCACGACAGGTAATTTAACCAGAAAGGCAGCCAAAAATCCAGCCATCAGAAGGAAAGCAACCGGAGCAGACATTGAAGTGCCGAGGAGTTGATTATAATCAAACGTATACGTCCCGGTCGTCCTTCCATGAATAAAATACAGAGCAAGTATGGATAAGAACATGAGTAAACCACTCGCCTGTGTGTAAAGGAAAAATTTATAGGCGGCATAAATCCGGTTTTCATGACCCCATATGTTGATCAGGAAATACATTGGCACAAGCATCAACTCCCAGAAAAAATAAAAGAGAAACAGGTCTAACGATAAAAAGACACCTGCAATCCCGGCCAATATCCATAACAGGTTGAAGTGGAAGAAGCCTGTTTTTTCATGGATCTCTTTCCAGGAAATCAAAACAGAAACAAATCCGATAAGGATGGTGAGAAACAGTAGGATGAGGCTAAGTCCGTCAATAGCGAGATGCAGGCCGATACCTAAAGTCGGTACCCAGTTCAGTTTATAGTCGATCCACCAGTTATTCTGAGCTGGATTAGTATGGGAATTCCATATCCATAACAGGAGGATCAGATCTGCCCCGAGGGCAGTCAGTGATATGATACGCGGTAATAGTTGGCTCCGCTTTCCTGTGATCCCGGCAAGAATTCCACCGGAAATCAATATCAATATCATGTACAGGAGTATCATAGGTTCATAAGAATTGTCAGAATAAAAACAATACCGATGGCAGATCCCATTATGTACCATCTTAATTTTCCGTTCTGTGTAAGACTAAGCAGACGGGTGAATAAAAGTGTTAACCGGGCCACGGCAGTATTGAAAACATCGATGAAGTCGGTTTTATCAATTTCTGCAAGCCATACCACGGGTTTAACGAATAACGCATTGTAAAACCTATCGAAACCCCACCCGGAGTAAAAGAATTCGCTTAACCGGGTTTTATTGAATAAATTCCCAAGTTCCGGTTTCTTAAGATAAGCCAGATATGCAATGTAAATACCGGTTACCGAAATAATGGCAGCCAAAAGCTGGAATATCACTTCCGGGATATTTCCGTGTGTCACGTTTACGGCGGGAAGCGCCGTATCCAACAATCCGGAGAATAACTGAACATGAGCTAACGATTCAGGTAATTCAATGAATCCGGCTCCTATTGATAGTACTGCAAGGATGATCATCGGTATGATCATCATCCGGCCAGGCTGATGTGTCGGTGAAGTTCCGGTTTCACCGAAGAAAACAAGAAATACCAGTCGAAAGGTATAAATGGATGTCAGAAAAGCGCCTGCCAGTCCTGCCGCCAAGAGCCAGGGATCGCCTTCGGCCGATGACCAGGCATACCATAAAATCTGATCTTTGCTGTAAAATCCTGCTGTGATCAGAGGCAATGCCGCCAGCGAAGCCGAACCGATCAGGAATGTCCAAAAGACCACAGGTAGTCTCTTTCTTAATCCTCCCATCTTAAAAATATCATGCTCCTCGTTCAGCACAAGGATCACAGCTCCCCCGGCAAGGAACAGAAGCGCCTTGAAGAATGCATGCACCATAAAATGAAATATCCCAGCCGACCATGCCCCAACTCCGAGTGCCAGGAACATATATCCTATCTGGCTTATCGTTGAATATGCAAGGACCCGTTTCAGGTCGTGTTGCGTGAGAGCGCTGAATCCGGCCAACAGTAATGTAAGAGCGCCGATAATGGCAACTGTTAACTGAACGGAAGGAGCAAGCGCGAATAAAACGTGAGTACGTGCAATAAGGTAAACGCCGGCCGTCACCATCGTTGCGGCATGGATCAATGCGCTTACCGGTGAAGGACCTGCCATGGCATCGGGCAACCATGTTTGCAAAGGTAACTGTGCCGATTTACCTAATGCACCTCCTAATAATAAAACAGCCGCCCAGGCTGCAGGTGACGAATCCTGTCCCCATTTTACCGGTGCAAGCCGCATCAGCTCCTGTATGTTCAATGTATTCAGATTAAGGAACAAAAGGAATAGTCCGATGATCATTGCCGTATCGCCGATCCTGGTAATGATGAAGGCTTTCCTTGCGGCATATCCGTTTGCAGGGTTCCGGTACCAGAAACCGATAAGCAGATAGCTGCATAATCCGACTCCTTCCCACCCGAGATACAGAAGCAGAAGGTTGTCGGCCAGCACCAGGATCAGCATGGAGCTCACAAAGAGGTTCATGTAAGCAAAAAAACGCGAATAACCCTCATCATCCGCCATGAATTCAACTGAGTACAGATGAATCAGGAATCCAACAAAGGTAATAACGAAGATGAAAACCAGGGAAAGGGCATCCAGTCTGAAGGCTACAGGTGCAGTAAGTCCTCCCGTGTTGATCCATTCCCATAAAGTAACTGAAACCGCTCCTCCCTGAGGTGGTGCAGCTAAAAATGCGATTCCAACAATCATGGTCAGTAATGCAGATATGCCGACCATACCCGGTCCGATGAATGCAATCCATTTTCGCATGATCTTCCCTCCAGGGACAGAGAGAATCAGGAATCCCAGTAAAGGAAGAATCGGAATAAGCGTCAAAAGGATTTTCATCGTTTTTAATCGGTTTCCTTTAGTTTATTGAGTTCATCCACATCCAGTGTTTTGAAATGATGAAACATCTGAAGTATAATGGCCAGCGCTACAGAGACCTCGGTGGCGGTTACCGCAAGCATGAAAATGAACATCACCTGACCTTCAGCCTGTGCCCAGTGAGCTCCGGCAATCACGAAAACCATACCGGCACTGTTGAACATGACTTCAATCGACATCAGCATGAATATTACATTCCGCCGTACCAGCAGCCCGATGAGTCCCATCAGGAACAGCAGGCCTGCAAACAGAATCTGTATCTCAACCGGAACAGTTATCATTGATTTAAATTATTTCTCTGCATCGGATTCCTTAATGATCTCCTCTTTCTTCATGAAACGGTGAATAACCTTCTTCTTCTGCCTGCCAATGTGATATGCTCCGACTATCCCTGCAAGTAACAGCATTCCTGCTATCTCCACACCGAGGACATAGGTCGAAAAGAGCGACAGGCCAACCTGTTTGGGTGAAATTACCTGTCCTGAAATCTCTTCATGCGCCATAGTTTTAAGTACATAGAGGAAATCGATGAGCAGAATGACAGTCAGAACCGAAGGGACGATCCACATACGGGGCTTCAGCCAGTTCGACTCGGATTCTCTTTCCATTCCGACATTGAGCATCATGATGACAAAAATAAAAAGTACCATTACAGCTCCGGCATATATTATTATCTCCAGGGCAGCTATAAAAGGTGCGCCAAGAATATAGAAGACTACCGAAACGGCAAGCAGCGAGACGATGAGATAAAGCAGCGAATGAATGGCATTTCTTCCGGATATTGCCAGTCCTGTGGAGACCAGGGCGACTGCAGCGGCTATATAAAAAATTGTATTCATCCTCTGTTCCGTCAGGGCATTAAACTTTTGGTATCGACAGGAGGTTGTTCATTCTCACCCTCTCCTTTTCCTTTAACTCCGAAATCGACCCCTGCTGCTTTATAAAAATTGTAACCATGATATTTTCCTTCACCATTTATCAGGAGATGCTCCTTTTCATAAACCATGTTCTGCCTGTCATATTCACCCATCTCGAAATCGGGTGTAAGCTGGATCGCATAGGTTGGACAAGCCTCCTCGCAATATCCGCAGAAAATGCATCTCGAAAAGTTGATCCTGAAAAATTCCGGATACCTTCTGCCGTTCTCATCTTCCGCTGCCTGTAAAGAAATGCAGTCGACCGGACATGCGGCGGCACAAAGGTAACAGGCCACACACCTCTCATTCCCGTCGGGATCCCTGCTGAGAATTATCCTGCCGCGGTAGCGGGCAGGGAGATATGGCTTTTCTTCCGGGTACAAAATGGTTTCACGCTTGTGAAAGGCGTGCAGAAAAGTGTACCATATGCTTCTTATTATGCTGAACATTTTATTTAAGATATAACAACAGTGCTCCGGTTACCAGAATATTGATCAATGCCAGGGGCAACAGTATTTTCCATCCTACCGACATAAGCTGATCATAGCGCGGACGCGGCAACGATGCCCTTAGTAAGATAAAGAAACAAATGAAGAAGCCGGTCTTTAAAAAGAACCATACTACCGGAGGAAGGAATGATGGTCCGAGCCATCCTCCGAAAAACATTATTGCTATCAGAGCCGAGATCAGTGTGACCCCAAGGTACTCTCCGACAAAAAACATCCCGAACTTCATCCCTGAATATTCCGAATGGTATCCGGCGACTAACTCACCTTCGGCTTCAGGGATATCAAACGGAAGTCTGTGCGTTTCGGCAATGCCTGCAATCAGGAATATCACGAATCCTATGAATTGAGGAATAATGAACCATCCTGTTTTCTGAGCCTCGACGATATCGCGAAGGTTAAAGCTGTCGGCCATCATGACGACTCCCATCAGTGAAAGACCCATGAAGACTTCATATGTAAGCATCTGGGCGGAAGCCCTCATTGCTCCGAGCAAAGAATACTTGTTGTTAGACGCCCATCCTCCTAAAACAACACTATAAACACCCAGGGAAGAGTTTCCCAGGAAAAAAAGCACGGCGATATTCGAGTCTAATACATTGAATACTGAAGTAAACGGAACTACCGCGAAGGTTAACAGTATAGTTGCAATAAGTATTGCCGGAGCCATAACAAATACCGGCCTGTCGGAAAAGGGAGGCACCCAGTCTTCCTTGAAAAATATTTTGATCATATCGGCAACAACCTGTGTCAAACCGAAAGGTCCCACCCTGTTTGGCCCGTACCTGTCCTGCCATAAACCTAAAAGACGGCGTTCAACATAGATCAATCCTGCGGCAATGGTCAGAACGATGAATAATACCCCTGCTATTATCAATATATTGAGCATAAACTTAATCTTTTATTTTAGCAGGTATTCCCCATACCGGTAATTCAATGAATGGCATACCCGGCAAACCGACCGTTAATCCGGCAATTCCAGCCGGCAGACTATTTTCAAATTTCAGTTTTATTTCAATTGTATGCCTGGAAACCGACAGTTTGACAATATCATTCTCCTTCAACCCAACTTCAACAGAATCACTTTCGTTCATTAATATAAACGGACCTTCAATCCTTGATGCGACTGCCGGACTCTTTGAACTCATCTCTTCCGATCCGAATATCGTGTAAACCGGTACGATCAACCATTCACCTGTCTTTCGCTTAAATCCCGCATCAACAGGGTCGAAAAAAGAAAGATGCCGTCCTTCAGAAGGTTCGATAAGGCGAATCCCTGGATCTCCACCTTTCAATGAACCATTAGGTTCATCAAGGTAGAAATTCATTGCCTGGTACGAATTCCATCCGGGAATCCAATAATAAGGAACGAGTGAGGAAGGTGGGACCTCACTCGATCCTTCCATGCTGAAGGCTAAAGAAGATCCGGTGTCAACCGGCCTTCCGGTCTCGCTGACATTTATATCAGCATTTATCGCAGTCCTTCCGCTGAACCGTATCGTCTGTCTTTTTATCTTCTCATTTAGAATCCTGAAACCGGAGTCGGGTATATGTGCTTTTATCTTTGAAAACCTTGGTATACCTTCGATCATCGCATTTACAACATCATCGAATTTTGTCCAGGAAACCATATCGCTTTTCATTCCTGATTTGCCTATATCCCTTATCACACGCCAGCTTTCCTTGACTGAACTGTCTGGAGGGAATACCCGGTAAAAACGCTGTGCACGGCCTTCACTGCTGACAAGCGTCCCTTCCGATTCGGCAAAAGTTCCGACGGGTAACAGGATATCAGCTTTTCCGGTTGTTTGGTTAACCATGTGGTCAAGGACAACCACCGGATCGCACTTTTCAACAAGTGAATCGATTAAATCATTACCGGCTCTGCGGTACAGATCGTTCTCAAGAATTATCAAACCTGTTGATCCATCCCCGCCGATCGATTCAGATGCATCTTCAAGGGACATGCCATCCATCAGCCCGAGTCCCATGCTATTGCATTCAGGAAAAATGATGCTGAGAAGAACACTTTTCCCATTCTGGTTAAGGGCTTCTGTAATATTTGCCGCTGCACGGATCAAATCCTGATTCCCGTTATGAGTTCCTGTTATGATCAAAGGATTCATTGAATCGTTTAACGCAGTTGATATCCGTTGTGCAAGATCCTTTTGACTTTCACTCAGATTGATCGCTGCCGGTGCATTTTTATTCACCATAGAGGCAATGGCAAATCCCAGGCTTACTATAGCGGAAGGTGATGCGCGGTAAGTCTTTTCAGCCACGTCATCCAGCCTGGTCTTAATAGTGGATGCAATGAAAACCGGACTTCTCGCCCCATGTGCTTTTTCCCTTCGTGCATAATCATCCCACGCTGCGATCCCGGATTTTCTGATGGCTTCCATCTCTTTACCCCTGGAGGCTTGTCTGACTGCAAGGGCAGTCATGGGGGCCGTTTGGGTCAAATCTTCTCCGAGGATTAAAACCGCATCCGCTTTTTCAATTTCCTTTAAAGAGGGGGAACGGCCACTTCCATTCATTAAAATTGAAATGGCCGATTTGACAAGTTCATGATCTTTCCGGGAAATGCCGTGAAAGAAATTTTCTTTCCCGACAAGTGAAGATAATGCAAAATTTGCTTCGAGAGAAGCCCTTGGAGAGCCTATTCCAATCCATTTCCTGGTACGGGAAATGGCTTCCGATAATTTTGCTTCAAGTCTCTCCGGGATTACATGCTCAGGATCACTATCTTTCGTCATCCGGATTTGTACTTTCTTAATCCTTTGATCATCATTAACAAACTCATATCCGAACCGCCCGCGGTCACAGAGAAAGTAGCCGTTAACCGATCCGTTGTACCTGCTCATAATCCTGCGAAGTCCTCCATATCTTTCACCCGCAATCGTATTGCATCCGACACTGCAATGAATACACACCGATGGCGAATTTGTGAGATCCCATTTACGCGTGTAATGTCTTTTAAGGGTTTTGTCGGTAAATACACCTGTCGGACAAACTTCAACAAGATTTCCGCTGAATTCGTTTTCGAGTGAGCCATCCTTAAATCGTCCGAAATATATCGCGTCACGTGAACCAAATACACCGAAATCATTTCCGCCGGCATAATCATTGTAAAAACGTATACAACGGTAACATTGTATACAACGGTTCATCTCATGATTAATGAATGGTCCCAGTTCCTGGTTTTTATAAGTCCTTTTTTTGAAATCAAAGCGTCTGTAGTTATGACCTGTCATGACCGTCATATCCTGCAGGTGACATTCACCTCCTTCGTCACATACCGGACAGTCGTGCGGATGGTTCGTCATCAGACCCTCAATAACAGCTTTGCGGAATGCTGTTGCTTCAGGATCATTTACCGAAACGATCATCCCGTCCTTAACTGGTTCCATGCAAGACATTATAATCCTGCCCTGCCTGTCATCCTGGGTCTTGAATTTTTTCACGGCACACAACCTGCATGCTCCGACCGATCCCAGGGCGGCATGATAACAAAAGTGGGGCACGTAAATGCCAAGTGCAAGGCAGGTTTCGAGAAGATTCTTACCCGTATTCACCTCATAATATTTTCCATCTATCTGAATCCTGACCATCATGACCTCCAGGGACAATGTTTTTCATTAATATGTCTGACAAAATCATCATGAAAATATTTCAGTCCGCTTTGCAACGGTTCCATTGCCCCAGGGGCATGTGCACAGAAGGTATGGCCCGGGCCGCAATAAACAGTATGAAACTTTAATATTCCGATATCTCTCTCCCTGCCGTTTCCATCTTCAATTGATCTGAGGATCTTCTCCACCCATGGTAGTCCTTCACGGCATGGGGTACACCATCCGCAACTTTCAAGGGCAAAGAATTTTATCAGGTTATGAATGAAGGCTACCGGACAGGTCTTATCATCAAGTACAATGATGGTTCCCGTTCCCAGCCTGCTGTTCAACGGAACCAATGACGCAAAATCCATAGCAACATCGACCTGACTCTCAACTATGAAATCTGTTGATGCACCCCCCGGTAACGCTCCCCGTAATTTATAGCCGTTGCTCATACCTCCGGCGTAATCTTCAATAATCTCCCGCATCGGCGTACCCAGGGGTAATTCCCACAATCCCGGATTTTTGACCCTGCCGCAAACTCCATAAATCTTCGTACCTCCCTCTCCTGTAAGACTAATGCTTTTGAACCATTCAGAGCCGTTTTCCAATATATGGGGAATGTTTGACAAGGTTTCGACATTGTTTACTACCGTAGGTTTTCCAAAGAGCCCGCTGATCGCCGGATAAGGAGGCTTATCTCTCGGAATTGCTCTTTTCCCTTCCAGGGAATTCAGAAGGGCTGTTTCTTCCCCGCATATGTAACGCCCGGCGCTTGTATGGACATAAAGATCGAGATCAAATCCCGAATTCAGGATATTTTTTCCCAGGTAACCTGCGTCATAAGCTTCACCGATTGCCTTACGAAGTACAGACTCCGATTTTTTATAAGCCCATCTCAGAAAGATATAGGCTTTATCGGCTTGTATTGCATATGCCGAAAGGATCATCCCGGCTACAAGCTGATGGGGATGCTGTTCCAGCAGTAACCTGTCCTTGAAAGATCCCGGTTCCATTTCATCGGCATTACATACCAGATATCTTGACGGTTCAGATTCTTTATCTGACGGAATGTAGCTCCACTTGACGCCTGCCGGAAAGCCTGCCCCTCCCCTGCCAAGCAGATTTGATTCTTTGATCTCTTTGATCACATCGGCGGGAGACATTTTCTTCAGAACTTTATTCAGAACAGCGTATCCACCCTCGCTGACATAATTTTTCAGGTCGAGTTGTGATCCGTCAGGTTTGATATGTTTTGTTAACGGTTTCTCCATTTATATTCAGATATATTTCGCTAAAATGTGATCAATATTCTCAATCTTTAAATTGTTATAATGATCGTTATCGATCATCATAGCCGGTGAATGGTCGCAATCGCCCAGGCAGGAGACGGGAAGTAATGTAAACCTTTTATCAGGTGTAGTCTCCCCGAAACATATTCCCAGCCTCCCGGAAATGTGATTATAAACCCGATCATAACCGAGGATCATACAACTTATTCCGTCGCATACCAGAATTACATGCCGTCCTACTTCCTTCCGGTAGATCCTGCTATAGAATGTCGCGACACTGTCAACCTGTTCAGGAGATATGGACAGCAGTCCGGCAATATCCCTGACCGATTCATCATTAATCCATCCCCGGTATTTCTGAACTATTTTCAGGGCATCCAGGCAGGCGACTGATGGAAAAGGATAGTGCTTTACCTCCTCTAATATTTCTTCTTTTTCTTCTTCTGTCAACATTTTTATTTATTATCTGTCAAGATCGGCCAGAACAAAATCCATTGCTCCCAATACTGCAAGCAGATCCGGGATTGTATAGCCTTTACTTATGAGCGGAGTCATCTGAACATGCGGGAAGGACGGGGTACGTATCCTTGCCCGGTATGCCGAAGTACTGCCGTCGCTCACTAAGTAATAACCATTGCTCCCCTTGGCTCCTTCAACAGGGATCATTGCTTCCCCTGCGGGGATCACCGGTCCCCACGAAACAGCCAGGAAGTGTGTAATGAGCGTTTCGATATCCTTCATGGTATTTTCTTTCCCCGGAGGAGTTGCAAGCGGATGATCCGATTTATACTTTCCTTCCGGCATGTTATCGATACACTGCTGGATTATGCGCAGGCTCTGACGCATCTCTTCCATTCGCACAAGCGCCCGGTCATAGCAATCGCCATTTTTTCCGAGCGGAATTTCAAAATCGAACTGGTCGATGCCTGAATAGGGCCTCTTTTTACGGTAATCAAAGTTAAAGCCTGTTGCACGTAGTCCGGCTCCGGTTATCCCCCATTCGATGGCCTCCTCTGTTGTAAATACACCTATCCCCACTGTCCTTGCCTTAAAGATACTGTTACGGATAACAACCTTATCGTATTCTTTCAGTCGTTTTGGAAGATAATCGACAAAGCTCTGCATGGCTTTTTGCCATCCGTCGGGGAGGTCGTTCGTCACGCCTCCAATCCTGAACCATGAAGGATGCATCCTCCCTCCGGTTATTGCCGACACCAGATCGAAAGCACGTTCCCTGTCGTTGAAGGTAAAGAAGACGGGAGAAAGCTGTCCCATATCCTGGGCAAATGTTCCAAGCCATACGAGATGGCTTTCTATCCGGAAGAGCTCGCTCATCATTATACGGATCACCTTGGCACGATCGGGAACTTCGATACCTGCCAGCTTCTCAACCGGCAGAAGATAAGCAAGATTGTTAAGCACACCGCTCAGGTAATCTATACGGTCGGTATAGGGGATAAAAGTGTGCCATGACTGTCGTTCACCCATCTTTTCTGCGCCACGGTGATGGAATCCGATATCGGGAACCACATCAACAATATCTTCGCCATCGAGCTGAAGGATAAGCCTCAGCAACCCGTGTGTTCCGGGATGCTGAGGACCTAAATTCAGGAACATAAAATCACTCTCTTCGCTCTCCCGCCGTAAACCCCACTCTTCAGGGCGAAACTGAAGTTCTGCATCTTCGATCTTACTCATCTGTTCTTCCAATACGAAAGGTTCCACTTCCGTCGCCCTTGCATGATGTTCTTTACGCAGGGGGAATCCATTCCATGAACGCGGCATCAGTATCCGGCGGAGATCAGGATGGCCTGTGAAGGTTATCCCAAACATATCATAGACTTCCCGCTCATACCAGTTGGCGCTTGGCCATATATCTGTAATACTTTCTGTTGACGGGTATTCGCCGGCAAGTGCGACTTTGATACGGATATCATGATTCCTCTCGGGAGAACTGATATGATATACAACCGTGAAATCTGCAACAGGAAGGTTCGCTCTGTTGATCCTTTTCCGTTCATCTATACCGCACAGATCGTACAGCATTTTATAAGGCTGCGGAAGATCACGCTTCAGGTACTTTAAAAATTGCCTCAGGTGATCCTGCTTAATCCATAATGTCGGAATCCCGTCGGCGGTTTCCTGTTCAAACTGGATGGCGGTATGATCTAATTTGTCACTGAGTAAATTTACTATGGAATTATTTTCATTCATTACAACTACTTCCGGTTCTGAGGATCACATTTCATTCATCGGGCGGATCTTATCCATTTTTCTTCTCTCTTCCATCTTCAGGTCGCGCCTGCTTGGGAGCCCTTGTCTTGTCCTTATCCCTTGCGGACCAATGGCCCAACTGAGCGGACGCTTTTCCTTACTGATCGATTCCCGCAGGAGCAGCAACCCTTCTAAAAAAGCATCTGGACGTGGCGGACATCCTGAGACATAAACATCAACGGGCAGGAATTTATCAACACCCTGCACTACGCTGTATATATCATACATCCCTCCTGAATTCGCACATGATCCCATCGAGATGACCCATCTTGGCGCCATCATCTGCTCGTGAAGTCGTTTTATGATGGGAGCCATTTTTATAAACACGGTGCCTGCAATAACCATCAAATCGGCTTCACGGGGAGTACCTCTGATAACCTCTCCGCCAAACCGGGCGATATCATACCTGCTGGTCAACGAAGTTGCCATTTCAACGAAACAACAGGAAAGTCCGAATGCAAAAGGCCAGATCGAATTTTTCCTTCCCCATGCCACCATGTCGTCAAGACGGGTGAGCAAAACGGATTTCCGTATCTCCTCATCTATCATTGCCGCTTCTGTTCCTGCTTTGATATCATCAGTACTGTGTAATGAAAATTTCATTTCAATCTGCTTTTGAACTTCAATATCTTTCTGCCCTGCGGACCAAAATTCAGTGCTCCGATCCCTAATTCATAGATCAATACAACTATCAATAAGAGGATAAAAACTAAAATTCCAATATATCCCGGTAATCCGAGTTCGCGGAAGGCGATAGCCCAGGCGAATACAAATGCGGCATCGAGGTCGAATATCACGAAAAACATTGCGATCAGGTAAAAATGTGAAGAAAACCTTAACCTCGCATTTCCTGTCGGCGGTATCCCCGATTCATAAGGTTCTGAAGTGGTTCTGTCTCTATGCCTTTCTCCAAGAAAGTAAGAAATCCCGATCATTATTCCTGCAATTCCAAAAGCCAGTATCGCATATACCAGGAAGGGCCAGAACTCGATTGTTTGCCTGATCAGGATCAATAATGAGATGTCTTTGAGGTTAATACCATAAGATAACGGATATGTATGGCAATAATTATGTTCACGGCCTGTACATTATTAATCTGCGATCAAAAATAGAAAATAATTCTGTTATTTAGAAATATTTTAATTTAATCTTTAAGGCCACATTAACCAGGGAGATAAGTACAGGTACCTCAACCAAAGGTCCGATCACGGCTGCAAACGCTTCACCCGAATTTATTCCAAAAACAGCTATGGCTACTGCAATCGCCAGTTCGAAATTGTTACTGGCGGCAGTGAATGAAAGGGTTGCCGACTGTTCATAGGTAGCCCCTACCCTCCTGCTCATCCAGAAAGAGACGAGGAACATGATCACGAAATAGATACAGAGCGGGATCGCTATGCGTACGACATCGAGAGGAATCTTAATTATATACTCGCCTTTCATTGAGAACATGACGAGAATGGTAAAGAGCAATGCAATAAGCGTTAAAGGACTGATCCTGGGAACAAATTTCGTATGATACCATTCCCTGGTTTTCACCCTTACCATTATAAAACGTGTGATAAATCCTGCTAAGAAAGGAATACCAAGATAAATGAAAACGCTTTTCGCAATCTGACCGATAGTGATGCTTTCCACGGCGTTGTTGGTAGGCAGCCCGAACCACCCCGGAAAAACTGCAATAAAAAGATAAGCATAGAACGAGAAGAACAGAACCTGAAAAATTGAATTGAAGGCCACCAATCCTGCGCAGTATTCGGTATCGCCCTTCGCAAGTTCATTCCAGACGATCACCATTGCAATACACCGAGCTAATCCTATAAGGATCAACCCATACATGTAATCGACGTTGAATTGCAGAAATATGATCGCAAGAAGGAACATCAGAACCGGTCCGATAAGCCAATTCTGAACCAGTGATAAGGCAAGGACTTTTGTATTCCTGAAAACATCGGCAAGCTCCTCATATTTCACCTTGGCTAATGGCGGGTACATCATAACAATAAGACCGATGGCGATGGGGGTGTTGGTGGTTCCCGACGACATAGAGTTCCAGAACACGCCAATGCCGGGGAAAAGCCATCCCCATACAACTCCGGCTGCCATGGCTGAAAAAATCCACAGCGTCAGGTAACGGTCAGGAAACTTTAATCGTGTTTTCATACTTCCGGGTTGATGATGTGATGTCGGGATTATGCGCTGCGGTGAAAATGTTCAAATCAGCAACAGGTTCCGCTTTCGCTGCAATCGCAACTTGGTTCCGTCCCCCTGAGAAGCCCGTTAAGTATCCCGGCAGCGCATCCGACTCCTGATTTCACAGTAATGGCTTGTTCAGGACAATTTTTCTCACAGGCCCCGCATTCCATACAAAAATCCCTGTACCGTATTACGGCTTTTTTGTTCTCAATTTCAAATACGGCATGAGGGCAAACTATCAGGCACATGCGGCATCCGGTACACTTTTCAGTGTCAAGTTCCAGCGTAACTACATCCGGAAGATAAACAAATCCGTTCATAATATGATAAATCTGGTTAAAATCCATCCGGTCAGACCCAATGAAACCATTGATATCTGTGCCGGCAAAGCTGTTTTCATCTCCTTCTGAACACCCGACAGAGAAGTAAAAGTAGATGAACCTGTAAAATTCATTGCCATGAATGAAGATAATCCTCCGATCATCAGGAACCATGCAAGTATTTCAAAAACATTTGTTCCAAGGGTACCAAGGAAAGAAAGGGGGACCGCTGTTAACCAACCGGTGACCAATCCTTTCAGCGAGAACCTGCGTAACGGGATCCAGGGCAACAGCACCGGAGTCAGGACACAGCCGGCAAAATATCCTGCGAGCAGGTTTAAAACAATTATCCACCATGAATCCGGGATGATCTCAACCGAATATCCTCCCGGTGTGAATCCCGACAACAGCAGAAAAACTGCCGGTACAAGAATCATATAGTATCTTCCGTAAAAGATGTCCACCGGGATCAGCTTTAACCTTTCAATCAACGGAAATGTCACGAGTCTCATTTGTTCGCTTGCTTTTAGACCTGCTTCAACAAATGCTTTGATATCGGCGGCTTTTACGGGACCATAGATGACCGAGAAACCGGTCATTTTCTTTACTTCATGGGCAGCAACTCCTGTTGCACTAAGTTGTGGAAGAATGATCTTTTTGTTGTCGACCAGTTTGTCGAGCTTATGGATCCTGATGCGCCGTACTACCTCCTTTGTGCTGAAAGTACCCTTGCCTGCAGCGCACCAAACGTTTATTCCTTTTGTGTCGATGACCATTATCCAGGCATTCATTCCTGCCAGCCCTTTTCTGAGATGGTCAAAGCTCAGCTTGTAATTGGCGCTCACAAAAATCCGTGAACTCCTGTCAGGATTTCCTACTGCATAAAGTCCGGGCGAAATCCGGTATCTCATCCTTCCGATCGACCACCGCACCTTAATTGTCTGCCACCTGTCACGTCCGTTCCATTCAGTACTCACACCCGGAACCTCCCCTGCTTCTGTCTGTATGGTATCCGTGATATACATCCTGTTCTTCATCATTATAAGTTTTTCAAATCTTCAATCTGAATCTTCAAATCCTGAATTTTACATCATCAAATTTGTGTAAAATTCCTGGAACTTCGTTCTTATCTGATCCCGGACAGTCCGGTACATGGTCAGTACTTCAACCTCCGTGCCGATAGCGTTTGCCGGATCTTCAAAACCGAAATGCAGATGGTTCTTCACCGGGCCCGAAAAACAGGGACAACTTTCCTTTGCGTTATCACAGACCGTGATAACATAATCAAAAGGTTCCGACAGAAACAAATCAACGCTTTTAGGCCGGTTCCCTGAAATATCAATACCTGCCTCTTTCATTACCTTCACCGCATAAGGATTGGCATGAGGAGCCGGCTTTGTACCGGCAGAAAAAACCCAGAGCCGGCAATCGAAAGATTTTAAAAAACCTTCCGCCATCTGACTTCGGCATGAGTTCCCGGTACACAAGATCAGAATTTTCAAATCAGCATTTAATATCAACATCAATTTCACTTAAAAAGGTTGCAATCATCCTGGCCAGTGCTTTGATCTTTTTCGGATTCAGGCAGTAATTTACCTTAACTCCTTCAACCGTTCCCCGGATCAATCCGGAGTTTTTTAACTCTTTCAGATGCTGATTAACTGTTGTGCGGCTCAACGGTATCTCACCGGAAATATCTCCTGTGATGCACACCTGTGTTTCCGCAAGGTACTTCAATATAGCCAGCCTTGCAGGATGTCCCAGTGCTTTGAATAAGACGGCGGCAGAATTCAGTTTATTATCGAAAAGTTCAGTTTTTGAATAAGCCATCTTGATCTATTTTGACGCAAATATACGTTATATTTTGAAATAACGTAATAATACGTCAATTTTTTTCGAAAATTAAATATTATGATAACTTATCAGGACTAAAGTATCACAACATTATATCAAAACCTTAGTCAGCGTATTGACTGATACCCTTCCAGTACCCCATTTTTTGACAATACGATCTGCCACAACTGGTTGCTTCTTGCCCTGAATGATCCGGCACAGGAGAGCAGGTAATATTTCCACATTCTGTAAAATTGTCCCGGATATTCAGACTTGATCTTTTCCCAGTTCTTATAAAAATTGGCATACCAACACATCAGTGTCTTATCGTAATCTGCTCCGAAATTATGCCAATCCTCAAGCACGAATAAATCCTCGATCGACTTGCCTAACTGTGAAACTGAAGGAAGCATCCCGTTAGGGAATATATATTTATGCGTCCAAAGGTCGATCGTTTTCACAGATTTTATATTCCCTATGGTATGAAGGAGAAAAAGTCCATCATCTTTTAAGCAATTACATGCAACTTTGAAAAATGTCCGGTAGTTCTTATAACCGACATGTTCGATCATTCCGACACTTACGATCCGGTCGAATTCTTCATCAATATCGCGATAATCGGTCAGACGAAATTTCACCGGAAGTCCTTCGCATAATTTCCGTCCGAGATCAACCTGTTCCCTGGAAACTGTGATCCCTGTTACTTCAACCCCGTATTTCTCAGCAGCATATTTTCCGAATGCTCCCCACCCGCAACCTATATCCAGAATCCTCATCCCGGGCTTCAAATATAGTTTGCGGCAGATAAGATCGAGCTTGTTTTCCTGGGCTTCGTCCAGGTTATGAGCATTCTTCCAGTATCCGCAGCTATAGTTCATCCGTTCATCAAGCATATGCCTGAAGAGATCATTCCCAAGATCATAATGCCTTTTTCCGATAATAAATGCTCTCTTTTTTGACTGGAGGTTGAAAACTCTTGATCCAAACAGTCTGACAAATATTGAAAACTTCCTCTTCAGCCTGATGTAAAGTTTGGCTCTCAGAATCCTGCAGATCAATTCGTCAACTTGTTCCGCATCCCACCAGCCCTCCATATAAGATTCACCCACACCCAGTTCAACTTCGGTAATCGCCCGTTTATAGAAATTGTCATTATAAACCTGAATGTCCCATGGCCTGCTGCCATCGATTTTTATATCGGCAAGATTTAAAATCTCTTCCGCTAATTTTTTGTATCTGGCGTCCATCACTAATTTGTTTTAAGAATTAATGATCAACTTTTTAAGCGCTTCGTTTGATCTTATCCAAAGTTATGAAACATCTTCATTTGTACAACACATACCGGAGCCATCTCAACAGGATGTGAAAAAGTCCGGAAGCACCTGAAGGCTCATCTGGAGGTCAACAGAAACTAAACCAAAATCAGAATTGAGACAAAATGTATGGAGGATGAAGAAAGCCGCTGTCACAGGTGATTTTTCACTGATCTATGTTCTGATTTTTTGGATTTTATCAGAATTGGATTAATTTTACAGGAATGTCCGGTACAAACAGCATATATTCCCTGTCAGACAATCGTATTTTTAATGAAAGTGAAGAATTGATGTGGGCAGAAGAATGTTGTCATCCATAGTAAAATCAACAGTAACATGGAAAAACGAGAAAAACAATTTATTAAAACGATTGGTCTGCTTGCAGTTCTGTTATTGACTTTTGGAATAACTTATCTCGATTTTGAGGACTTAAGTTTCCAGAACAATATAAGACCATATCTGGAAATCGGTTTAGGGATAATTTCAGTGGCATATCTTTTCACCATAAAAAGAAAATATAAAAACCGATAATCTGTTAACCAATTTTAAACTATAAAAATAAGTATCATGAAGACAAGAAAAATGTTGGCCGTATTTTTTTTATCGGCTATTGTAAGCCTTTTGATTATCCCTTACGGATGTAAAAAAAATAATGAACCTGAACCGGTGCCCCCAAAAATGAAGTATGCCTGGGTTGTCGGAAGTGAAGACAGCACGCATTACGGAATGATCCTGTTTACTCCTGATGGCGGCGATACATGGCAACGGCAGGGTGAAGGTTCTCCTGCGTTACAGGGAATCGATTTATTTGATGTTTGGGCAGTTGACACGAATACGGTATGGGCGGTAGGGACTAAAAACACCATATTAAAAACTGCCGATGGAGGCAAAACCTGGACCCGTATAAATGGCCCGACATTCCGGCCGGAGACAGACTTGTTATCCATTTCCCTGATCGGACCATATGATATATGGATAAGCGGGGCATTTGGAGCGGTCTATAATTCAAAGGACGGAGGGATCACCTGGACTGCTTTTGATCCTGATTTCTTTCACAATGGTATGATGCAGGGAATACACGCTTTAAGCTCAACCATTGCATATGTTGCCGGCGGAATCGGAACCAGAGGTTTTATTGCACGAACTGTAGATGGCGGTCTGACGTGGGATTCAATAGTTCCTGAAAACAATTATAACAGAAATGAATGGATTGGTGTGAAATCATCTGATGATGCCAATATAATTATTTACGGAGGAAGATCACATTATGTAGTCAGCGATGATGCAGGATACTCCTGGAGGAACGATTCGGTGCCCGATACAGGCGGCACCGGTGGCGCCGACATTAACTGTCTCGCGATGCTGGATGCACAAACATGGTGGGGCGCTTTTGACTATGATGGCATTTTTATTACTGCAAACGCAGGGGCATCATGGACGAAACAGACCTCTGCGGGACCGGCCGGAATGTGGCTGTTCGGAATTGATTATTATGACTGGGATCTGGCTATTATCGTTGCTCAAAGCAGCTCGTCACTGACCGGTAAGATCCTTAAAACATCCAACGGTGGTAACATCTGGGAGCTGAAATATTATTCCAGGTCATGGCTGAATAAAGTATCTTTTATTAAAAATTGAGACCGGTTAATGATTTGATAACCGGAATTAACAGCCGCAACCAGAGCGTTTCACTTTACGAAAGCAGCAAGGCGAATGCGTTTGCGGTGAGATGCGTCAAGGACTGATAGCGTCTTTACCTACAACCGTTGTCCACTCCCTGACATACCATCTCTTCACCAGGCCATTCTTAACATAAGGATCGTCTTTTGCGAATTCCTCAGCGACAGCCGGTGAAGTTCCTCTGAAAAGCAGCACCGCTGTATCAACCGGATTAGCCAGGGCGCCGCCCAGTATAAGCTCTCCCCGTTCAACGGCCTTACCTGCATAAGTAAGGTGAGCTTCCCTGAATAATATACGCTTTTCAACGTAACCTTCCACAACATCGTAAAAGAGTAAATAGTGCATAATGTTTAAAGATATTTTTGGAAATCATTCATTTAAAAGTCAGTAACAAACCTGTGCCTGTTCCTTACAATGTAAAAAATGCAGGAAATCCCTATAAGGAACCATAAAATAAAAAAAATCGAATGTGTAATCAGTGCAGACTCAGGCATTTGAAAAGCAGCGGTTTTTGAAGCGAAAAAATAATACCCAGCCCAGGTTAAAGGCCAATAGATCGTTATAGTCAGTTCACAAATGGCAGCGACCCATCCATATAATTTTTTCCTGAGAAGCCCGGTAATTCCCAGAATACATAGTACTTCCTGGATAATATCTCCGATATTGAATCCAAGGGCGATAGCTACTCCTGTTTCTCCGATCCAATCAACCGGATCATGTTGGGATAACGCGACTCCGAGATCATAATCGAAAAGTCCAACCTGCCCAATGAGAAGGGCCAGAATGTTGAAACTGAAAAAAATAATAAGAAACCAGAAAAAAAATCCTCTTTTCATAGTTGACCCTCCATATATTTTAAGTTAAGATTTACCGCACGAATTTTATAATCCGGCGTGTTGCTAATTTCCAGTAAATATAAGAAAAACCTCGTGAAAGGCAATTTAATGGAACACACTGTAATAAACCAGCGGAACTCCGATCAGACTGACCATGATATTCAGAAAAACCAGCTCGGATGCAGTTTCTGGGTCACACTGGTATTGAGTTGCAAATACGGTGCCTAATACAGCTGAAGGCATTGCACTGATGAGGATAAGAACCTGTTTGTCCAATAACTCGACATTCATGAGGTCGGCTCCAAAACCGGCAAGAAATGGCTGAATGCCTATCTGGATAGTGGCTGAAACAATGAAAAGCGGAATCAGGCGGCGGGGAGATCTGAATTTTAATTGTAAACCGAGTATCAGACAAGCTATAACAGTCAGTGTGCCCTGGATCATCCGGAGTGCTTCCCAGAATGGAGCTAAAAACGGACTGTTAACTATCATCTGAAATTGTGAAAAAATGACTCCGGCGATAACCGATATAAAAATAGGCGACCGCAAATAGGATAAAAGAGTGTCAAGCATTGGTTTTATACCATAACTCCCTGTACCGTAATAAGCCGCAACTATCGGACATAAGGTAAATATCGGAACCCCAATCCCAAGTTCGCTGATCAGAATTGCATCTGTCATGGCTGCCGGATTATCAGGGAAGGCAAACTGTATCAAAGGATAACCAATAAGGGCAGAAGATCCGAAAGTGGAAGTGATGATTAACATTCCTAACGTGTCGCGTCTGAGCCGTAAGAGTTTTCCGATAATCCAGGTAATTATCATACTCAGAAGACCTGCGGTGAACATAATAATTACCAGGATAAACTGATGCCTGTTAACTGGATGCAGTGAAAGTTGTAAAAATATCACAGCGGGCAGGATAGCCGTTGTCATCAGTTTTGAGTATGATTTGATTTCATCTCTGGAAATAATATTTTTCCACTTTAAAATAACAACCAGAAAAACCACGAGTGCAAAGGCCAGGATGGTTTCAGTAACGTGAAGTGATGTGACAATCATTTGATATAATTTACAATCAATTCATAGATTTGACAACCTTTTTCATAAGATGTAGAAAGCATTTCAATGATAAAAATATATATTATTCTTGATTTTGAGATTATTTTAATGTAGTTTTATCTCATTAAAATTAATTATCAGGTAACATTTGTCTTATGAAAAAGCTTTATTTACTCTTAATCTTTACCGCAGTAGCCACTTTTGCTTTTTGTCTCCTTTTTACAAGTGACACACCGACATCTGCCAGTATGAAAAAAGTTCCGGGCTCGATGAATGAACACAAAAAGATGTCAAAACCCGGTTTACTTGCCATGCAGGCCGATTACCAACTCATGAAATTCAGAGATCCTAAGACAGGAACTATTCCTGAAGGAATAAGGTCAAGAGAGCTGGAATTTGCACAGGGACTTCCGAAAAATGAGTATTCCCAGTCATGGGACTGGCGGGGGCCGGATAACATCGGTGGACGTATGCTATGTATTTCAACTGATATCGACGAGCCATCACATTGGCTTGCAGGCAGCGCTTCGGGGGGAATGTGGGAAACTGATAACAGCGGTCTTACCTGGCATAAAGTCACGGCTCCTGATGCGGAACAGAGTGCGACCTGCATCGTGCAGGACCGCAGGCCGGGAAAACATTCAACATGGTATTACGGCAGCGGAGAGCTTCTGAGTACGACTAACCGTAACGTGAGCACCAGCGTACGTACGATCGGTATCGGAAACGGAATCTTCAAATCAACCGACAATGGTGCAACCTGGCTGAATCTTCCTTCTACACAGGGTGGTCAGCCGGGTGTGCTAAAGGATGTGTTCCAGGGGATCTGGCGTATTGTCACGGATCCGGTGACGATGGACAAGGATATCGTTTATGCGGCCTGCTACGGGGCAATCATGCGCTCAGAAGACGGCGGACAAACCTGGCAGGTTGTGCTGGGTGATCTGGTAAATAAATCCTTCGCAACCGACGTGGTTGTTACATCAGACGGCACGCTCTATGCAGCTCTTAGCGGCTACGGATGGTCTATTGAACCTCCGGGCAGAAAGGGTATCTGGAGATCGATAAATGGATTCGACTGGACGGAGATCACGCCCCTTGGATTCCCCACCGACAACCGCGCAACAAGGCTGGCAATCGCTCCCTCGAACGAAAATGTGGTGTACGTCCTCACCGAATCTCAGTCGCCCGACCTCAATCCCTTCAACGGCTATACTAATTCGGTGAACACCTTCTGGAAGATGACCTGGAACACCCCAGGGGATTCAGCTGTCTGGGAAAACCGTACCAATGGCATACCTGGCGCAGGTAACGGAAGCATGAACTCATGGCCTTTCTCGTTTGTGGTGTATGGTGGTTATTGCATGACACTCGGTGTGAAACCGGATGATGAAAACATGGTTTTCCTGGGTGGTATGAGCTTGTTCCGCTCCAGTACAGGTTTTGCCGACAGTCTCCATACAGCCGACCTTGGCGGATGTCCCTACGATATGGATTCAATCCACCAAATCCACCCCGACCAGCATGGTATCGAGTTCGACAAGAATAATCCCAACATCATGATGATGGCTAACGACGGAGGGATATATCTCACAGCAGATTGCATCGCCGACAGCGCCGATATGCTCTGGGTACGCCTCAACAACAAGCTAACCACCACCCAATTCTATTCTGTGGCCATAGATCACGGAGCTTCCGCCGAGGACTGGATACTGGGCGGATTGCAGGATAACAACTGGTATTATACGGTCACCAACAATCCCTCGGAATTCTGGTTTGATATCGATATATGTTACGACGGATTTGTTGTTGCACTTGCCCCTTCATGGGAGTATTGTGTGATCTCAGCTTACAGCGGAAATATCTGGACTTCACAGTTCGATGCGTCAATGCATACGAAAAATATCTTTCCCCAGTTGCCAGATACCTTGCTAAAATTCTGGGACCCGGTGATGGGTTCCAACGAGCTTTTTCCCTTTTATCAGAATTTTGCCCTTGATCCCAATACTTCACGTACCTTTTACCTCCCCACCATTAACAGCATCTGGCGTAAGGATGACCTGAAAGCGGCGTCTTATGACACTTCTCTGCGGAATGCCGGCTGGAATCACTTAAGTAATGTTAATATCGGAAACGCTTCTACGCTCAGCGCCATCTCTGTTTCACGGTTCCCGGCGAACCGGTTATTTTACGGCACCAGCCTTGGAAAGCTGTACCGGTTAGATAATGCAGATACCGGAAATCCCATCCCTGTGGATATCTCGGGAAACAATTTCTCCACCGAAAGTTTCATGGCGTGTATCGATATCAATCCGCTGAATGCGGATGAGGTGATTGTGGTCTTCTCGAATTACGGGATTTTAAGTTTATTCTACACTGCGGATGGAGGAGCAACATGGGCTTCCATCTCGGGAAACCTTGAAGAACACCCTGACGGTACGGGTTCAGGTCCTTCGGTACGTTGGGCAAAACAACTTACCTACCAGGGAGAAAAAGTGGTATTCGTTGGAACTTCAGTCGGACTATACTCTACCACAGCTTTGAAAGGCGATTCCACAGTCTGGGTACAGGAAAGCCCGGATGCGATGGGCAACATCATCGTTGACATGATCGACGCCCGCTCCACCGATGGCTTCGTCGCAGTAGCCACCCACGGTAACGGAGTCTACAGCACTTATTATAAACCGTCGGCAGGTATCGGGGAATCACCTGACCATATGTTATTGCAGGTTGGGAACATATTTCCCAATCCTGTGCAGGGTGCCGCACAAGTTGAGATAAATACGGAAAATCCCATCAATTTGAAATCTACCATATATTCAAGCCAGGGAAAAATGGTTAAACAGTTTCCGGAAAAAATACTCCATCCCGGGAAAAACCAATTATACTTTGAATTCGGTGACCTTCCGGCAGGGGTTTATTATTTGTCCTTTGAGAATGGTAAAGAGGTGATTGTCAGAAAAGTAGTATGCGGCGTTAGTTTCCGGTAGATTCCGTAATCCCGGCAACAGATTCCGGATAATGAGAGTCATGGCGCCAGACGTATATGCTTCCATATGTTTCCGGTTTTCAGAAAACGGAATCTGTCGTGGAGACGGCTTGGTCTTCCCTGCCAGAATTCAAACATGTCAGGGACTAAAAGGTATCCACCCCAGTATTCAGGGCGCGTGGGTTGTTTCACACCAAGCCCGGCAATAAAAGTCTCCCTTGACTCTTCAAGAAATATCCTGTCAGGAATTATCCGGCTCTGAGGCGAAATACAGGCATTGATGCGGCTGTCATATGGACGTGTATTAAAATATTCAGAAGATATCCTTCCTGGAAGTTTTTTGACTTTCCCTTCAATCCTTACCTGGCGTTGCTGTTCCTTCCAGTAAAATGTCAGAGCGGCTTTATTATTTAGTTTCAGATGGTTGGCTTTTTCACTTTTATAGTTGGTAAAAAAAGTCAGTCCATGGTCATCATAACTTTTTAACAGAACCATCCGACAGGAGGGTTGTCCGCTTATGCCGACCGTTGCTAATGCCATGACATCCGGTTCCTGAACATTATCTCTCATCGCCTGGCGGTACCATTTATGAAATTGTTCGAACGGATCCGGTTTTATATTCCCTTCATCTAAGATCATTTCCGAAGTGTCATTATTGGAATTATTAGATTTCCTTTTCATAAACATCACATTATCAAATCAGCATACTAACATGCCATTTCACCTGCGTTTTTCCATGCGGACAATAGGGAGTAAGCGCCTTTTATTACAACCTGTCCGGTTTTACTGTCAAAGTTTTCAGGAAGGATAATTTCAATAAAACCTCCGTCGGTCGATCCTTTCTGAACTTCAACTGCAATAAAATCATGCATCAGTTTTCCATTTTCAATACGTTTACCTTTATATGTAAAAATATAAAATTTCCCATTGAATTGTACAATAGCATCCTGCGGTAAGACAAACGCATTTTTGTTACTGATCTGGATTTCTCCGTTTACATACATGCCCGAAAGAAGGTGGTCATCTGATTTATCAATATTGGCATAGACCATAGTGGTTTTGTCGTTATCCAAAGCCCTGCCTGCCTGATAAATGATTGCGCTCCATGATTTTCCCGGCTCATTCGGAGAAGAGAAAATGACTTTCTGTCCATTGCTGACTTTCTGAACATCCTTTTCAAACACCACGAGTTCAAGAATAACATTTGCAGGATTAACGATCTCAAATAACACATCGCTTGGATTGATATATTTTCCGATATTGATATTTACCGATTTAAGGTAACCGCTGATCGGAGCTTCCACAGGCAGGAGCGCTGTTATTTTTTCTTCGGTCAGATCAGCCGGATCAATGCCCAGCGCTATAAGCTTTTGCTCAAGTCCCTTCAACTGTGCTTTAAGTGTCTTATATTCGGTTTCAGTCTGCTGAACATTCTTCTCCGAATATACCTGGTCCTTATATAATTCGGTATGCCGCTTAAATTCAGTTTCGGCATACTGATATTTTGCCCTGGTTTCCAGGAAGTTTTGTTGTATCTCTATGAAGGTGAAATTTTCGATCGTGGCTAATGTCTGCCCCTTCACAACAGCGCTTCCCTGAACCAGGTTTGTTGATTTGACAAAACCGCCCAACGGGGCGCTGACTGAAGCCAGGTCCTGCGGAGTGACATTTATGGTGCCATTCACTTTTAAAATTGTGCTTACCTGACTTTGATCAATCTTCCCAAGCTCAATACCCGCATTTACATACTGTTCCGAACTCAGTTCGACGGCATTCTCAGCAAGTATCTCATGCTCTTCCGGCTTCCGGTCATTGTTGTTCTGACACGACACAATAATCATATTTATCATGACAAATATTGTCATGAGATAAATTTTTGTTTTCATCTTACCTGACATCTTTATTGATAATGGTTAATTATTTTTTCAATGGAAATAACGGATTGATTATATGAGTTCACAGTCTCCAGATAATTACTTTTTATTTCTATCCCCTGCTTCAGGTTTTGAACATATTCCATATAATCGATAGCACCCGATTTGTAACTTTTATCTGCCTGTGTAATTATGATCCCGGCCTGTTGCAATGCTGAATGTTCATAATAATCCAGACTTTCCCGGTATTTGTAATATTCCTGGATCAAAATATGCAGTTGATGCTGAAGCGTTATCTTCTGAAATTCAAGATTGTTTTGTGCGATCTCTTCATTAATTTTAGCCGATTCAACTTTACCTTTTTGCGCTGCAAAAAAGATTGGTATACCTAATCCCGCTTGAAATCCGTCAAACCTTCCTCCTGATGATATATCGGTATTGGATTGATTGAAATAACCTATCATCAGGTCAGGGGTCAGCTTTGAGAACTCAACACGTTTTTCCAGCCTGTGTATCCTTGTTTGTTGTTCAAGATATGAAATCAAAGGATTTGATGCTAATGAAGCGCTGTCATCTGGGATGATCATGGTAAGTTTGGTCAGGAGGGAATCTGAAATGATTATTTCGGACTTTTCATTCAGCAGAGTCTGAAGTGTGCATTCCTGAATATGAATGTCGGCAAGGGCTTGTTTGATCTGGTTCTTTACCGCTAAAAGCTGCGATTCGGCCGTAACCTTTTCCAGGAGGTTTGTTTCACCTTTCTGGTATCTTAATTGTGCTGCATGAAGGAAATTTCCGTAAAGACTGTCCTGAAATTGAAGCAGGTTCAGTCTCGCCAGACAAAAAATCAACTGGTAGTATGCCGATTTCACCTGTCCGATGATTTCATTTTTAGTGAATTCTGATTTTATTTCAGCGTTTTTGATCGATGCCTTTGCCAGTCGGGTCTGGTTTATATATGTAGATGGAAACTCAAAGGTCTGATTTACGCTGAATTCATTATCATTGGCATTTGAGTTGAACTGACCGTACTGGAATCCGAAAGTTGTTTTATCAATATTCCAGGCAGTCTGTCGCAGGACTTTCTAGTTTTCGATTTCCAGTAATGATGATCTCATAAATCCGTTAAAGGTTAAGGCCCGGTCGATTGCCTGTTTTAAATTATAAACCTTGGGATGCAGTCCCTGTGATCTGCCCTTTACCGGGAATATAGCTGTACTGATCAAAATCGCTGCAATAACCGCTGTAAGGCTGGCTCCTCCTGATTTAAACCTGATCTTCCCAGAAAAAATAATATATAGTATCGGAAGTACTACAAGTGTCAGGAATGTGGAAGAGATCAATCCTCCAATGACCACAGTGGCTAAAGGCTTCTGAACTTCTGCACCGGCCGAGGTTGATAATGCCATGGGCAGGAATCCGAGCGATGCAACTGTTGCAGTCATAATTACGGGCCGGAGACGGATTTTTAAGCCTTTTATTACCCTTCCGTAAATATCGAGCACTGGTTCTTCTTTCGTTAATCTGTTAAATTCGGCTATAAGTACTATTCCGTTCAGGACGGCCACTCCGAACAGGGCTATAAATCCTACTCCTGCAGAAATGCTGAAGTTCATGCCCCTGAGATAAAGCCCGACTACTCCGCCAATGGCCGCAAGTGGCACTGCCGAAAAGATCAGTAGTGATTGCCTGAAGGAATGAAATGTAAGGAAAAGCAGAATAAATATCAGAATCAGCGCGAGCGGGACTGCTATTGAAAGCCGCTTCTGTGCCTCCAGAAGATTTTCGAACTGACCGCCAAAAGTGATATAGTAACCTGACGGTAGTTTAAGATTTTGTGAAACAGCTTTTTTAATATCAGCTATGATCGATTGTACATCGCGGTTTCTGACATTAAAGCTAACCGTGATCCTTCGCCTGGCATTTTCCCTGGAAACCTGAGCTGTTCCTGTTCTCATATCTATAGTTGCAATTTCTTCCAGGGGTATCTGTCTCCCGTCAGGTAAAGGAAAATAAAGATGTCTCACATTTTCAATATCCTTACGGAAATCTTCTTCAAACCTTATTACCAGGTCAAACCGTTTTTCCTCCTCGAAGACTACTCCCGCGGCATTACCTGCAAATGCAGTTCTCAGGATTTTATTCACATCTGTTATGTTCAGCCCGTATTGCGCAATCTTATCCCGGTTATAGATCACAGATATCTGAGGTGATCCTGTTACCTTTTCCACCTGGACATCCTCCACACCTCTGATATTTGAGATCAACCGCTCAACCTGTTCGGCTTCATGTGCAAGAGAATCCAGGTTGTCGCCAAAAATTTTCACTGCAACATCCTGTTTTGAACCTGTCATCAGCTCATTGAACCTCATTGAGATCGGCTGCTGGAAACTGAATGTAACTCCTGGGATAATCCCAACTTTTTCTTTCATTTTATCAACCATCTCTTCACGCGTTATGGCGCTTGTCCAGGATTTTTTATCTGCCATTGCAATAATATAATCCCCTGTTTCAACCGGGGTCGGATCGGTTGGTATCTCCCCCGCTCCCACCTTGCAAACAGCATACCTTACTTCCGGGAAATTTTCCTTCAGAATCTTGTTGGCTTTCTTTACTGTTTCTACTGTATTGGATAATGAACCTCCCTGAAGGGTTATAATTCCCGAAGCAAGATCACCCTCTTCAAGGACTGGTATAAACTCGCCACCCAACCTGGAGAAAAGGAATATGGTCCCGGTGAGTAGTATCGCCGAAATTATAAGTATAACGCCTTTATGTTTAAGTGAATAGCGGAATACAGGATCAAATCCCTTCTGAAGATAAAACATTATTCGATCGGCAAAATTGACCGATCTTGTCTTTTTCCTGTTCAGCACCAGAGAAGATATCATTGGGACATAAGTAAGTGAAAGAATAAGCGCTCCGAGAATTGCAAATCCGACTGTTAGTGCCATTGGCCTGAACATTTTTCCCTCAATACCTACAAGTGAAAGGATAGGCAGATAAACGATCAGTATTATTATCTGACCGAAGGTGGCAGGATTCATCATCCTTTTGGCAGAGTCCATCACTGTTTGATCCAACAGATTACGTGAGATTTTTTCCATATCTGCTTGCCCCGATTTTAGTTTAGTGAGCCGGTGAACTACGTTTTCTACAATGATAACTGCGCCATCAACGATCAGACCAAAATCGATAGCTCCAAGGCTCATAAGATTCCCTGAGATACCAAATACATTCATCATGGCAATTGCAAATAACATTGCCAAAGGAATTACTGAGGCTACTACAAATCCGGCCCGAATGTTTCCAAGTAACAGGACCAGGACAAAAACCACAATAAGTCCTCCTTCCAACAGATTCTTTGTAACTGTTCCTATTGCACGCTCTACAAGATCTGTCCGATCCAGGAATGGCTCAATGACCACACCCTGAGGTAGAGAAGATTTGATCACCTCCATCCTTGCCTTGACATTTTTAACTACCTGCGAGGCATTGGAACCTTTCAGCATCATGACGACACCCCCGACTGACTCACTTGTATCGCAAACGAATGCGCCGTACCTGATTGCATGCCCGATATGTATATCGGCAATATCCCTGACCAGAACCGGCATCTTTTCAGGAGTGACTTTAACAACTATCTTTCCTATATCTTCAATTGAGTTCACCAACCCGATGCCCCGAATAAAAAAAGAGTTCGGATTTTTTTCAATATAAGCGCTACCGGTGTTTTGGTTGTTTTTCTCCAGAGCCTCAAATATCTCCAATACAGAAATATTCATGCTTTTCAGACGCTCAGGATTGATGGCAACTTCATATTCTTTTACATAACCGCCATAACTGTTTACCTCGGCCACACCCGGAGTGCCAAGCAATTCGCGTTTGATTATCCAGTCCTGGATAGTCCGCAGATCGGTCAGGGAATATCTTGATCCGTATCCTGTCCTGGGTTTCACCAGGTACTGATATACCTCTCCCAATCCTGTTGAAACAGGCGCCAGTTCAGGATGTGTAACTCCCTCCGGAATCTGTGTCTCCGCATTTTTCAATCTCTCTGATATCTGTTGCCGGGCTTTGTAAATATCCGCTCTGTCTCTGAAAACGATTGTTACCACCGAGAGCCCTAACCGTGAGATAGACCTCAGTTCGATAACATCCGGTATCGTGGCGACAGACACCTCGATCGGTGATGTGATAAATTTTTCGACTTCCTGAGTCGCGAGCGTCGGGGCAATCGAGATAACCTGTACCTGGTTATTGGTGATATCAGGAACCGCATCGACCGGCAACTGCGTTATAGAATATATTCCCCATGCAATTAAGGCAATAGTGAAAAGCCCGATTATAAACTTATTTCTTATGGAAAATTCAATGATCCGGTTTATCATGATTCGAATTCGATTAGCTGTTTAATGAATTTTACTGGGACTAATTTCTGGTTATAATCTGGCGGACAGGCGGACAAGAACAGTGATGAGTGAACAATGACCAATGATCAATGTTCAATCACACTATTTTCAATGACCTACCTGTTGCCGGCTTCAGGCTTATTTATGCTTTAGGCGGCTCCCAAACGGAAAAGATATAGCCGGAGGGATTTTTCTGGGAGATGTAAAATGTCAGGGTACGGGGTGATGAAAATACTGCATTCTGGTGAACATATGCGGTAACTTCCATCGATATATTACAGCATGAACAATGACAGAAGGGTGAGCAACTGTCACTGTGTGATTCATGTGAATCGGTGGCCGTTGTCGCAGTCTTGATCTGCCAGTCTTCCCCGCAGCCCGTTACATTATCCACGCATGGTACAAGTGTCAGGGATAAGACATATATCGCCACAAAAACGGATAATAACTTATACATTTGAATCTCTTACGGGGAGACAAAGATAATGGAAATCCTTAAAAAGATTAAAAATTAAATGATACTCCAAGTGAAGCTCCGACGCTGTTGAGGGGATAGGTTTTCCTCAACCTCTTATTCGGACTTGTATCCGGGATTTGTTCATCTATGTTTATCTTGGAAACATAAATGGTCTCTTTTTGTTTCGTGTTCATCGACGGCAACTGATCTACCCCGTTAATATCATATTTGATAAGTTCGCTGTCAGTGGGCGAGAAATTCATACCGATAAAGTTAAGTTCGGCAAACATCCTTACGACTTTGTTGATTTGGAAATTAACCCCGCCTGTTGCATTAAAACCCAGGGCAACGCCTCCGTAATAAAATTGTATAGCTGTGACTTCATTGGGCGGATTTACCGAAGGCTGATCGGCATCAAAATAATGGTACATTACCGGGAGGACTCCTACTATCAGCCCAAAGCGGGCATATGGATTGACTTTTTCAAGACCGGCGGTTATCACGACTGAAGGAATTATATTCAAACCGTTTGCCTTAACCTTTGAAGTGGCACTTGTACCTCCGGGCATGCTGACAACCGAATCGCCAAAATTAGGGAATCCTAAAAATTTTGAAATGGCAAGTTCGAATCCTACATATTTGCCGGGCATAAATCCAAAGCCAATGGTTCCGTTGGCTCCGGATCCGAGATCTACCGGCTGAATCCGGATTGTCCTCCCTGTTTCATCTTCAGTGTATTTATAAAGCATGTCCAGACTGTTGGAAGTCCCTGCTGATCCTCCAACTCCGATGCGAACATAAAAATTTTGTGCACATAAATATCCTGTAAAAAGGATTGCACAAATAACAAACATAAATGTTCTTTTCATAGGGCTGATGTTTTAATTAGATTTTCATTTTTAAATAAGAGATTATTCTGAATCACTAAAAATAATCAATTTTTACATATGAAAAAAATATCTACATGTTCAGTACCTGTTTTAGAATCTTATATCCTGTCGAACTTGCGCGAAGTTTTGCTCCGTTTTTCATAAGGACTGCATAATTTTCCTTGTCATAATACTCTATCCGATCGATAAATTTTGCATTCACGATATAAGAGCGGTGAATCCGGATAAACTGACCGGTATCAAGATGACTTTCGAAATATTTCATCGTCTTTTCCTTCAGATGTCTGGCTTCCTTTGTGTGTAGCATAACATAATCACCTTCGGCTTCCAGATAAATAATTTCTTCTACAGGAATGACACTCACCTTATGGCGTGATTTTACTGCAATCCTTTGTAAATATTCCTGCGACTCCTCTAGTGATTTCACCAGGTTCTGAACGGGCTGAGGTATCATCTTTACATTTCCGGCCTGACTTAAAGCCTTCTGTACTGCCTGGGTAAAACGTTCCTGTGAATATGGTTTCAGTAAATAATCAATAGCATTCATCTCAAAAGCCTTGATAGCATATTGATCATATGCCGTACTGAAAATTATCATAGGAGGATTATCAAGGAGTTCCAATAATTCAAGGCCTGTAAGCTTTGGCATCTGGACGTCAAGAAATACCAGATCGGGTTTAAGGTCCTGAATCGCCTTAAGTCCGCTGAAGCCGTCGGCAACCTCTCCGACAAGCTCGATTTCGTCGAAATGTTTCAGATAATGTTTAACAACATCCCTGGCAGGTTGTTCATCGTCGATAAGAATGGCACGTAAAGTCATGGATTATTCATTCCTTTCTTGAATATCTATGTTAGGGAGGCTTAAAAATACGAAGAATTTTGTTCCTTCAACTGAAGTCTTTAAAAGTGTGTCTGTTTTATATAAAAGCCTGAGGCGTTCGCGTATATTATTTAATCCGAGACCGGTTCCTTTACGCGCATGGGCATTGGGATCAAAGTCATTCCAGATGACAATTTCGAGGTATCCCGAGGTATATTTGCAGTCCATTTCGATCTTCACCTTCTCAATACTCTCATAAACACCATGTTTTATAGCATTCTCGAATAAGGGTTGAAGTAACATTATAGGTATCAAATGATCCTTGCAGGTTCCTTCCAGAATAAACTCAAACTGTAATTTATCACCAAAACGTACTTTTTCGATCTCCAAATAGCGTTGAATATTTGCCAATTCGTTCTGCAGGGTAGTAAACCGTGAAGTATTCGTTGAAACCGAGTAACGAAGGAAATCCGAGAGTTTTATAACCATATCTCTCGCTTTCTCCGGATTAGTTATGGTAAGTGAACTTATTGAATTCAGGCTGTTGAACAGGAAATGAGGGTTGATCTGCGATTTAAGCATATTTAGTTCAGTCTCTTTAAGAAGTTCTCTTAATCGCGATTCGGTTTTGATTTCTCCTGAAGATTTGAATAATAGATAATAAGATAATATGCCATTCCCAGTAAAGCATAGAAAAGTGTACCGCTTATCAGCCGGTAAGGAATGGACAGTGGCAGCAATTCACGGTACGGCTTGAAAGTACCAAAGATAGAAGTAAGAAATAAATATGGAATTCCGTTCCAGATAACAAGGATGAGAGCAAGAAAAGCCAGATGGCTTACAAAAACATTTGTACGGTTGTTCTTATCCGGGATTGAGTACCGTACAATGTACCACATCAAAATTCCTATGATACAAAAAAGAGTGTTGTAAGTCAGACTGTCGCCCATCGATATTTCGACGGGGAAACCATAGATAAAATAGAAAATGGAAAAGTGGATCCCCGTTATGAGGATCCACAAACCAAAATAAACGGAAATGGATTTTGTATTTAGAAATATCGGGTGGTTCATTTAAACATATCAGGTTCTTAATAACTTTTTATTTCTCCCCCACCAAATATCGTACTTCCTTTGATGATCAAAATCCTTGAGTTATCGCCGGTCTCTTTGACATGCATACGTTTATCGGAGAAGCCTCCAAAAATTGAAGTGGTCTTCAAAATGATCTTCCAGTCGCAAGGTACTATCAGTGTAACTCCGCCGAAAATTGTTGTTATTTCCAATACATTCGTTCCTTCGCCAAGCGTAGTCTGGGTAAGATCGAGTTCAGCTCCTCCAAAGGCACAACTGATGTGGCCTCCCCTGAAATTTTTCTGCAGAAACCGGTGTTTTGATCCGCTGAAAATATTTTCTTCATGAATATAACCATTGTCCAGGTTGTGGGCTTGTTGATGACAACCCGGAAAATGGTGGGGAACCCGTCGCAGAAGCAGTATAATACCAATTGCAATCAGAATGGTAGGTATAAGAAGATGTGAAACGTTAAAGGTAAATTCAAAAATACGGGGTAATAAAAATATCGTCCCGATAAGAAGCAGAACATAACCGGGGGTATGATTCTCACTTGATAATAAACTGATGACACCGATAACTATCAGAAGCATCTGCCAGGAGAAAAAGATATGCTTTAAAGAGGGTGAGATTAATCCGACATTGAATAACAATAATAATAAACCAGCTACTATAACAACTATTCCGACGGCAGATTTTCTGAAAGGCCTTGGTTTCGCTGATTTTTCTTCGTTTGGTTCCATGATTCAAGTTTTAAAATTAAAAAAAATAATGTCACAAAAATAGTTTCGTGTGTATGAGGCGTAAAGTAATAATCGTCCGAAGCCGGAAAATACCCGACGAATCTAATCTATTATCTGACTGACCGACAGGTTTATATTCATGTCAATCATCTATAATTCCTTAATATCAGCGGGTATTCCATCGTACCGGCTGATCAGTCACATGTTCAGAAAATATCAGTAGCCTGCAGGTAGAATCCCGTAAAATTTTCACCAAGAGCAAAATCCACACAGAGATTTGTCCTGTCGAATTTCCCGACCATGATCCTAAGTCCGAATCCGGCCGCCGGTTTCAGATATCCAAAAAGATGTACTCCTGAACCTTTGTCTGAAGCGGTAGTGACATTTCCAAAAAGGACTCCGCCAAGGATTCCCGTACAAGTTGATATCGGAAAGCGGTACTCAACTTCGCCATAAACAAAATTTTCTCCTCTCCACCTTCCTTGTTTGTACCCGCGTCCGGATGAATTCATCTGGTCAAAGCCTGATGACATCAAAACAAGATAAGGAGAATCTCCCGCCACCTTGAAATTTCCAAACAACCAGAACGCGACAAGATGACGCGGGGCGACTTTTGAAATGCCGATATAAGTACGGAATTCCGCCCATAGCCTTAAACCGGTCTTTTGGCTGCCTAACCAGGTGAGATCATAGCGGTAGTTAAGATTAACATAAAAACCTTTATACGGACTGATAATATTATCGCGACTATCGTAAACAACATTTGCGCTAATTCCTGACGACAGATACTGACCGGGATCAAATCCATGATCAATGCTGTAGGAATAATGAGGGGTGATAACCTGGTTGTTATCAGTGGTATCAAGTGATTCATCCCGGATATCATAGTGATAATCGAGATGATATCCTAATCCTATATACAGGTCGGAGACGACTTCCCTTGAAACAACATTATGGAATTTTATCCAGTTAAAAAGCATGGGATATGGAGTATCCCCGCAGCCGGTGCTGAGGCCATATGTTGCAAGCCGGAAGAAATAAAGCCGCCAGTCGGTTTGAATGAACCATTTATTCCTGTCTGTATATATATTATTTTTAAGCTGAATCATTACCTGTCTTTCTGTCGTCCATACTGCCTGGATGATACCTGCAGAAAGCCTGGTTGAAGGATCAGAACCCCATGGCCATGAAACAGACGCACCCGCGCCAAACTGAATCCCTGTAGTGGGAGAATAACTGATGACGGGAATAGCAATAAACCTCAGTTTTCTTTTGGTTGGAAATTCCAGAATTTTTTTTTTGGTGAAGATCAGGTCAAAAACATCTTCCTGCTGACAATCTTTAATTTTGTTCGAACTATCTGAAACCTTCTGGCTTTTCCCTTGAAATGTAATTCCAAGCAAGAGAGAAACCAGAATCATTGAGAGAAATGCTTGCTTCATGAACTTCAAAAGTAATAAATTAAGGTAACTATATAGTATTTGGGACAAAAGGAGGAAAACATGAATTATTTTAAAAATGTTCAAATAATCATTATTGTATTTTTTTTATCAATCCATCCTGTTATAATTGGTGTAGGGAAATATAATATTTCCAGGGGATTGATAAATATAGCACGAAACTGTATTATGTGGCTCCCCAAAAATATCATTATATCTGATTGCGGTAAGCAAAAACATATTTTGGGTTTTTTTAAGAAAAAGAATAGAATCTTTAATATTAAAAACAGAATCACTAAGGGGATTTCTCTGGATCGGATTACTTACTCCCATAACAAATCCTTGTTCTTTGTGCCTATTAAAATATCTTTGAATCCACACGTATTCAGCGCTAATTTCAGACGTGTCTTTATAGATTTTAAATCTCGACACAACAGATACATTTATTGCGGGGGATTTACCAACATTGTTAATCTCATAAGGGATGTTTATGCGTTCACCAACTTTCAAATTCAAAGGAATAAGTTTTGTGATTACAACATAAGCCCTGAGATCAGTTCTGGAAAGTTCAAGAGTAGAATTAGTTATCTTAAGTCCCTTTCTGGTTTGGCAACCCTGAATACACCCCAAAACGACTATTGCAATGAAGGAAAAACAACTAAACAATACCAAAAGAATCTGAGTCTTTTCTTTTATGTCATAATTTCTCCACCAATTCACAAGTTTTTCCCATTGCTTTGCAATCCGCTTTATGCATTGCCTAAATGTCTTCATAATCCCTACTATTTTTTATTGATTGGTTTGTTTTTTATTTGGACAGGATTGGGGAGTTTCTTTTTTAGCATTAATAATCCCGCTAAAAAGAGAATCATATTATTTATACTAAGTCCTTTTATTTTTCTCTTTGGTTATTTAATAGTAATTTTTGGAGCACTTTTATAAAACAATAATACAAACAAATATTTAAAATTCAAATACTTAATAATAGTTCTTTGACATATTGAGTTAGAAAAAGGAATATCTAAAAACTGAATTATCTAAATATTTCGGACAAATTGACTATATTTGCTTGTTATGAAAATGGCTAACAGATCAATCAACGATCTGTTAGCCATAAAACCCGGCAGGAATGGTTTAGATTGTTGTACTTACTAATGTGATAAGCCTTTACAATCACAGTACTATTTCAACGAACACCATTCTTATCGGCTGCTTAGTCAGACTGTCACGCCAGAAAAATGAGTACTTTTTGTGCAGTCACTACATATTTTGATAGTTTTTCTAAGCATTTTGTTTTTGGGTAGGGTGTCTCAGCATTTTGAGACATCCTTTTCTTATTTTACAAAAGTAAGATCGTTTTATGCCGTTTTTGACCTATTTTGAGTTAGTTATCAACAATTCTATGTATTTATTTTGTAATAAAATGTAATTAACTATAATACAATGTAAGATGGATAAAAAAAATGATAAAATAAAGATAAAGGCAGATTTTGAAGATGTTATTAAGCTTGCAGTAAATAACGGAAAGGCTAAAAAGAAAAAGACACCTAAAAAGAAGGTGTCTGAAAAGAATAAGAATTAATTTGCTATTAAGTTTTTATACTTCAATCTTCTTCCTTCGCTTTGCAACATAGCAATTCTAACAATAATATCCTGACTAAATTTTCTGTTATTATACCGGTAAGCGAACTCATTACAATACGCATTTATGTGCTTCTGGCTTACATTGTGATAAATACCTATTATTCCACGCTTAAACAAACTCCAGAATCCTTCTATCGTGTTTGTGTGTACAATTCCGTTAACGTAAATATTTTGAGCATGATTAATACTTAAATGATTGTACTCATTAGACATCGCCCTGTAAACAAAATATTCATCTGTTATTACCGTACTTCCTTTCTTTATTGTTTTTTCTATTAATGGTATTACCATTGTCCTTTGTGTATTGGGTATTTTATGAGCAATAATTTTCCCCTTGCGCTCCAATAATCCGAACATTACCGTTTTGTTATTAATGCTACGACCTTGAGTGGAACCTATTTTGTTGTTTTTATGTTTAAATCGGTCTTTGCCTCCTAAATATGTTTCATCTATTTCAACAATATTGCTCAATAGATCGGGGGCGGTTTCCTTTAGCATTTCACGAATACGATGTAGTACAAACCAAGCAGATTTTTGAGTAATACCTATATCCCGGCCTAACTGCAATGAACTAATTCCTTTCTTGTGGTTACAGGCTAAATAGATAGCAATAAACCACTTTTGAAGCGGGATGTTGGTATTCTCAAAGATTGTTCCAACGGTAACGGAAAATTTACTTGAACAGTCTTTGTTTGCACATTTAAAACGATTCCCGTCCTCAATTCTATAAACCTTATCATATCCGCAATAGGGACAAATTGGTTTTCCCCTCCATCGTACTTCTGCCAAATATTCACGACACGTTTTTTCATCCGAAAAATATTGTGTCAACTCTAAAATGTTTTTGAACTTTCCCATTTGTATTATAATATATTATAATGTAATATTTTTTATGTAAAAAAATTTAAGACTTACACTTTTTCTCAATAGCTTTTAAAAGTATAAATCTAACCAATGAACTTAATGTTCTGCCTTCTTTTTCAGCCATTTCAGTAAGTTTCTTTTTTAGTTGTGGTTCAACTTTTAAAATAATAACTGCATCTTGTTTATTCATGGGAATATTATATTATATAACAAAGGTAATACATTTTAATACCGAAGTCAAGTAAATTCACAAATATTTTCAAAATTTTTAATATTAACCTTAAAATCAATAGCATATGAAAAAAATAAATCTCATTCAATGCGGTAGCCCGGCGATAAATACTTTACACTTAGAATTGGTAAGGCTTAATTGTTTGGCACTTGCTTGTTTAAATTCTCGTCATGACGAAAACCAAGTTATATTGGCCGAAGTATATTACAAGTATGTTATGACGGGGGAAAATAGCTTACTAGTAT
>Ga0172374_1000189_pt1 | contig 51023 bp, 41 predicted proteins | sample LakKiv3m_FD_114536 | JGI IMG/M metagenome (GOLD analysis project Ga0172374, IMG submission 114536) | Freshwater microbial communities from Kabuno Bay, South-Kivu, Congo - kab_092012_10.3m | ecosystem: Environmental > Aquatic > Freshwater > Lake | place: Democratic Republic of the Congo... | reverse complement strand
GGCGGAGGATTCAAGTGGCAGCCAGAAATAATTGTTCTTCACCACCATCAGGTAATCCCCTGCCGTGATCTCCCCTTCCAGGAACAGAATCCTCCGCCGGATCTCCCGGTTGAAGAGGTTGGCCCGTTTGTTGGACCGGCAGATCACTACGTTGTTTTCCCGGGCTGATCCCGTGTATGCCTGGTTTAGCGCCTCCTCCAGCTCAGATCCGTCAATCCTGAGAACATCCGGATAGGGATTCAAATGAAACAATGGAAAACGGATCTCCGGAAAGCTGAGCTTTTCCCTTATCTGAGTGGCATTGACGAGGATCCCAGACTCCTGCGACTGCCTTACCACTTCCATGAGTTCAAAAGTATCGATCTCGAGATGGTAGCTGCTTTTCAGGAATGCCACATCCAGCGCCGGACTGTAGTCCAGCCCGACCGGAGGCAGCTGGGCAGCATCGCCGATAAAGAGCAGCCGGCAGTTCTCTCCCGACTGAACATACGTAAAGAGATCGTCGAGCAGGTTGCGGGTGGAGAAGAGTTGTCCCTCTGCAGGCATCGCATGCTGGATCATGGAGGCTTCATCCACGATGAAAAGTGTGTGACGGTGAAGGTTTTTCTGCAACTTCAGTTCGATCTGTCCCTCTTTGTTCGTCCAGGCAAGATAGATCTTACGGTGAATGGTATGGGCCTGTTTACCGGTGTATCCGGCCATCACCTTGGCGGCCCTCCCCGTGGGCGCCATCAGGACCGTTCGTTTTCCTATGGCCGGCAACACATTAACCAGGGCCTTGACCACCGTCGTTTTCCCTGTCCCGGCATATCCTTTCAGAAGAAAAAGGGCATTGGCTTTTTTCCATGAAATTGACAGAAACACGGATAATTCACCCATGAGCTGTTCCTGCCCGGGAGTGGTGGCATGAGGAAATTCATGCAGCAGCATCGACCTGATCCTGTTTACATCCATCAGGCCGGATTATTCATAACGAAGCGATTCGATGGGGTCGAGGCTGGCGGCTTTCTGGGCGGGATAGATCCCGGAAATGAGGGCCACGGCAAAACAGATGATCACCCCCATGATGATCCAGATCCACGGAACGATAAAGGCGCTTCCGATGGCAAGGGAGATCAGGTTCCCTATCAGGATCCCGAGAACGATCCCCAATGCGCCGCCGAGCTGCCCGATCACGATGGCTTCCACCAGAAACTGGTTCCGGATCAGACGTTTTGTAGCTCCGATCGCTTTCCGGATGCCGATCTCCCGGGTACGTTCGGTCACAGAGACCAGCATGATGTTCATCAAACCGATGGCAGCTCCGACCAGCGTGATCAGACCGATGAAGGTGGCGGCAATCGTGACATACCTGATATTCTCTATCAACATCTTGGCCACTTCATCACTTTTCGTGATCTCAAACGACTCCGTCAGCCCGACCGGCACCTTACGAATGCTCCGGAACAGCCCGGTTGCCTCACCGACAGCAGCTTCCATTTGCTCCTGATTGAGAACCATCACACTGATATTGAACGACATGTTTGGTCTGGAAAAATAATTCCGGCAATTATTAAGAGGGATAAAACAGCTCCGGTCACCGCTGAAACCCATGCTGGTGCCCTTCTCTTTCAGCACCCCGATCACCCGGTACTTCCCGGATCCGATGGAAATGATCTGCCCTACCGGATCTTCATTGTTCTTGAAAATCGTTTTGGCCACTTCCGGCCCGATGATCGTAACGCTGTTTCCGTTGAAGATCTCATCGGGAGCAAAGTTCCTTCCATTGGCAATTTCATCTCCGGAGGTGAAGAAATAATTTTCATCCACACCGAGGACCCGCGTATTGGGGTTGGTTTTGTTCGATCCGTACTTGATGGTGGCTATCCCCGTGGCATAGGTATAGACTGACGTATAAGCAGGGAAATTGAACCGGCTCTTGAACGCCAGCGCCTGGTCAATCGTGATGGGTTCGTACCGCCGTTGCTTGTTTTGCTGATTGCCGATATGGATATTCATCGAGCGGTTGCGGATGGTGAATGTGTTTGACCCCATCATGGTAAAGTTGGAAGTCAGGTAATATTTTATGGAATCGGTGGCTGTCAGGATCCCGACCAGCGCCATGATACCGAAGGCAATGATGAGAATCGTCAGGATGGTACGAAGGAGATGGCTCCTGATGGAATCGAGGGATACCTTTATGTTTTCAAAGATGAGGGTTCTTTTCATCGTCAAAGCAGGTTTCAGTTTTTCTCTCCGAAGGCCAGATCTCCGGCATCTCCCAGTCCGGGTACCAGAAAAAGCTGTGCTGTCAGTTCTTCATCGATATCTCCCATCCAGAAAGTGATGTTCTTCTTGGGAATGGATTTCCTGAGATGGTTTACTGCCTCCATACTGGAAAGAATGGATGCAATGTGCACGTGTGAAGGATTGCCCCGTGCCGTCAGCTCTTTGTAGGCGTGCAGCATGGAGGATCCTGAAGCCATCATGGTATCACAGATAATCAGCACCTTCCCGTCAATCATGGTGGAGGAGGCATACTCCACACTCATACTGAACGTCCCGTCTTTATGAGCCATCCGGTACGCCGATATGAAGGCATTGGAGGCATGGTCAAAGAATTTAAGGAATCCCTGATGAAATGGCAAACCGGCTCTTAAAATGGTTGCCAGCACAGGGGAGGAGGTCAGGACAGGGACTTTGGCGATCCCCAGGGAAGTAACGACCTCTTTCTCAGCATAAGCCAGCTCTTTGCTGATCTCATAGGCAAAGATCTCACCGATCCGTTCAAGGTTATGTCTGAAACGCATGTTGTCTTGCTGAATTTCGACATCCCTGATCTCCGCCATAAACTGATTGAGGAGGGAATGAGACTTGCCAAGTAACCTTACCGTTGAAGGATATTTCATCGTCGACACATTTCAAACAAAGATACGAAAATTCATATTCTCCGGATCTGTTTGTAAAATGGAATACGACACATGCGGATAAAGGGGTAATTGGTTTCACGGGACCCAAAGCTCTTGTAAAACCTCCCCAGGTTGGGATCGTTTCCCCCTTCAAAATCGAGCAGCAGCGGTTGACCGGCATGCTCCCTGATAAAGGTATCCAGCAGCAGGAACATGGCGCCGTTGGAACGGGTTTCGAAGAAAGAAGCAGCCAGCAACATGATAAACCGGTTGCGGTCTTTCAAAAAAAACGCGCCGGCATCCAGCTCCCCCTCGAGGCTCCCCGCTCCCATCAGCACGCCTGAAGCCTGTTTCACTGAATGGGCAATGATCTGTTCCATCACCAGGTAGTTCCGGTAAGTGAGCTTGCCCTCTTTCATTCCGAAATTCATCCTGAAGAGTGTGATCAATTCATCGGCCGATACCTTTCTTCTCACCGTTAATCCGGCCTCCCTGGCTTTCCGGATATTTCTTTTGGTATTCTGGGAATAGTGCCGATATATCTCCTCATAAGGATAGACCAGTTCCATTTCATGGTTCTTCCTGAAGGTCACTTCAAACCGGGAGGCATCCACCTTATTGTAGCTGTTCAGATGGATCTCCACCAGGCGGTATTTCGACGGTATGGCTTCGAGGAAACGGGTGACAAGCTCCTGCGTCAGATGAGCGGTGGAAAAGAGACCGAGCTGTTGGGTGAAGAAAGGCTGTGCAAGGTAGGAAATTCCGGCTTTTCGCTTCCGGGTAAGCGGAAAAACACTCTCGTAATCTCCTTCAACCAGCCCCCCCCATCCCGGAGAAACCAGGTCGAGGTACCACGAAAAACCATACACCAGTGAATTCACCGACTCCCTGACACAGCGATCCCATTTTTTCCGGTCGATCTGGCTATTTTGAAGGGGGATGATCATTGGTTTCAGGTTTCAGGGTTCAGGTTTCAGGTTTCAGGTTGTCGTTTCACCACATTAGGCACATTAGGTCACATATGTTTTATGTGTACCCTGAGGCGAGGCATGCCTCGCCTTTACTGTCTGCTTGTCCACTTCTCCGCTTCTTCACTTTACCTCTTACCTCCAACCTCTTACGTCTCACGTCTTCCATTCGCCTGTTTCACTTCGCTTCCTCCATGACCTCCTCATACAGCGCTCTCCACCCTTTCCACCGGCCGGTATCTGAAAGGCTCTCGTTGTGCCACAAGCTGATGAACTCACCATTGTATGAACGCACTTCCCAGATGAGTTGTTTTATCTTGCTAAAACTCTCTTCGGGGTTCAGACGAAGGTAATCCCTGAAAGTTACATCCATGACCGGAACGGGATGGATTCGCAATGGGGTCACTTCATTGGCCCGAAGGTCGAAAAATGGGAACGGATGTGCAATACCGGCCCTGAATCCCGGATGGGAGGCATATCCCATCGAAAAATCATCCCGGATCCCCATCCTGGCCAGTTGAAGGAAGGTATCGGGCAGGATGAACTTCAGAAAGTGTTGGCGGCTCTGCGTGATCGGCTTTCCGGCAGCTTTTGACAGGCCATCCACCTCCTGTTTCAACCGGCCCGTATGTTTCGACGATGACAAAGAGGGATGAACGCCTATGTCAGACCATTGAGCAAGTGATCTCAGCAAGTCAGCCATGCCTTTGCTGCCAACCTGAATATTGTTGTCATTCCCTCCGTAATCGGCAAACAGGATAAAGGTGACCGTTGGCAGGTGATGCTTTTGATGCACCGAACGGATATATGAAAAGGTGTCATAAGGATCAGCGGAAAATCCTGCAATCACGCGAACCCGCTCCATCAACTCCCCGAAACGGCCATGGGAAAGCGACCTCCCGATACCCCCAAAAGTTCTAACGACCGTGCGGTTTCTGAAAGCATAAGCGTGGTCGACATCCACTGTCGGGATGTAGTGATAAGGCTCCTGATGGGTCATCAGGGAGGGATAGCGTTTTCTGAGGCTCTCCAGGAACCGTTTAAGCCAGATATTCACAACAGGCTTTTCAAGGAACCCATGACGGAACGCCAGGCTGGAGGAGGCAAGGTACCGCCCGTACGGATCGTGTTTCGTGCAGTTGTATTCTTCGTACCGTGAAACAAGGTAGAAAGAGGCGGCAAAAAGATCAAAAGGAAAGCCGGTACCCGGCTGTGAAGATTCAAACAGGAAAGGGACCTCATGATCATACCTGACCTGGACATCATGAGCAAAGATTTTCTGTTCAAAGAGCAATCCTGCCGGTTCTATCCAGCAGCCATTCCCGGGATCCTCCCTGGTATAGGCGATCTTCGGCCCTTCAAAGGAGAGATACTCCCCGGTCGACTGGGTGAAGTTCACCTCAAGACCTGCCATCTCTTCCAACAGGAGGTGTACAATATACCGGAGCCTTGAGGTGACCGAAGAGGTATAGAAAAGCAACACGGATCGTGGAGTTGGGTGAGCCAAGTTACACAAAAATCAAAAACTTTCGTACTTTTGACTATCTATTTGACTGATGTTATTGATATGCAGAACTTCATTGTTTCGGCCAGAAAATACCGACCACAAACCTTCAGCACCGTCGTCGGCCAGCCATCCATCACCAACACCCTGAAAAATGCCATTGTCCACAACCAGCTGGCACAAGCCTTTCTCTTTTGCGGGCCAAGGGGTGTGGGAAAAACCACCTGTGCCCGGATCCTGGCAAAGACAATCAATTGCGAGAACCTATCCCCCGAAGGAGAGGCCTGTGATCACTGCCCTTCCTGCACATCCTTCAACGAAAATGCCTCCTTCAACATTTATGAACTCGACGGGGCATCGAACAACTCGGTGGACGACATACGCAGCCTGGTGGACCAGGTGAGGATCCCTCCCCAGATGGGAAAATACAAGGTCTATATCATCGACGAGGTTCACATGCTTTCAGCCTCAGCATTCAATGCATTCCTGAAAACCCTTGAAGAGCCCCCCTCCTATGCAAAATTTATCCTGGCAACCACGGAAAAGCACAAAATCCTCCCTACGATCCTTTCCCGCTGCCAGATTTTTGATTTCCGCCGGATCTCTGTCGACGTTATCGCTTCTTACCTTCACTTCGTAGCTGAAAAAGAACAGATCAACGCCAGTGAGGATGCCCTGCACATCATTGCCCAGAAAGCGGATGGCGCCATGCGAGATGCCTTGTCAATATTCGATCAGCTGGTGAGTTTTGCAGGCGACACCCTCACTTACGAGACCGTACTGGAAAACCTGAATGTGCTGGACTATGAATATTATTTCCGGATCACCGAAAAGATCCTCAGCAACAGTATCGGCGATGTATTGCTGATCCTGAATGAGATCCTGGAGATGGGCTTTGACGGCCAGCATTTCATTACCGGGTTCGGGGAACATCTCCGGAACCTTCTGGTTTGCAAAGACCCCGGAACGGTTAAACTCCTGGAGACCGCTCCCAACGTCCGCCAGCGTTTCCAGGAACAGGCCGGAGCGTGCCCTGCCGATCTTTTACTTAAGTTTCTGGATATCAACAACCGCTGTGACTTGAATTACCGGATCAGCAACAACAAGCGACTTCATCTCGAACTGGCCCTGATGCAGATGTGCACCCTGAATCAGTTGGAAGTACCTGCAGATCAGAAGAAACAGCCATCCAAGGCAGAGCCCCCCCCTCCGGTCTCCCCGCCCCCCCCACCGCCCCCCTCTGCGAAACCCAAAACAGAACCTTCCGCACCGCGCCAATATTCCGGCAACATTCCGGGGACAATTTCCATCAAACCTCCGGCAAAAAAAGAGGGGCCCGAAACTGCTCCCGCGAATGAAAAAGAGACAACAGCCCAGATCTCCCCATTTACCGAAGAGATGCTCACCACTCAGTGGAAAACCTTTGCAGCAGGACTAAAAACAGATTTCCCCCATTTGTATACAACGCTTACCTCGCGGGACCCTCAACTGAAGAAAGAGTGGGTCATTGAGTTCGAGATCGACAATCGTATCCTGGAAGAGGAGTTACTGCAAAAACGAGGAGAATTACTCGATTTTCTCAGAAAAACCCTTGGTAATTCCAGCATTACACTCAATACCAGAATCCAGGAAAACCATCTCGAGCTTAAACCCTATACCGATAAGGAAAAATATGAGAAGATGGCCGCTAAGAATCCAGAACTGAATCACCTCAGAGAACAACTGGACCTGAATATCGAATATTGATGAAACGAATTTTCTGCATTGGTGAAGGGGTTCTGGATCTGATCTTCCGGGATGAAAAGCCGGTGGCAGCCCGGCCGGGAGGCGCTATGCTGAACACAGCCGTCTCCCTGGGCCGTATGGGGTCTGATCCGCTGTTCATCAGTGATTTCGGGCAGGACCCGCCCGGAGACCTGATTGTTCACTTTCTCCAGGATAACGGGGTTGACATCCGCCACGTGAGGCGTTTTGACGATGGGCTGACAGCCATATCCCTGGCATTTCTTGACAATGAAAGCAATGCAGTTTACTCCTTCTACAGGAACTATCCTGCGCACCGGGAACTGAAAGAGCTGCCTGCAGCAGAAGATGGCGACATTGTGATGTTCGGATCCTTCTATGCCATCACTCACGAGGTACGGAAACCGCTTTGGGATTTTCTTGTGAATGCCAAATCCAACGGAGCATTGCTGGTTTATGACCCGAATTTCAGAAGACCCTACCTGAAAAAACTCCCCCAGTTTCGTCCCTGGATCCTGGAGAATATCAACATTGCACAAATCACCCGTGGATCAGCCGGAGACTTCTGTCATATCTTTGAGCAAAAGGATGCCATGGGTGTCTACCGTGAAATCACCAGGCACGGAGGGAATACCCTCGTTTACACAAAAAGCAACGAAGGCGTAGAAGTCATCACCCCCGACCTGCATCTGACTATGAAGGTCCCGGAAATCAATCCTGTCAGCACCATCGGTGCCGGCGACGCATTCAATGCGGGGCTGATCTACTCCCTCTCGATAATTCCTGAAGCCAATCCGCTTCCACTTGAGAAATCAGCATGGGAAAAGATCATCAGGCTATCCGTCGACTTCTCGACGGACGTTTGCCTGAGCCTTGATAATTACATCTGTCATGAATTTGCTCACCGGGTAAGCCATGTTTAGATGGGTGTCAAGCGCTATTCTTCGCCTGTTTGGGTGGCACACCAACGGAGCCCTTCCCGAAGGAGTCAAAAAAGCAGTGGTCGTTTCAGCACCCCATACCAGCTACTGGGATTTTGTGGTTGGGCGACTGACTTTTTGGGCGATCAAAATAAATATCCGTTTCCTGATTAAAAAGGAGGTCTTCTTTTTTCCCCTCGGATGGTTCCTGAAGCGGCTGGGAGGATTACCCGTCGACAGGGGTAAGTACAAAAGCACGATGATGAACCAGGTGGTGAAGATGTTTCAGGAACAGGAAGAGCTGGTTGTGGTGATCACCCCCGAAGGAACACGTAAGCGCGTGGAACACTGGAAAAAAGGATTTTACCTCATAGCCATGGAAGCGGGAGTTCCCCTTGCCCTCTCCTACATTGATTATGGCAAGAAGACCGGCGGCATCGGGCCGGTGTTTCTTCCGACGGGGGATTATGACAAGGATATGGTTTTTATCCAGGATTTCTACAAAGATAAGACTCCCTGTCATCCTGAACGGTTCAACCTTTATCAGAAAACATAAATTATGAAACCTCCAAAAGCGTCGTTGTCTCAGATCAGTAAGTTTCTCGACACAAAAAGAATAGCCATTGCCGGGGTGTCCCGTAATCCTCAGAAATTCGGGCATCAGGCCTACCAGCATTTGCAGGAAAGAGGATATGAACTTTTCCCGGTCAACCCCAATGCAGGTGAAACGGACGATCTCCCCTATTACATCTCCATCTCAGACCTTCCCGAAGAGGTGAAACATTTGTACATCGTGACAAATAAAAAGGAGACGGAAAAGGCGGTGATGGAAGCCATAGCCCATGGGATCGACCATATCTGGATCCAGCGGACTTCTGAAACTGCTGAAGCAATCGTCATTGCACGTGAGGCGGGGGTGAATCTGATAACGGGTGAATGTATCTTCATGTGGACGGAGCCCGTGACCGGAGTGCACCGGTTCCACCGAAGCCTCAGGAAATTTTTCGGCTTGCTTCCCAGGTAATTAGGTTCAAATAACTAATCATTACCTTTGGCTCACCATTATCACTGCTTTTGATCAAGAATCCGCGACCGGCTTTGCTTATTATCCTGCTTGGAGTGCTTTTATGGGCCGGATGCAATGTCACCAAAAAATTTTCCGATCACGAGTACCTGCTGATCAAAAACAAGATCGAGACCGATACCAAGAAGATCTCTAAAGATGAGCTTGCCGGATATTACCAGCAGGAGCCGAACAAAAAACTATTCGGACTGTTTCATGCCAATATCGCCTTCTACAACTGGGGAACCAGCGGAAAAGACACAAAATTCAAAAAATGGCTTCGCACCAAGATCGGATCACCCCCTGTAATCCTTGACACCAACATGGTTACCATAGCCAGAAGGCAGATGGGCCTTTACCTGAACAATATCGGGTACTTCAACTCAACCGTGACCGATTCCATTATTTTCAAAAAGAAAAAAGCCAGGGTGATCTATCAGGTTAAGACCACGAAACCCTATACGATTAAAAGTCTGAACTGGTCGATCTCCGATACACAACTGGCCCGATTCGTTTACCTCGACTCCTCAAAATGTCAGGTAAAAAGAAACGCCAACTACAACGCCTATACACTGGACGGGGAACGAACACGCATCACCACAACCCTGCTCAATCAGGGCTATTACCGCTTTACATCCAATTACATCATCTTTCAGGTAGACAGTTCACTCAATTCTAGGCAGATGGATATCACCATCGAGATCCTAAATCCTGTTGTCCCCAGCCTGCAGGATTTCGGTATGATGATAGAGTCAACACACAAGCGTTATAAGATCAACAAGGTGTATATTTTACCCCAATTTGACTACCAGAAACAGGATACCATTGCTTGTGACACGGTGGCCAAGACCTATGAGGCCCCTTATAAAGGAAAGAAATCTGTCACCTATTATTTTCTGTACCACGACAAGGCCAAGATCCATCAGCGAACCATTGCACAGAATGTGCTGATCGAACCCGAAAGCTGGTATAACCATAAAGATGTTGACCAGACCTATTCCCGTTTATCCGGACTGCAAAATTTCAAGCTCATTAACATCGACTTTTCCGATGTCAAGGTCGGGAAAGATCATCTGGACAGCTATCCCTTCCAGCTCGACACGCAGATCAAACTGGCCAAAGCCTCCTCCCAGTCGCTGAGCTGGAGCACCGATGGCACCAACTCGGCCGGAGCGCTCGGAATTGCGGCCAACATCGGCTATATGAACAGGAATATCTTCCGCGGGGCACAGATCCTGAAGATCACCCTGAGTGCATCCACCCAGATGCAGGCAGGGGGCGGAGAGGGAGGCTTGTTCAACACCATTGAATTCGGTGCCAACGGAAGCCTCACCTTCCCGCAGTTCCTTATCCCTATCAAACAGGAGAAATTACCAAAATCATTCAAACCAAAGACCACCCTCGGTCTCGGTTACAACTTTCAGCAAAAGCGGGATCCGGATTACACAAGGCATATTCTCAACACCTCATTCGGTTATACCTGGATCCAGAACCCTACCCTCTCCCACACCCTGAATCCCATCGAGATCCTGCTGGTGAAAGTCTTCCCAAGTCCTGAATTTTCTGCCAAACTCGATTCCCTTCAGGATGTGCGGTTCAAGAACCAGTATACCGACCATTTGATTGCCGGCTTGAAATACACCCTTACCTTCAGTAACCAGTCCACCACCAAACGCAAGAATTTTTTCTATATCCGATCGAATTTTGAAACTTCCGGGAACCTGCTTTACGCAGTTGATGAAATTGTGAATGCCCCAAAAAATGACCAAGGGGAGTTCACCCTTTTTAATATTCAGTATTCCCAGTTCATACGTCCCGATCTGGATTTCAGGTTTTACAACCAACTCGGCAAAGGCTACTCCATGAATTATCGATTCTACGGAGGCATTGGGTTCTCCTATGGGAATTCAACCGTACTCCCTTTCGAGAAAGCATTCCTCGCCGGAGGTGCCAATGATATGAGGGGATGGAGAATGGGAGACCTGGGCCCCGGATCGTTTCATAACGATACGTTAAGCCAGAATTTCGGACAGTTGGGCGACATGCAGTTGCAGTTGCAGGCGGAATTCCGCTTCCCGATTTACAGCTTCTTCAAGGGAGCCCTGTTTACCGACATTGGCAATGTGTGGCTGCTGAATCCATCGCCCGACCTGCCCGGAGGAACCTTTTATTTCAATTCCTTCCTTTCACAGTTGGGAGTGGATATTGGAATTGGCTTCAGGCTGGATTTCGATTTTTTCATTTTCCGCGTAGATCCTGCCATTCCCATCAGGGTACCATCCATGGAGGGATCCAACAAGTGGTACTTCAGCAAACTCCAGCTGAAGGATATTATCTGGAACTTTGGGATCGGCTATCCGTTCTAATGGGAATATATCTTTGAAACATCCCGGTATCCTGTTTCATTCAGGTACCAGTCAGGGTAAGAGGCACCAATGCTTTCCGCCCACGGATTAAATTTCAAATAAGCGGTATTGATTTCGACCTGCTCAATCACGTAATCGAACTTTTGCGTAATTTCCAGTCCCCAAGGTAGGTTGTTGGCCGTTTTATAATACCTGCCCGTAAGCGGATCACTGTCATCATCGTCTGTTCCAAACAACTCCTGGTTAGCTTTATCCGTTGGTGGTTGGTCAGGAAGGTGCACTTCGACACTCCTGTTTTTATCAATGATGATAAATGGATTGTAAGGAGGGGAGCCGAGGGTTGCCAGGGAGAGAGGGTCAGTGAATGTAACCCTGACATCCAGTGTGTCGGGCGTCACATAAGGGGCCCCGAGTTGCGTATTCACTCCGGTACCACCACCCGGAGAAGGCAGGATGTTGTAACCGTCATCGAAGACGATAACGACTGCATTGGTCTGTCCTGCTTCCGTGTTGTTTGCTTCAAGTGAAATATAACCTTCTCGGAGATCCATTCCGGTCACGTTCTCAACTGTCGCAGGAGTCACTGGGAGTTGAAAACCGAAACCGTTGTGGAACGAAGCCCCCATGGCTTCTAGAATAAACCGTGTATCGACGTAAACAGCATCGTTTTCAGCATTAGTCACCTGGTTGGCACGGAAGCTGATCACCACATCGTTGAAGTCGTAATCTCCCGTAGCGGGCCACAGGTCTTCAAAAGCGAGGGTGGCCCATCCTGATTCCGAAGGGTAGTAATTATTGAAAGCCAGGAGTGGATCGGTCGGGTAATCATCAAAAACGTCGGGGATACCATCCCCGTCTTCATCCGGTTGTGTATATGACACACTGGGCATCTCAGAGGTGTTGATCGCCGTAACCGGGTTGGCCTGAACCATCATGATCCCATCGTTAAAGTCCTGATCGCTGCTTTGATCGCGTCGAACATCTTCAAAAGAGAAAAGGATCTCATACCTTGCAGGATCTTTGAGCAGAATGGTATGTTTCTTCAGGTTGGCATTTGGTTCCGGATTCAGGGCAGGAATGGAATAGAGAAGGTAGTTGCCATTCGTCACAGAGCCTTTCCATCCGTTGGCAAAGATGACCCATCCGATTGAGATCCCGGCCGGGAATTGTCCCATGTACACTTTGTTCCCTGAATACAATCCCCCGCCATCACCATCAAAGGAGAGGTTGGGGAATACAATGGTGATTGTGTCGATCTGGGAAGGGGAAGAAGGGGGGCTATCGGTTGGGAAGGTAAAGAAGCCGACAACATTCTTCCAGCCTGCTCCTTCGAAGATAAAGGAGACCCATACATCACACTCTTCCAGCAGAGGCAGATTGCATTCGGCTGTGCTGGCAAGGTATTCAGGGTGATAGACAGGAACCGGCTGGTATTCCGGTAGGGAGGCATTGATGTCGTCAAGCAATTCTGCCGTTACAGGATAGTCAGGGGTAACAAGGTAATTTGGGACTCCCTGGGAATTGTATGTCCCGAGGTATTTCAGGTAACTTGTTATACCCTGCTCCCCCCAAACGGAAGATCCCTCTTTCAGATGCATTGGCGGAATCCCTCCAAAGGTGGCGGAGATCTTTCCATTGACGACCGGGACACTCTTATGCTTCACCAATCCGAGATAGTCCGTGGTGATCATCACCGACGTGAGGTAAGAGGGTATCCGGAAAGGAAGTTCCAGGAGGCCTGCATTGTTGGTCGACCCGCTTAACAGGGCAACTCCCCCTGAATCGGGATGGGCTGAATAAACGTTGAAGCGTACATTCTTTAAGGGTTGGTCCTGGTTGTCGAGTGCCACAATTGTCAAGGTGACCTCCTCTGCCGTATTCCACTGAAAAACAGGCGAAACGATCAGGTCCTCTATATTCGTGATGGCATTGTCGTTAGTTGGCTCGTCGCTGATTTTCCTGCAACCTGTTTGAAACAGGATCAGAGCGATGGCGACAATGGGCATAAGGCGGTACAGGGTTGATGTTTTCATAACCGGATGTTTTTCTCCCGTAAAGTAATCTATTTTTGAACAAAGGTAAACTAAATCGTCTCCTTTGTAAAGGAATACTTCGCAAGTGAGAAGCATCCGTTCGTATCTGTGTGTAAAGCTCCGGAAAACTTATCAAACCGGATTATTCAGGCATGAAAAGATTGGGGGATTGAAAAAAAACGTAATTTTGGGCCCGGTTCTGGGAGCATAGCTCAGCCGGTTCAGAGCATCTGCCTTACAAGCAGAGGGTCACAGGTTCGAATCCTGTTGCTCCCACCAGTAAAGTGACCGTTTTCAATGACCTTGAAAACGGTCTTTTTCATTGGTCCCTTGAGTTGACATTCCTTACAGCCACCAGCTGGTCATAGAGTCCTGAAACAGGGTGCCAGTAAACGAAGATGGTATACTGGTTCTCGGTATCCCAATGATTTCCCTCAAAGAAGGAGGCATCCCCCACCGTTGAGCCATCGGGTTTGAACACATACTCATAATCATAAAAACCCTGTTTCAGGTACAGTTCACATGTATATCTGCGGGTCCCGGGATCAAACACCATCTCATGTGGAGGAGCCATCCGGTTATCCGTAAGAGCTCCCATGATATAGAATTTCCCTCCGGGGATCATTGTGGAGGAGGGAATCGAGAAATGAACCCAGGCGTAATCTGCTTCAATATCGCTGTTCTCTGCATATTCCTCATTCCGGATCAGCTTCCGGCCGTTGATATCCTGGTACAATGTGTAGTTCTTTCTGGCCCTGCTGTTATCATCCAGCAGGTAGACATGATAAGCATATTCCCATTCGATATGCCGGATGTTCTCCGTTTGGTAACGCAGGCTCTTGATATCCAGTGGCCGGTATTCGTTTCCCCCGTCAAAACTCAACGAAGGGTCATGGGTAAAATCAAGCTGGCTCCCCCGGATAAAACGTGGCTTGGGATTGATGATCGCGTTATCCCATCGTTCATTTTGCATGATCACGATCTTGATCTCCCTGGAAGGATTTGACCAGACAAACCCTGGCATCGATACCGTAAAATCGACCTGTTGACGGGAATAGCTCTCCATGGGGGCATCTGATCTGACCACCTGGGCATCAACGGCAACGGCGGAAGGCTCCACTACCATAAATCTTCTCGTGATAACAGGAGCTTCCGGGTCCTCAATATAGACAATCAACAGGTAGTTCCCCGATATCCTGGGGCCGAGATCATCTCCGGGAATATAAGCGGTGTAGTGGATGTATTCGACTGTCGTGTTGTAGGAATAATCAAACTGATCGATGGTTTCATCCTGCAATCCGTCGATGTAATCAGTCACCAGCAGATCCGTGGTTGTTTCCCACTCGGCCGTACAGTGCCTGACGGTGAATCGGTATGTTTTCAGCGATACATCCAGGTCATCAAAACTCAGTTTCAGCCGTTCCCCCGAATTCAGGGCGATGATCGGCATCGCCATCTCAAAGCCATCCTTGTGCAGCAACACGGTTTGAATCTTCGGATCATACACCCTGTTCTCATTGGGGAAGTCCCAGGCAAACAGGGTCCATGGAAGGGTGATAAGTATGAAGAGCAGGATCGATTTTAGGGTCATTTTGGTTTCGAGTTTCGGGTTTACTTATGAGAATGTTTATTTCAATGGTGTTCGTGAATGCTTCGCATTTCAGGTTTGAAGTTGTCGGTTGTGGGTTGTCTGTTTGGCTTTTGGATATTGGATTTTGGATATTGGATTTTATTTGAAGTTTGTCATTTGTTTTTTGGAATTTTTTCGCGTATCCCGCATCCCGTATCGCGCATCATTCCTCCTTCCTCCTTCCTCATTTCCCATTCCTCATTAGCCCTTTGTCCGCCTGTCCGCTTGTCCGCTTGTCCGCCTGTCTTCTCCTGAACTCCGCACATACGATGCCGGTCGCGATCGCCGCATTGAGGGATTCAGCATGTGTGTTTCGGTGTGGAGGAAACGAAGGGATGGAAAGACGGCGCGTGACCAGTCTGAGCACCTCATCTGAAATGCCTTGGGCTTCGCTCCCGATCACCAGGAGACCGTGCGCTGTTGTCTCAGACCGGTAAAGATCCTCTCCATCCAGGGTCATGCCGTAAACCGGAATCTCTCCTCTTCCGGATGCCAGCAGCAGGGGAAGATCGGTGCAGGTTGTTTTGACCCGGATCACTGAACCCATGGTGGCCTGGATCACCTTGGGGTTATATGTGTCAACGCAGTCGTGAGAACAGATCACCTGATCGATGCCGAACCAGTCGGCAATTCGAATGATGGTTCCCAGATTCCCCGGATCCCGGATGCCGTCGAGAGCCAGGATCAGTTCGTTTTCGGGAAGATGTTCAGGTGGATCATCCGCAGGGATCTCTATCACGGCAAGGAGCGGGCTTGGGGAAGAGAGTCCGGTGATTCGCTCCATTTCGGAAAGCCTGACAGCTTCAACCGGAATATCCGTCAATGGAATGGCCTGTTCAATGGCTTCGTCGAGAATATATACCTGCCGGACAGTAAACCGGCTTTGCGCGAACTCCCTGACCAGTTTTGCCCCTTCCGCCACGAAACATCCGTGTTCCTCCCTGAATTTCTTCTGTCTCAGAGATCGCACGAACTTTATCTGGCTGGAGGTGATCATGGCTTTTGGCTTTAAGCTTTTGGCTTTTGGCTGAAAGTAAAAAGCAGGTTACCTAAGCTAAAAGCCAAGAGCCAATAGCTAACAGCAACCTGCTAATGTACAATTAATTTCTACCTGCTATTCTGCGAATACCTCAAAGGTAATCTCAATCGTCACATCCTTGTGAAGATTGATCTTTGCCTTATAGGTCCCGAGCTCTTTGATATGCTCGTGATCCACGTGGATCTTTTTCCTGTCGATATCCATGCCATGCTGATCTTTCAGTGCCTGGGCGATCTGGATCGCATTGACAGAGCCAAAGATCTTTCCTGTTTCAGCTGCTTTCGCCCCGATCTTCACGGTAAGATTCTCCAGTTTCTTTCCGAGATCCTTCGCCTCCATCTGGATCTTTTCCGCTTTATGGGTTTGCTGTTTTTTGTTTTCAGCGAGGATTTTCTTGTTCGTATCCGTAGCAAGAATGGCCATTCCTTTCGGGATCAGGAAATTGCGGGCATAGCCCGGTTTTACATTTACCAGTTCATTGGCATAACCCAAATTGGGCACATCCTGTTTTAAAATCACTTCCATCTCTGTTCCTCCTTATTTTAACAAGTCAGCCACGTAGGGTAATAATGCCAGGTGACGCGCACGCTTGACGGCCTGGGCGACTTTCCTCTGGTACTTGGTCGATGTTCCGGTAATTCTCCGGGGCAGGATCTTTCCCTGTTCGTTGATGAACTTCAACAGGAAATCTGCATCCTTGTAATCGATATACTTGATTCCGCTCTTCTTGAAACGGCAATATTTTTTCTTTTTGGTATCTACCGCGATGGGGGTTAAATACCTGATTTCTCCTGATTGCTGTGCACTCATCTCGTTCGTCGTTTAATGGTGATTACTCGGTTACCGGTTCTGTTTTAGCCTCTTTTGCTTTGGCACGCTTTTTCTCATTGTAGGCAATCGAGTGCTTGTCGAGGGCTACGGTCAGGAACCTTAATACCCGCTCATCGCGTTTGAAGGTCACTTCCCATTCGCGGATGATGGATGGGTCAGCTTTGAACTCAATCAGGTGGTAAAACCCGGTGCTCTTTTTCTGGATCGGATAGGCCAATTTGCGCAATCCCCAGTTGTCCTCGAAGACAATCTCAGCGTCCTTGTCTTTCAGGAACTTCTGATACTTTTCTACCGTTTCCTTCATCTGTTCATCAGACAAAACGGGAGTCATAATGAAAACGGTTTCGTACTGGTTTGACATTGTTTTAACTTATTAATGAATGTATTGGTTTTAAAAAGGGAGTGCAAAGGTAGCGGTTTTATTCCAGTTATCAAAATAATTGCCATTAAAATCCGCGATGAGGCCCCGGAGGGGCCGATGAAGACACTACGTGTCTGATGGAGCACCGGAGGTGCTGATGGGGACACTACGTGTCTGATGGGCGCCTTCGGCGCGATCAGTCCCGAGAACTCGGGACTCTATCACGAGCGAAGCCTATCAACGCGCAGCGTTTTATCAGTCGCTTAGCGACTCTATCAACGCGCAGCGTTTATCAGGAACGTAGTGACTCTATCAGAGCAACAGCATAAGCCGAGATCCCCTCCTCTCTTCCTATGAAGCCCAGGGTTTCGCTGGTCTTGGCTTTAATGGAAAGCTGTCCGGACTCCAGGCCCATAACCTCCTGCAGGAGATGAAGCATCTCGGGGATGTATTTGCTGATCTTCGGGCTTTGTAAAACGATCGTGGTATCGATGTTCCCGATCTGGTATCCCTTTTCCCTGACCAGAAGGCAGGTTCGTTCCAGAAGAATTTTACTGTCAATCCCTTTAAACTCATCGGATGTATCAGGGAAAAGGGTTCCGATATCTCCCAAATGCGCCGCTCCCAGGAGCGCATCGCAGATGGCATGGATCAGCACATCGGCATCGGAATGTCCCACAGCGCCCTTTGTGTGCGGGATCAGAATGCCACCCAGCCAAAACTCCTTCCACTCCTCCAGCCGGTGGGTGTCAAATCCAAAACCAATCCTGGGAACCATGTATGCTATTCGCTTTTGGCTTTTCGCTATTCGCTTTTCGGAGTTCGCTTCCAGATTCCTACTTTCCTAATTTCCTAGGTTCTTAACGACCTATTTCTTCTTCTCCTTCTTCTCCCGTGTTCCCACTTTGTCGAAGTCGAACAGCAGGGTAAACTGGAGAGTGTTCTGCAGAGGGTTGTTGTTGGCGATCGGGATCAGGTACGAGAAATCAAGCCCGAATACATTGTAACGCAATCCGGCACCCAGGGTGAAAAACTGGCGGTCGCCCTTGTATTTCGACTCCCAGAAATATCCTGCCCTGATTGCGAACAGCTTATTGTACCAGTATTCGGCTGCCACCACCACATTGATCTCTTCCAGCTCCTCTTTAAATCCGTACGGGGCATCATAAAAGGACTGGATCATTCCCTGGACCACAGAGACATCCGGGTTCATCCCTTTCTCAATCACCTTGGAACCATCGGGTCCGACAGAATCAGGGTAGTAGATGGGAGGCGTGGGGACCAGCAGTTTATTCAGGTCGAGGGCAAACGAAAGCCGGTTGTATTCGTCAATATCCATCGTGAAGGAGGGCCCGAGCCGCAGGTTGGTCGGCAGAAAATCACGGAGGGTGGAGGAACTGCTGTAGGAGATCTTGGCCCCGATGTTGGAGATATCAAATCCGAAATTGATCCATGCACTGTTCAACCCTTTTATCTCAAGCTCTTTATGATAGTACAACGCAATGTCAGCGGCTCCTGACATCCCGGGGCGGACATCATACTTGGTGTAATTCACCGGGACCAGGTTCGAGTAGATGAACCGGAAAGCCACCGCACCGGAGAGTGTCCGGGAAAACTTTCTTGCATAGGTCGCATCCACAGCCCATTCATTGGGTTTAACCGCTCCCAACTCTTGCCCGACGTCATTGGTGAACATCACCTCTCCCATCGAAAAGAACCGGAGCGACATGGCAATGGCCTGCTTGTCGCCAAACCGCTTGTATCCTGAAACGGGCGCGAGGCCGATATCGTTGACCAGTCCCCAGAGCCACGGGACGTAACCGATACCGGCTCCGAAATCCTTCTCAATGAAGGCATATTTAGCCGGGTTCCAATATAAAGAGTAAGCATCCGGTGTGGTGGTAGCTCCAATATCTCCCATCCCTCCCGCACGGGCATCCGGTGCGATCATCAAAAAAGGTACGGCAGTTGTTATTACGTTGGGTTGTTGTTCATCCTGACCAAATGAATAATTGATCATCATACATCCCGCTAAAATCAAAGCCAATCTGAACTTCTTCTGTTGCATTCCAAATTAAATTAGTCTGAAAAATAGTCAGCAAAAATAACGAATAATATTTTTTGATATTGCTTCGGCAATGAAATATGGTTTAACATGCACTATCTCAGTACGATAACCTTACCGTAGGTTAAAGAGGCTGCTCCGTTTGACGACGAAAATTTTACATGATATGGATAGATGCCGCTCGATAGCTTTCTCCCTCCCTGGTTTGTTCCGTCCCAGTAAACCTGAACCGGGAGTCCGTTGTTCTCAGCAACATCTACATTGATCACCCTGACCGGTTGACCGGCAACGGTATAAATCTCTATCGCCGCTTTCATGAAACCGCTTCCCGCTTCAGGCCTGAAAGTAAATGTAGTCCCGTCAATCAACGGATTGGGATAGGCATAAACCTCAGTGACATGCAAAACCGGCTCCTCAAATACAAAGAAAGTAATGGTCTTTTCGGAGGCGTTATCATACATATCCCATGCCCTGACGGTGAGCGTATGAAGCCCTGTGGACAATCCCGAATAGGGATAGAGCACTGTTCCTCCCCTGAAATCATTGACCGATGGGATATAATAGGAGTTGAGCACTTCTGCCTGCGACCAGTTATCATCCAGTACAGCCAGGATCTCATGACCGATCCCGAGACCTACGTGATTGATCCCATCATCATCAAATAGATCCAGGATAAGAAGAGGATCGTTCCCAACACGCGCTCCCGAGACAAAATCCTTTGAATCCATATAAAGTGAGATCTCGGGCCCCAGGTTATCCGGCTCAATGGATGGATCCATCCCGCCAATGACCACCTGGTTGTCATACCCGTTGCCATCGTTGGTTCCCGAAGTGGCGTAGTAGCTGATCTTTCCAAAGCCAAACTGGGGGGAGATCCCACGGGGAACAATGAATGTGAAGGAGAAGTCCCCATTTTCGATGGTGGCGGTTCCATCGCTCAGCAGGTCATTTTGGATCTGGAAATACTCCTTGTAGCTTTTCGGCTGGTTTGCGAGAGTACGGTAGGTCACCGGTTTGTCATAGACTTTCGCCTCAAGCGTCCCATTGAAATCTGTCGCTTTGTTTCCCATAGGATCCAGGATCTCCCCTGAAACGGTCACGACCGATAATCCCAGCAGTGTATCCGGATAAACACCGGCAGTGTGGCCGTTGACCGAAGTAGTCATCACCTGGTAGGGGGGAAATGCAATGCGTTGGGCAGGGTCTCCCAGTAATACAAAGTTCTTGATGTTATTGTTGTTATGGTTATTGTTTTTGGAGATCCTCAGCAGGTCGCCCATCGTCATGTAATTCCCATCGTCGTCAACGTCCATCAGATGTTTGAAGAAAGAGGTGTCGAGCTGGAAATTCGATGAGGCTAATGCCATCCTGGTGGTGGTATAGATAGCGATGGCTCCTGCATTGGGCTTCACAATCACCATTTCACCGGCACTGAAGCGTTCGGGATTGTCAAACCGGCTGAATTCACAAGTCGCTGTGATAAAAACAGGCAGTTTATCAGGGTTCGCCCAGCTTTCAATATCCGGGATGGTCAGCACCTTCTCCTCGCTCCAGGCATCTTCGCCTCCGTGTCCGGTATAATTCACGATCAGGCTACCATTGTTGACGGCGCTGTTAATCGCTTTATTAACCAGCGGGTAACGGGGGCCCATGGGTGTTTTAACCAGCTGGTAGGCATCCAGATAGATCTTATTGACATTGTAAACGGGATATTGTTCGCCAACGATTGCACACAACTCTTCCGCCTGGTGGAGGTGCAGGTTGGTATCTTCGTCATCGGCCACAAACGTCATCACATTCCTCCAGTCAGACTGAATGGTGTCTGATTTCCCGGCATAATGGATAATCTTGGCAACGATGGCCTCCGCCTGTTCAACAGTCGACACAGGGAACCGCCCTGTGCCGAGATCCAGGGTTCCGGTGGCACCCTGGCCATCCTCTTCGCCCATGATCCCGAAATAATCATCGGTAACATAAGTATAGAGGTATTTGAATGACTCCTCCGATTCGAACGTAGGCACGAAGTTGGTGTTGTTGGGGATCCGGTCCTTATAGTCATAGGATCCGTCCCCCAGAAGAAGAACATACCGGGGCTGATCCTGGTCTGTTGCCCGCAGATACAGCATCCTGATAAAATCGCGGATGGCCGTGATGTCTGGTTGCCCGGAGGCAAACTCATTGAAGATCGCATCTGTTTCGGCGACCACCACGGAAATGCCCGTCACCGTCCTGTGAAAATCCGCCAACTCCTCTGCCTGCTCTTTGAACAGCGGGTTGATTATGATGATCAGGGTGGCAGGATTGAATCCATGGAGGTTCTGATTGGGGACCATTCCCACCGGGATGACCGGGTAGTATTCTGAGCCGTCAAACGCGACAAATTCCTTCAAAACCGGCGTCGGCAGAATAAAATCGTAAAACTTTGTGGTGGCATTCCAGATGCCCTGGATCTCCCCCACAGCTCCAGGATCGGTGACATCCCAAACCTTCAAATTCTCCGGTGTCGCCGTGATCCTGAAGAGGGTATTCCATCCCTCCCTGACAGAGCTGGGATCCCTGAAAGAGAATTGCGGGCCAACCCATTTCAGGAATCGCTGCGCAACGACCTCAATATAGTTCAGCCAGGCCAGTGAACTGGCAGTAGGCAGGCTGTATTCAAGTCCGATTGTGGTCAGGTCCTGGTTCAGCGTGGTGGATGTGGAGCGCAGTTTGGTCTTGGCATAGATACTCGTGGATCCAGGATCCGACGCATCGATCGTAAACTCGTCAATCATGTGGCCATCCTGGCTGAGATACATCGTACTCACCTGGGGAGATTTCCCAACTACGTAAGTGTTGATCCGGGTGGCGGTGGTGGTGATGGCATTCGGGAAGTTAAACTGGAATTCATATTCACGGGTGGTTTCATCGAACACCTCTCCGAGCCAGACCTTTCCTGAACGGATCAGGTTCCGTTCATCCAGGTCGTGGAAAGCATAGTCGACAAACCGGATGGAGGTATACCCCGGTGTGGTGTCGAGGGAAATAACCGGTTGAATACGCTTCCCGGGACCAAGATCTGTCGTGATAAAATAATAGGTGACATCTGAATAGATGTTTTTCTGGTGTGTAAAGAGGTTGTTGACTGAGTCAAACACCCATTTGTCAGGAGATTCCCCGTAAAAAAGAAAGTAATCCCCCGGATCAAAGGAGTTGTCATCCCCGACGACCACCTTGATGGGATTCTCCCGGAGATCGTCAATCCTTGGCTGATTGTTCGCTTCGGGGAGCATGCTCCCTCCGTTGCCGTAAAGCCTGATATTGGCTGGATTGATGGAGGCAGGGTCCATTCCAATGGAAACCAGATCGTTGTATGTCACCCTGTGGATACCTGTCTGCTGAACGGCCATCTTGTACCAGGCGCCTGTCGCCAGCACCGACTCGGAATCTGCATATCCCGGAATCCATCCCAGAAGGGAACACAAAAGGATCAAAAGAGGATATATTTTCTTCATTTTATATTTTATCGGATTACGACAAGTTTCGATGTTGCAGTGGTCATATTCCCATCGGGGAGGGTCAGCCTCAGACGATAGACATACGTTCCCGTAGCCACCTTCCATCCTCCGTCGGCGGTCCCATCCCAGGTAACGGGTTCAACCCTGAATCCGTTGATGAATGACTGCTGGCGGATGGTCTTCACGAGTTTCCCGTAAATGGTATAGATTTTTATCTCCAGATCAGCGACCAGGTTGGTCTGGTTGGTTTCGAATGAGATCGTGGTTTTATCCTGGAAGGGGTTGGGATAGTTGTAAAGGTTTTGCAGTTTGAACTCGGTGGTATTGTATACCATGAAACTTATAAAAGCTTCCGAGGAGTTGTTGAAAACATCCCAAACTTTAAATCGAAGGGTATGCCTGCCCTCCGCCAGGTTGAAGAATGGATAGGTCACCCAGCCGCTCTTGTAGGTGTCCAGATCGGCCACATAATAGTCATTGAGGATCTGCGGGTTTTGCGAATCCTCGTCAAGGATAGCCGTGATATCGTGCCCGATGCCGTTCCCAACCGTGTTGATCCCGGAATCATCGGTGACATAAGCCAGCAATACAGGGTTTTGGTCAGTGATGCCTCCTGAGACGAACCCGATATCATTCATATATAATTTAATATCAGGTCCCTGCGTATCAACAATGGCTTCAGGGTTGAAACCGCCAACCACGATCGTGGTGTCAAATCCGGCTGCATCCGCTTCAGCGTTCCGGGCATAATAACTGATCTTACCCGTTCCATACTGGTAGGCAATGTCTTTGGGGACAATAAAGCTGAAGCTGAATCGGCCGTCGGTGACATTCACTTTTCCTTTGTAGATCTGGTTCTTTTGTAAAAGAAAATCCTCAGGAGAGTCTTCATCCCCCAGTGTCCTGATTTCTGAAGGTTTGTCAAAAACAGTGGGGAATACCTCCCCATTAAATCCGGATGCCAATCCGCCGGATTCATCCCGGACCTCTCCGGAAATGGTAACCTCCGAAAGGGCCATCAGCGTGTCGCTCGATACGGAGGTGGTCACCACATTGAGTTTCGGGTAAGCCATTTTCAGCGCCGGGTCTCCCAGCAGGACAAACTTCCTGGTGTTGGCTGAGGCGGTGGTGGCGTTTTTCGACAACAGGATCAGGTCCCCCATTCTCAGGTAGTCTCCGTTTACCTTTTCGAATGCCACATTATAGAAGTTGGTGGCCAGGATGAGATTGGCTCCGGCAAAAGTAGGCCGGGTGGTAGTAAAGAGAGCGATCCCTCCTCCGTCTGGATTCAGAAAAACCCACTCACCTGCCGAAACCCGCTCCGGATCGTCATACCTGCTGAATTCACAGGTGGCCGTCACAAACACCGGCATATTGTCGAAATTCGTCCATCCCTGGATATCAGGGATCTCCAGTACCCGCTCATGCGCCCAGCCAAGCTCTCCGCCATGGCCGGTATAGTTGATGATCATAGCCCCTTTATCAACCCGTTTGTTGATCGCCTCATTGACCTCCGGGCATCGTTGTCCGCCGGGGGTAGAGATCTGCTGATAGGCATCCAGGTAAATCTTATCGATGTTGTACAGCGGGTATCGTGCGCCGATCATGGCTGTAAGCCCCTCTACCTGATCAAAGTGAAGGTTCCCGTCCCCGTCGTCAGCCACAAAAGAGAGAACATTTCTCCAGTCGTTCTTTACTGAGTCGCTTTCAGAACAGTAATGAAGGATCTTGTCAACAGCCTCTGTCGCTTCCTGCAGGGAGGCCACCGGCAGCCGGCCAACACCGATATCCAGTCCCCCTCCTGTTCCCAGCCCTTCATTGTCATCCAGCAAGGCAAAAAAATCGTCGGTGACATAGGAATCGACCGGATGGAGGGATTCGTATGACTGGTAGGCAAGGACGAAGTTGGTGTTGTTCTCTTCCCGGTTTTTGTAGTCAAAGGATGCGTCGCCAAACAGGAGAAGGTATTTGGGTTCCTGTCCGGATGGAGCCCGTTGATAGACCATCCGGACAAAATCACGGATAGCGGAAAGATCCTGAGCCCCTGATGAAAACTCATTGAAGATCTTCTGCGGGGTGGTGATCAGTACCGACATGCCGTTTTTCTCCTGGTGAAATTGTGCCAGCCGCTCAGCTTCAGCTGAAAATCCTGGATAAGTAACAATCAGGTAGTCAAAAGTGCCGGCTCCGTGAAGGTCCTGATTTTCGACCTGACCAATAAACTCAGGCCGGTTAAAGGAGGATCCGTCATAGGCAATGAATTCACGCAGGGTTTCGGTGGGAAGTCTGAAAGAGACAGTGCTTCCGCTCGCGCTTGTCTGTAGTTGGAGGATGCTGTCGGGACGAGTGACATCCCAGACTGCGACAGCCGAACCGGCAGTGGTGAGCCTGAACTCCGATACCTGACCCGGTCCGGCCGAATTCACGGACCGGAAAGAAAGCTGGCTTCCGCTCATCTTCAGCAGCCTCTTTACATTGGCCTCAAGGTAATTGAGGTATCCGATGGCGGAGGAGACCGACCGGTTGTATCTCAGCTGAACATCAATGGTAGGCTGGTTGACAATCACGCTGCCCGTTTCATTTTTTTCCCGTGCGTAGGTGTCCAGAAAATCTCCGGTAACCGATGGAATGGAGAGTGAGAGTACCGACTGATCGTTGACCAGAACGGTAAAGCTGCTGCTTCCTCCGGTGGAACGGGCAGCCACATCCGCCGTGAGGTATATAGGGGAGGTCTGATCGAGATCGGGAAAGATAAACTGGTAATATCGCTGAAGGGTGGCATCAAAATAAGATCCGTCGAACCATTCGCGCCCTGATTTGATGAGGTTGATGTCGTCACTCTCATAGAACTGATAATCGTTGAACCATGTGATGGTGTTGGTTGTCGGCAGTGAAGTGCCCGCATCCGGGATCAGTCGCTTTCCTGCAGTTCCTCCGTATGTCAAAAAATAGAAAGTGTTGTTGGAATAAATGTTTTTCTGATGCGTGAAGATGCCGTTAGCCCCCGTATAAGACCAGGTGTCAGGTGATTCCCCGTAAAACAGGATATAGTCCCCCGGCCCAAATTGTCCATCCTCCTCACCAACCACCTGGATGGAGATCTCCCGAAGGTCGTCAATCCGTGCTTCATTGTTGGATTCAGGCAGCATTCCGCCGCCGTTCCCATACACTTTAATCGTGAGTGGATCTATTCCGGATAGATTGATATCCGAAGCGATCAGGTCCTCATAGGAAACCTTGTAGATGCCGGTGGCAGAAGCAGAAAACTTGTACCATGTCCCACTGGCCAGCACGGAGTGCTCGGCATAGCCCGCTGCCGCGGAAGAAGCTGCATCAGGATGGTGCTCCCTGAACGAACAGGTCAGATTGAATGAGGCCACCTTCTCCTTCATGCCGTTCTCCGGATTCAGCCGGAAGGGAAGGAAGGTGATTTCGGCAAAAGATTCTTTCCTTTGTCTGACGATTTCTGCCCTGGGAGTCACCTCATCAGGGATCATCCCGGCATCCCCGATGGCTAGGATCTCGGATGGAGAGAGCGGAGTATAAACCACGGAAGAGAGAATGACCTGATCAATCAGCTGGTCCTCTTTCCTCAGAGGGGTGCGGTAAACGTATACAGGAAGCCTTCCTGTGCCGTCTGCCATGACAGCGCCTGAGAAGGTCAGCAACGGCACCCACTCTCCCGGTGCTGCTTCAACGGACCTGACTGGTTGCCATTGAAGGGTCGTCCTGACAGTCAGAGGAGAGCCTTTCCCGATTCCGGAAGACTGGGCAGTCAGAGTCCCGGACAATAGAATTGATACCTGTATCGTTACAAAGCAAAGGGTGATAAATCTGTACATACACCAATCAGATCAGAAAGAGATGAACAAAGAACGATTTAATTTTTGTATTATTGTTGTCTGAAATCAGCTGGTTATCCATACTTATATGACTCGGAATGTGTAAAAAAGTTGTCCTCGTTCTGCTTCTTTTTTTACAATTTCAGGCGTTCCGTCTGGCCGCTCAGGATCCTCAGTTTTCTCAATTCTATGCCAATCCTCTCTACCTGAACCCCGCCCTGGCCGGTGCTCCCCTTTGCCCCCGGCTTATAGCCAACTACCGGAATCAATGGCCTTCGGTGGAAAAAGCGTTCATCACCTACAATGCCTCCTATGATCAGTATGTTGATTTCCTTCACGGAGGAGTCGGGGTGCTGTTCACTGCCGACCGGGCAGGAAGCGGCAACCTGAACACCACGATGATCAGCCTGATGTACGCATACAAATTTAACATCACCAGCCGTATCTATGCCAGCGCGGCACTCCAGGTCACCTATTACCAGCGGCGGCTCGTTTGGGAGAACCTCCTGTTCGAGGACATGATCGATCCTCAGAACGGGTTTGTTTTGCCCACCTCCGAGAAGCAACCCGACCAGGCACGAATCGGAGTCCCTGATTTTACGGCAGGGTTGTTCATTGGTTACGAGAACCTGGTTTACGGAGGTATTTCCGTTGCACATCTCACCCAGCCCGATATCGGTTTCTACGCGGATGCCACGTCGCAACTCAACATGAAGATCACGGTGCATGCCGGCTCAGTGATCAACCTGAGAAAGGGAGGAAGCTATGATGAGGAGAAGGAGTTCTCCATCTCTCCCAACATCCTTTACCAGCAACAGTTCAAGTACCACCAGCTGAATATAGGCTTTTACCTTACGGTGGATCCCTTTGTTGGCGGACTGTGGTTCCGGCATAATTTCGAAAATGCCGATGCCCTGATCCCGTTTGTAGGGATCCATTATAAAAATCTCCGTGTCGGGTACAGTTACGACTTTACGATCAGCAACCTCCGGGGTGCATCGGGGGGAGCTCATGAAATATCAGCCTCCTGGCAGTTCCCCTGCATCGAAAAAAGAAGGCGCATCCATGCAATAAAGTGCCCCAGATTTTAGTTATATATGTCGAATTTCGGGAGAATTTTCTATTTTTGCCATGCAATTTCATCACCATCAATAAAACTGAACCAGATGAAAATCAAACAAATTCTTCAGCTCAGCGCCCTGATTGCCGTTGTTCTGGCAACTGCCTCTTGTAAAAAAGAGAACTCCAGTACCACCGGATGGGCATACAATGACCCAAAGAATGGAGGGTTTGAAGTGCGGCCCTACCAGGGACAGCAGACAGGTCCCGGACTGGTTTTCATTGAGGGAGGCACCTATACCATGGGTCAAACCCAGGACGATGTGATGTATGAATGGAACAACCAGCCACGCCGGGTCACTGTCGCCAGTTTTTACATGGACGAGACCGAAGTCCGGAACCTCGACTACCTGGAGTACCTTTACTGGCTGGATCGCGTTTATGCCGCTGATTATCCGGGTGTTTACCGGAAAGCCCTTCCCGACACGCTAGTTTGGCGCGACAAGCTGGCCTACAACGAACCCCTCGTGGAATACTACTTCAGGCATCCTGCCTACCGCAATTATCCGGTGGTGGGTGTCACCTGGCTGCAAGCCAACGATTATGCCTCCTGGAGAACCGACAGGGTCAATGAGATGCTCCTCATCAAAAAAGGCATTCTCTCCATGGACCCCGCGCAAAAGAATGATAACAACTTCAACACCGAAGCTTACCTTGCCGGGCAATATGAAGGACTGGTGGAAAAACCTATGCCCAACCTCAATCCCACCGGAACAGGCACACGAAAAGTCAAAATGGAAGATGGAATCATGCTTCCGAAATACCGGCTCCCCACCGAAGCCGAATGGGAATATGCCGCACTCGGCCTTATCGGGAACACCCTCTACGAGCGGGTGGTTGAAAAGAAAAATTATCCCTGGAATGGAAATTATGTCAGGACCAGTGAATCAAGATATTACGGGAGTTTCATGGATAACTTCAAACGGGGGACGGGCGACTATATGGGGGTTGCCGGAAACTTGAATGACGGTGCGGACATTCCCGCTCCGGCCGGATCTTACTTCCCGAATGATTATGGCCTTTACAACATGGCCGGGAATGTCAGCGAATGGGTCCTTGATGTTTATCGTCCTTTGAATTCATACTATGTCAACGGACTTCGTCCTTTCCGTGGAAATGTCTTTATGACACCGGTCACTGATGAAGAGGGATTCCTGGCTGAGAAAGACAGCCTGGGGCATATGAAATATCGTCCGGTAGCCCCTGAGGAGGCGATGAACCGGAAAAACTACCGGACTGCCGATGTGATCAATTACCTTGATGGTGACTATGAGTCCCTGATCAATGAAGAGGACTGGACAAAAACTCCAGACAGCCTTTCCACCGACCTGATGTACCAGTATGGTGTAACCTCGCTGATCACCGACAGGGCCAGGGTATACAAAGGCGCCAGTTGGAAAGATCCTGCCTTTTACCTGAGCCCGAGCAGCCGCCGCTTCCTCGATGAATCAGAAGCATCCGATGCCATTGGCTTCCGTTGCGCCATGACGCGGGTGGGCGGTGAATATCCCCGGTAATCAAAGACCCCCGGGGGGAACGAAATGACTATGGTCACCCCTGTCACCACTGAACACCTCTACGCCCAGTATCAGCGTTATCCCCTCGTTACCACCGACAGCCGGAACATCCCTCCGCAATCGATCTTTTTTTCCCTGAAAGGGGAAACGTTCAACGGAAACCTTTTTGCCGGCCAGGCCCTTGAAAAAGGAGCCGCCATTGCCGTTGTGGATGATCGCGCCGTGGTGAAGGATCAAAGGTACCTCCTGGTGGGAGATGCATTGCAAAGCTTGCAGGAACTTGCACAACATCATCGCCGGCAACTCCGGATACCCGTGATCGGAATCACGGGAAGCAACGGAAAGACCACAACCAAGGAATTGATCCATGCGGTCCTCTCTTCCAAATACAGCGCCCTTGCCACTTCCGGGAATCTCAACAACCATATCGGGGTTCCACTGACACTGTTATCAATCAGGCCGGAGACCGAGATCGCTGTCATCGAGATGGGTGCCAACCACCCCGGGGAGATCGCCTTTCTGTGTGAACTGGCCCTCCCTACACACGGGTTGATCACAAATATCGGAAAGGCCCACCTGGAGGGATTCGGAAGCTTCGATGGAGTGGTTCAGGCCAAGACCGAATTATACGCATATCTTAGAAAACACGAGGGGACCATATTCCTTAACGCTGCTGATCAGCTCCTCTCAGACCATGCTGCCGGAATCAAGTCCGTCACCTATGGGTTGGTTCCCGAAGCCGGCACATCAGCAAAGATCCTCAGCCAAAAGACCTTCCAGGAAACCGGCCATACAGGTGTTGAAATCACTTTTCCTGATGGAGAGAAACAGGAGATCCTTTCGAGTCTTTTCGGCTCGTACAATGCGCTGAACATCATTGCAGCAGCTTCCATAGGATTCCACTTCAATGTCACAACAGACGAGATCGCTGCTTCCATCCGCGCCTATACACCGGTCAACAACCGGTCGCAAATCCGCCGCTCATCCAGGAATCTACTCGTCCTCGATGCATACAACGCCAATCCAAGCAGCATGGAGGCAGCATTGCTTGACTTCGCCAGCCATTATCATCACGAAACGGCGGTCATTCTGGGTGATATGCTGGAACTGGGCAGGGAGGCGAATGAGGAACATAGCCGGATCCTCCGGCTGCTGGAGAAGTTGAGTCCTGAAAGAGTATTCCTGGTTGGTCCGATCTTCTCGGAATTCAAATTGAAACAAGAATGGGTCACATTCCCCGACAGTAAAACAGCAGCAAGCTGGTTCTCGGAACATCCACTGTCAGGGGCCTCTATCCTCCTGAAAGGGTCCAGGGGGATCCGATTGGAAGAGATCATTCCGTACCTTTAGGACAGGCGGTAACAGGCGGACAGGCGGACAGGCGGACAGGCGGACAGGCGGACAGGCGGACAAGCGGACAAGCGGACAGGCGGACAGGCGGACAAGCGGACAGGCGGAAAAGGTGATGGGGTGCTGAGGTGATATAGGTTATTGGATCTTGGCTCGTGGCTCCTGGCTCATAGCTTGTGGCATATAGCTCGTGGCCTATAGCTTATAGCCTACAGCCCAGACATCTAATATCTAATATCTAACATCCAACATCCAACATCCAATATCCACCATCAATAATCGAACATCATAACCGACAACCTGAAACCTGAAACATGAAACATGAAATCTGAGGTGTACCATATTATCGGCCTGATGTCAGGGACCTCCCTTGATGGTCTCGACATTGCCTTTTGCCGGTTTGAACTAAAGGAGGGAAGATGGGCATACCAAATCCTCGAAGCTGAGACAATCAGCTATTCCGGGTCCTGGCAAACGAGGCTCCGGGAGCTTGACAGTCAAGCGGCCGGGGAGCTTGCTCTTGCTGATGCTGAACTGGGACACCTCATGGGAAGCATGGTGAGTTCCTTCATCGATCGCCATGGGATCTCCCCGCTCTTCATTGCCAGTCACGGACAGACGATCTTCCATCAGCCTGGTCGGCGCCTGACCACCCAGATCGGCAAAGGGGCCGCCATTGCTGCCGAAACGGGTTTGCCGGTGGTTTGCGATTTCCGTTCCTTGGATGTGGCCTTCGGAGGACAGGGGGCACCCCTTGTCCCCATTGGCGACCGGCTTCTTTTTCTTGACTATGACTACTGCCTCAACCTGGGAGGGTTTGCCAATATCTCCTATGAACAGGAGAACCACCGAATCGCCTATGATATTTGCCCGGCCAACCTGGTACTGAATGACCTGTCGGGTGAAGCCGGGAAGCCCTTCGATGAAGACGGGGAGATGGCCCGGCAGGGATCACTTCTCCAAGGCCTGCTGGAATCCATCAACAACCTCCCTTTTTACCATCAACCCCCTCCCCGATCCCTGGGGAAGGAATGGGTGGACGAGCATATCTGGCCGCTATTCAATGAATTCTTGAGTCACGAGTCAAGAGGCATGAGGCACAAGGGAACACACATCGCATATCGCACATCGCGCATCGCAGATCTGCTTAACACTTTCACCGAACACATCGCCCTCCAGGTGGCACGAAATTCGGGGTCTGACCGAGCAAATAAACTACTCATTACAGGAGGGGGTGCACTGAACACCTACCTGGTTGAACGCATTCGCTATCATTCGGAACCTCAAATCGTTCTGCCCGATCTTCAGACTATTCAGTTCAAGGAGGCGCTGATCTTTGCTTTTCTGGGATTGTTGCGGTGGCGTGGGGAGACAAATACTCTCGCTTCGGTGACAGGCGCTCGTCGCGACACCATAGGCGGTGCGATCTATTTACCCTGACCCGATAATCAAATTCTTCTTATTTTTGTTTAACCTTTTCCCGGAAAGCCTGATTAATGGTTAAACCATTATGATGGTAACAACGATTGGTCTCTACAACATCCTGAAGGGGAAAATTGGAGAAAAAGAGGCAAAATCACTGGTTGAATTTGTGGAAATGAAAGTGGATACGAAATTTGATGAACATTTAAATGAGCTGGCGACAAAAAAGGATTTGTTCCAGGTCAAGGCGGATATGATCAAATGGATGTTCATCTTCTGGGTGGGGCAGGTCAGTGTAACGGTTGGGCTTATTCTGCTGGTGCGATGAACTACCGCGAGACGTTGTCGTGGCTCTACAGCCAGCTCCCTATGTACCAGCGGATCGGGGGAGCCGCATACAAAGATAATCTTGACAACACCATTGCCCTGTGCAACCTTCTTGGAAGTCCTCAAAACTATTTTGATTCTGTTCACGTAGCCGGCACCAACGGCAAAGGGAGTGTATCTCACCTGCTGGCCTCCATTTTTCAGGAGCATGGTTACAAGACCGGTCTTTATACCTCTCCCCACCTGAAAGATTTCAGGGAGCGGATCCGTGTAAACGGTCAACCGATCCCAAAAAGGAACGTGACAACGTTTGTCAGAAGATACCAGAAGGCATTTGAGCAGATCCGGCCCAGTTTTTTCGAGATGACTGTCGCCTTGGCATTCGATCACTTCCGGGAGGAAGAGGTGGATATGGCAGTGGTGGAGGTGGGCATGGGAGGCCGGCTCGATTCAACCAATGTGATCACTCCCCTGGTTTCGGTGATCACGAACATCAGTTTTGACCACATGCAGTACCTGGGCAATTCCCTGGAGAAGATCGCAGTGGAAAAGGCCGGGATCATCAAACCAGGCATCCCGGTTGTCATCGGGGAGACGCAGCCGGAGACGGAAAAGGTGTTTCGTGAAAAAGCAGGTTCAGTTGGAGCCCCGATCTGGTTCGCTGATCAGATGCGCGTTGACAAGCGGACAAACGGACAAGCGGACAAACGGACAAACGCTTACAACACTGTCAAAGGGTATCTGGCATCTCGTAGCGAAACAGAGATCGCGAGGCCTCGGGACGGCTTCCGGCTACCACTTCAGGGATGGTATCAGAGAAAGAACCTGAACACAGCACTGGCAGTGATTGATGTCCTGAATTTCCCTTCATCAGGCATCAGCCATCAGACATCAGACATCAAGCCGCAGACAATCCGCCAGGGGGTCGCCAACGTGATCAACAACACAGGCTTGCGTGGGCGATGGCAGATACTCAGGGAGAAGCCACTGACGGTCTGCGACACGGGCCATAATGAAGCAGGGATTCGGGAGGTTGTAGCCCAGTTGAAGCAAACTCCCCACCATATCCTCCACATGGTTATCGGTACCGTCAGCGATAAAGATATCAACAAGATCCTCCCTCTCCTGCCAAGGGATGCCCTCTATTATTTTTGCAAAGCGGATATTCCGAGAGGACTTGACGCCTTAGAGCTCCGCCGCCAGGCAGCCGCTTTTGGCCTTCACGGGCAAGCCTATAATTCTGTAAGGGAAGCCCATAAGGCAGCAAAAAGATCAGCCGGTCAGGACGATCTTATCTATATCGGGGGAAGCACTTTTGTGGTGGCGGAAGTGCTCTGAATCCTGATCCAAAACCCTTCGTTTGTCTATACTTTTTATAAGATCATGGAATTTTTTTTTCCTTCCACTAATATCCTGTTATTTTTGGTCCATGAAGTCAATTGTACCATTTCTTCTCATTCTGCTTCTCGCATCCTTGACGTCAGCCCAGCAGCTCCCCGATACCTCTTTCTCCTTTGACATCCGCCAACCCGCTTATCCTGAAGACAAAGGCCCCGTGATTTTTATTGACCAGGCTCACTATAATTTTCATACCATGGAGGGTAATTTCATTGCTTTTGCAAAACTGCTGAAAGAGGACGGATATCAGGTAAAACCCCTGAACTCTTACATCCGGACCCCGGAGGCACTGAATGGCTGCAAAATCCTTGTCATAGCAAACGCCCTCCACTACTCCAACATCCAAAACTGGACCCTGCCCACTCCTTCGGCGTTTACAAAAGAGGAGATCGCGGCCATCAAGCTATGGGTGAAAAACGGAGGTAGCCTCTTGCTGATTGCCGATCATATGCCCTTTGCCGGAGCTGCCTTTGATCTCGGGAAGGCATTCGGCTTTGAGTTCATTAACGGGTTCGCATTCGAAGGGTCCGGCAGCTGGCCACCTATCGTTTTCACTCAGGCTGATAAGACGCTCCCCTCCTCCCCTCTCTCCAACGGAATTCAACCCTATGAAAGGATTGACACGGTGACCACTTTTACCGGTTCGGCTTTCTTTGCCCCTACCGCTGCGATCCCTGTGCTTAGTTTTTCGGAAGAGCGTCACGTCTCCTTTCAGCCCGACACTGCCTGGAGATTCAATGCCTACACGCCATGGGAAAACCTGAAAGGATATTACCAGGGTGCATTGCGAAAATGCGGGAAGGGAAAAGTGGCCGTCTTCGGTGAGGCTGCCATGTTTACCGCACAGATTGTTCAGGGAAGTGTCAAGGTTGGGTTCAACTCAGAGTGGGCTCCCCAGAATGCCCAGTTCACCATCAATCTTATCCATTGGCTGGACGGTGTGACGGAGTACCAGGGCGAAAAGCGATAGACGAAGGATAAAGGACGAAAACAAGCGGACAAGCGGACAGGCGGACAAGTGGAATACGAATGACGAAGGACGTGAGACGTGAGTAGTATTCCGCATCGCGCATCGCGCATCTCCCATCACCCATCACCCATCTCAAATCGTCCAATCGACAATCGACAATCCCTATTCTTTCTTCTCTGGAAATAATAAGGAGAACAATACGGCCATGATGAAGGCGAAGACAAAACTGGCTAACCTCTCAGATACGCCAGTGTCGCTTTCGAAGAAATTCTTCCATACAATTGTGGCCGTGGTTCCGGAGATTAAGGAGGCATAGACGCCTGCCCTGGAAACCCTCCTCCAGAAAAGGATCAGCAGCAGCGCCGGACCAAAACTGGAGCCGATCCCCGACCAGGCATAAGAGACCAGGCTGTATACCGTATCGGTGAGAGTGATGGCGAGAAGAAAGGCAGCAACACCGATCCCAAGCGTCAGAATTTTATTCAGCCAGAGTCTTCTCCTGTCGTTCATCAAAACTCGCCGGAGCCGGCCTATGATATCCTCTCCCAGTGAGGATGAGGAGACGGTAAGTTCCGTGGCGGCGGTCGACATCATGGCCGAGATCACGCCTGAAAGCAGAAATCCTGCGAGGATCGGATTCACCAGTGTCATCACCATCACCGGAAGGATTTTCTCCGCATCGGTGGCAAGCTTTGCCTCTTCATGTCCCAGATACCCGTGCTGCACAAAAGCAATCCCGAAAAGACCAATCAGGATCGCCCCGGCATACGCCAGCAAGGTCCAGAAAGATGCCACCCACTTGGCCGTTTTTACGTCGCGCTCATTCCTGATTGCCATCATCCTTGTAAGCAACTGCGGTTGCCCGGTATAGCCAAATGCCCAGCTCAAACCGCTCAGAATGAAAAGGATGGCGGCAATCCCTGTTTTTCCTTCTGTAAGGGAAAGGTAGGCAGGACCGGCCTCTTCAATGCTCTGTATGATCAGGATGCCATGAGATTCAGCTAAAAACAGTGCGATGATTGGGAAAACGACCAGCGTGAAGATCATCAGCACGGCCTGAAACACATCGGTAACCACAACGGCAATGAACCCTCCCATCATGCAATAGGTGATTACCACCACCGACCCGATGATCACGCCCCAGACCGGGTCCAACCCGAAAGTCTTCTGCAGCACCTTTCCTGCCCCGCTGAACTGGGCAGCAATGTAAAAGAGAAAGAAGAAGATGATGATCAAAGCTGAGAGGATGCTGATATTCCGTTCTGCACCGGGAAAATTCCTTGCCATAAGACCTGAGACCGTCATGGCTCCCGTCTTCTCCGTCTCGCGGCGCAACCGTTTTGCCATCACCTGCCAGATGAAGAGGATCCCGATCACACATCCCAACGCCACCCAGATGGTCCCGATCCCTTCCGAATAGGCGTGGCCGGTCAGCCCAAGCAACAACCAAGCCGATTCCCCTGTGGCCCGCTCCGACAAAGCCAAAGCAGTTCCACCGAATTTCTTCCCTCCGATGACAAATTCCTCGTTGGTTTTTGCTCCGCGTGAATACCACCAGGCAATTCCCATGGTAACAACTAAGTATAGAATAAAAACAATGATCATTGATCAGGGGTTAGGGATTGTCGATTGTCGATTGTCTATTTTGGATGTTGGATGTTAGATATTGGATGTTGGATGAAGATTATAGGTTTCGGGTTTCGGGTATGGCTTATAGCTATTGGCCATTGGCTTTTGGCTTTTAGCTTTTGGCTATTTGTAACTTATTGTTAATTAGTAATTTATTCGTAATTGGTCATTCGTAATTTGTAATTCATTCCTCATTTTTCAGTGGCTCGCTCCGCTTCGCCGAGCTCCGCTGCGCTCCGGTTCCTCATTCCTCACTGGCCTTTTTCCGCCTGTCCGCTTGTCCGCTTGTTTTCGTCCTTCGTCCCTCGTAATTGACGATCATCCCCCCGAGATCAGATGGAGCACCTGCACGTCATCACCCTCCTCAATCACCGTCGTTTCATAGGCACTCTTTTCAACCAATTTCCCATTGATCTTGATGACCAGCATCCTGAAAGTAAATCCTTTAACTTTCAGTAACGATGTAACCGTCAGATGGTCAACATTCAACTCTTCCGGCCGGTTGTTCAGGGTTATAGTCATGTTGTATGTTGTAGGTTGTAGGTTTCAGGTTTCAGGTTTCAGGTTTCGGGTTTCAGGTTTTATAATTCTGTATTTCCTGTCCGCTTGTCCGCTGGTATTCCTTATTGAATTCCTCGTCCGCTTGTCCGCCTGTTTCCGCCTGTTTCACTTTCCTCCCAGCAGGATTTCCAACACCACATTTGCCTGCATGTTCGCCACCATCCCAACACGCGGGGCCAGCGGTGGGGATTGGGTGCTGGTCTCAGAAACTTCATCCCCGCAGATATAAAGATGATCCGATCTCCTGTAATGGATCTTGTCATTCCCACCCCATCCTGCCATGCCGAGCCCGACCACCAAAGGCTTTTGAGGAAAATACCTGAGCATGGTCTCAATCAGCATCTGCTTCTGGTCGGCTTGGTCGAAAGCTTCAACCACCGCATGGCAGCTGGCAAAGACTGCCGGGATCGTCTCCGGTGTCAGTTTCATGTCAATTGCCTCCAGGAAAACCGTTGGGTCAATCCTGTGGATATTCTCTTTTAACGCGGTGACCTTTTTCTCCCCGATCTGATCCAGGAAAAAATACTGCCGGTTCAGATTGCTCTCCCTCACCCTGTCAAAATCCACCATCACCAGTTTCCCAATCCCCACGCGCGCCAAAGCCACGGCGCAATTCGATCCCAGTCCTCCACACCCCGCGATGCCGACGGTTTTGGCGGAAAGCACAGATTTGATTTGGTCAAAAGTCATTGAGACTGGAAGTTATAGGTTGTAGGTTGTAGGTTTGGATGTTGGATCTTGGATATTGGATTTTATTTGAGATTTGGGTTTTGTTATTTGTGATTTTTCTCAATCAACCCCTTCTTCCCATGCAAAGTTAAAAATTTCAGGCTACCGGTTTCCGATATGCTATAAAAAACATATCGAACTTTTTGATATTCTTCTTTTTGCCCTCCCGATTTTTCCTAATTTTGCCAATAAGAAACCTGTAAACGCACTATCTATGAACTTCGAGGAATTCAGGAAAACACACAAGCTTCTTCAACAGTACAAATACACATGGGCCCCTATTGACAAGGGCTACAACAACCGGACGGTCTATATCAACGTCGGCACGCTGGAGGTTAGTGAGAAACCGGTAACCCAGCAGATGAAAGAGAAATTCATCGGGGGGAAAGGCTTTGACCTGCGTCTTCTCTGGGATGCCACGAAACCTGATACCAGGTGGAACGATCCTGAAAACGAGATTGTGATCTCGGGAGGGCCAGTTTGTGGGATCACGCAGTATTCCGGCACCGGGAAAGCGATCTGTTGTGCCATCAGTCCCCAAACCGACATTGTCATCGACTCAAACGTAGGTGGTTTCTTTGGCCCCTTTTTGAAATTCTGCGGTTTTGATGCACTGGAATTTCAGGGCAAAGCCGAAGGGGAGATCATGATCCTCTTCGACGAAGCGCGTGAGGTGATCGAGATTTACGATGCAGCTGACCTGCCGTCTGACAGTCATGTCCTCGCGGAAGAGCTGCACGCCATGCTCGCCGATCCTGAAAATGAAAAGGATAAATACAATGTCTCCGTGGTCTCTTCCGGAACGGCTGCGGAACACTCTCTGATCGGGATGCTGAATTTCAGTTTCTACGATATCAAGCGTAAAAAGGTCCGTCTGAAGCAAGCCGGCCGGGGAGGGATCGGCACCGTGTTGCGCGACAAGAAGATTAAGGCGGTGGTGGCCCATGTGAAGACCATCGGAGGGAACCGGAACAATGTGGTGAACATGGAGGCGATCCAGGAGCGGGGCCGCACTTTCAACAAGGAGATGCGTGAACTCGACGACAAGCAATGCGAGATGCGCAAGAAAGGGACAGCACACCTCACCAACATCATGAATGATTATGACCTGCTGCCGGTCCATAATTTCAAGTTTGGCAGCCACCCCGATGCCGACAAGATCCACGGAGATGTCTGGATGTCCTACTTTACGCAGAATGTCCCCGATGGCTGCTGGGTTGGCTGTAACATGGCCTGCGCCAAGGGGGTGGACAATTACCTCCTCCGCAGCGGCCCCTATGCCGGAGAGCGGGTGATCGTCGACGGACCTGAATACGAGACAACCTCCTCTCTTGGGTCCATTGCCGGTATCTTCAATCCCGATTTCACCATCGAAGCCAACTTCTACTGCGACACCTATGGCATCTGCACCATCACCTGGGGAACCATCCTGGGATTTGTGATGGAGTGCTTTGAGAATGGAATCCTCAATGAAGAGCGTACCGGCGGTCTCAAACTCAATTTCGGCAACGCAGATACCGCCATGGAATTGCTGCACCAGGTCTCCCGGGGAGAGGGTTTCGGCCTGATCGCCGGGCAGGGGGTGAGAAAGATGAAACAGATCTTTTCCGAAAAAGGCTGGGGAGATCCACAGTTCATGCAGGATATCGGGATGGAGAACAAAGGGCTGGAGTATTCACAGTATGTTTCCAAAGAATCGCTGGCCCAGCAAGGTGGTTACGCCATGACCAACAAGGGTCCGCAGCATGATGAAGCCTGGCTGATCTTTATGGATATGGTCAACAACCAGATCCCGACTTTTGAGATGAAAGCCGAAGCGCTTCACTATTTTCCGATGTTCCGTACCTGGTTTGGCCTTGCGGGATTATGCAAGCTCCCATGGAATGATGTGGAGCCGGAAAACAATGCGCAAACCGCTGAACCGGCAAAAGTACCTGAACATGTCGACAATTACGTCACGATCTTCAATGCCGTAACGGGATGGAACATCGATAAAGAAGAACTGGTTCGCCAGTCGGAACGGGTTTACAACTTCCAGCGGATCTTCAGCATCCGGCGCGGTTATGGATTGAGACAACACGATGCCCAACCCTATCGGGCTGCAGGGCCGGTTACGGTGGAAGAGTACGAATCACGGGCGGAACGCTACGACAAACAGCTGAAAGAGATCCTGAACTTCGATCCGGCCGGGAAGAGTACTGAGGAAAAAATGGCGGTTCTCCGGAGATATCGGGAAGATCAGTATGAGAAGTTACTGGATGCCGTTTACCAACGCCGGGGATGGACAAAAAACGGCGTGCCTAAAATTGAATTCCTCAAGAAGATCGGCATGGACCTCCCTGAACTGATCGAGGTGGTGGCGCCGCTGCAGTAAAAGGATACAGGCGGACAAGCCGACAGGCGGACCAGCGGACAAGCGGACAAGCGGACAGGAATAATAACGAGGGACGATAGACGATAGTCGAGGAAGGCATGAGGATAAGCCTCCGGAGTTAGTCGTGCATATTCAGTTGATTCAGATCTTTCAGTATCTCCTCAAGATCAGATTCTGAAAAACCTTTCTCTTTCACGGCCTCCTCCAAAGTTCCCCAGATGGGTTCTCCACAGCGAATGCAACGGATCCCCCGGGCTGAAAGGAATTCAACGGCCCCCGGAACCCCGCTCACCAACTCCTCAATGGTGATGTTGCCTGTAATAGTCATGTTATGGGTTGTGGGTTGTCAGTTTGGGTATTGGATTTTGGATATTGGATTTTTTTTGAGATTTGTTATTTGTATTTTGAAATTTCTTCGTGTATCATTCCTCCTTCTTCATTCCTCATTTTTCATTCCTTATTCTTCATAGACCCTTCGTCCGCCTGTCCGCCTGTACAGGTATCCGCTTTCATAAACGGATAGGTGAATTCAGTCGGCGGGATCATCGTCTCTTTGATGGTGCGCGGATTGGTCCAGCGAAGCAGGTTCAGGTAACTTCCCGATTTATCGTTGGTCCCGGAAGCCCTTGCTCCGCCGAATGGTTGCTGTCCGACGACGGCGCCTGTTGGTTTATCATTGAAATAGATATTCCCCGCAGCATAACGAAGGATCCGACAGGCCTCATTCAGCGCCTTGCGGTCGTTTGAAAAAACCGATCCGGTCAGCCCGTAAGGGGAGGTTTGGTCGCAAAGATGAAGCGTCTGTTCAACCTCATTGTCCTTGTATACATAGACTGTGAGCACCGGTCCGAAGATCTCCTCCTCCATGGTCCTGAAATGCGGATTGGTGGTCAGGATCACCGTTGGCTGGATAAAATAACCAACCGATTTGTCGCCGCTGCCTCCGAAAATGATCTCGGCATCCGGTGAATTTTTTGCATAGTCAATGTATTCCATAATATTATCAAAGGAGCTCTCATCGATCACTGCATTCATAAAATGGTGGAATTCCCTGACCGGACCTACGGTGATCTGTGATATCATCCCTCCTACCCTGTCACGGATGTCATTCCACAATGACTCCGGTATATAGGTCCGGGATGCGGCAGAACATTTTTGGCCCTGATACTCAAAAGCGCCGCGGACCATGGCTACGGCCACCTCCTGGGGATCTGCCGATGGATGGACAAAGATGAAGTCCTTTCCCCCGGTCTCGCCCACAATACGTGGATAAGATTTAAATGTCGTGATATTCTCTGCCACCTGCTTCCAGATCTGGTTGAAGGTGGATGTAGAGCCCGTGAAATGGATCCCGGTGAGATCGCGGTGAGCCAATGCATGTTTCCCGATCATCCCTCCCGGACCCGGCAGGAAATTGATCACCCCATCTGGGAGTCCCGCTTCACGAAAAACCTTCATCAGGAAGTAATTTGAAAGGAGTGACGTGGTGGCCGGCTTCCATACTACCGTATTTCCCATGATCACCGGCGCCATGTTCAGATTGGAGGCAATGGCGGTAAAATTGAACGGAGTGACCGTAAAGACAAATCCCTCGAGGGGGCGGTACTCGAACCGGTTGATGATCCCGGGAGAGGAGTGCGGCTGCTCTTTGTAGATCTCGGAGGTGAACCAGGCATTGAACCGGAGAAAGTCGATGGTCTCACAGGAGGCATCAATTTCAGCCTGGTAGACACTTTTACTTTGTCCCAGCATGGTGGCTGCATTGCTGAGGGGGCGATAAGTGGTCGCCAGCAGCTCTGCTGCCTTCAGACTGATGGAGATCCTTTCCACCCAGGAGATGCTTTCCCACTCCCGGTGCGCTTTCAGCGCTGCGTCAATAGCCATCCTGATCTCAGCCTCTCCTGCCATGTGGTAATTGGCAAGAATATGCCGGTGATCATGAGGCATCACTACCTTCCCCATTTTTCCGGTCCTGACCTCCTTTCCGCCGATGATCAGCGGAATCTCCTGTTCGGTTGCACTGATCCGGTCAAGCTCGGCACTCAGACGCTTTCGTTCCCTTGATCCCGGAGAATAGTTCAATATTTTTTCATTGGCTGGTCGCTCAAAATTGATTGCTGCATTATTCATGGGTTCTCTTTTTTACAAAACTAGAATTATTATCGATATGTCTATTCATGCATATCGATTATTTTCGGTCTGTCATTTCACTTCTCCTTGATTTCAGCAGCAGGGCCGATAGCATCAACAGAAAAGATAAAGCCGTCATTCCCAGGAAAGCATAGGAGAAACCGGACTCTCTCCCCCACAACGATGCGGTGATCACACCGATGATCGCAGCGCCGGTGAGCTGGCCAATACTGATGAAGATCACCAGCACACCCTGGGTGGAAGCACGTTCTTCAGGGCCAACCTCATTTAACATAATATAATTGAGGGCTGAACGCATCGACAATCCAAGCCCCAGTAAAGCTCCTCCCATATAGAACAGGGTGAGGCTGTCTCCGATCCGGCTCAGGATGAACAGGGCAATCGTCGCCATGAACAATCCAAACAGGATGATCCACTTCGAACCAAAGGTGTCGATAAACCGTCCGTTCACCGGAGAACCGATGGCCGTAAGTAAAACGACAGGCAGCAGCATGAAGCTGGCCCTGCTGGGATCCACGCCAAAAGAGTTTACTGCCATGGTGGGCAGAAAGACGATTGATGCCTGGAACAAACCAAGACCCAATGCAATAAATCCTACAATCCGAACCTGTGTGGAGCTGAACAACCTGATATTCAACACAGGCGCCTTGTTGGAATATTCCAGCATCACCATGAGGGGGGTAAGGATAATGACAGCGAGGAAAAGGGGAAGTACGGGCCAGCTTGTAATACTGGTGAGGAAATGGTCGGCATCAATCAGGTTGATCCCAACCGCGAATGCCGCAAGGATGATCGACATCATGATCATCCCGGAAAGATCCATTTTCATTTTTCCCCTCATGGATGAGGAAGGAACGATCAGCAAGGTAAAGAACATCAGGATGATGACAATTGGAATATTGATGAGAAACAACGCGTTCCATGAAAAATACTGGAGCATAAATCCGGCAATGAATGGCCCCATGATAAATGCAAGGCCAAACACTGCCCCGATCAAACCTAGAGCCCTTCCCCGTTTCTCTATAGGGAACACATCACCGATCAATGCTGAAGCCACCGGAAAAATCCCGCTTGCACCAAATCCCTGAACAGCTCTTCCTATCAGCAACCAGGTAATGTTGTCGGCCACACTGACCATCAGTGATCCCGTTCCGAAGATCCCCAGCGCAAGAAAGTAGATCCACCTCCGACCGAAATAATCAGAAAGCCTGGTCATGATGGAGATGCCAACCAGGTTAAACAATACGTAAATGGAGAATATCCAGCTAAGATCCTTGGTATTTACATGCAGCGTCTCTTCAATGCTCGGAATGGCAGGTCCTACAATCGAAATGTCAAGTGCTCCGATAAGAACTCCGAAAAAAAGCAGCAACATTAAGCCGGTTGTCTTTTTCATATCAATTTTTTTTTGCAAATATACAATTTTATTTAAACTAATTCTAAATAATCGATATGCACAAAGAAACCTATCGCAAATTCTTCTATCTTTGTCAGAAAATAGATCCTCATGGAAACCAAATTCGAGCCAAAGCTGGAGAATATCCGGCTGCACTATAAAATGTGGATGGAAGATGCCACAGGGACAGGGATCCTGGGTGATGGAAAATGGAAGATGCTCAAACTCATCGAAGAGAAAGGGTCCATGAAAGCCGCCTGTGATGAGTTGGGATACACCTACCGCCGGACATGGGGAAACCTTAAAAAGATTGAAGAGTTTTTCGGGTTTCCGCTTCTTGAGAAACACCGCGGGGGTGCCGAAGGCGGAACCACCCAGCTTACCCCTGAAGGGAAGCGGCTGGTGGCGGCATTTGACAAATTCCACACATGTGTGGATGCCACGATACAGAAAGGTTTCTCTGATTTCATGAATACGCTTAAACGCTGACATGCGGCGGATCCTTCTGGGCATTGGCATTTTACTCGGTTGTTGCATGGTCCGTTTTTCACAGGGTCAGCACACCGGCTCTGTAAACGACCTGGTCGTTTTCCATGCGGGCAGTCTCGCCGTGCCGTTTAAAGAGATCGCCAGGGAGTTCATGCTGGAACATCCCGGGGTGAATGTATTGCTTGAATCGGCCGGAAGCATTGCATCGGCCAGAAAAATAACAGACCTTCATCGTCCCTGCGATATCCTGGCTTCGGCTGACTACACCGTGATCGACAACATGTTGATCCCAACCTATACCGACTGGGAGATCCGGTTTGCCAGCAATGAGATGGCCATCGTATTCAATCAGCAATCTGCGAAAGGAAATGATATTTCAGCGGAGAACTGGATCGATCTCCTGCTCGACCCCGCCATCCGCTACGGACGCTCCGATCCCAACAGTGATCCCTGTGGATACCGAACTGTCATGACTTACCAACTTGCTGAACACGTTTACGACAAGCCGGGCCTTGAGCAGCTGCTGCTTCAAAAAGACCAGCGTTACATTCGTCCGAAAGAGGTGGATCTGATCGCCCTGCTTGAATCTCAAACCATCGACTACATCTTCATCTATAAATCCATTGCCCTGCAACACGGACTGAAATTCCTTTCCCTTCCCGGTGAGATCAACCTGGGCAACCCTTCCTTCGATTCGCTTTATGCAACTGCATCCGTTGAGATCAACGGAAAAAAACCGGGAGAAAAAATCATCGTGCACGGTGAATCCATGATCTACGGGGTGACCATTCTGCGTGATGCCCCCAACAGGGAGGCGGCCATTGCCTTTCTCAGGGTTCTGTTGGATCCTGAAAAAGGGATGAAGACCCTTTCACAAAATGGCCAACCTTCAGTAATTCCCATGAAAGCTCCCGGGTACCAGTTTGTACCTGCATCCCTTAAACCCTATTGTAAACCTTTATAACCATGAAACATGCTTTACGCATTCTGAATCAGCGATATGCAATTTCCAGCCGATCGAAACATCATTATACAATTCAAGGAATCCGGTGGGTTATCATGATGTTCATCGCATTGATCATGATCTCCTGTGACAAGAGCGTCGAGATCCAGCCCCCGACGATCTTCCTCATGACCGGAACAGACTATACCCCCAACCAGACAGTGACCCCCATTGGGGGTTCGCTTCGCTTCGGGATCGTGGCAACAGGTCCGGAGGTCAACCTCACCAACCTCGTTGTAAAAAAAGTGATGCCCGACGGATCTTCCATACCGGTCTTTGACACGGGGATGAACACCCCCGGCGTCTCCATCAACAAGGTCTTCTATCAGAGTGTGGAAGACACAGCCCAATGGGTCTTTCAGGTGATGGACAGAAGCAGACAGTTCGCCACAACGTCGCTCACCCTTTACAAAGATCCCAACTCCACCTGGGGAGGGATCTTTGAACATCCGTTGATCACCATGGGGTACCAGCTAAACACCACCACAGGACAATTTCTGGATCCGGCTTCCGGCAACGTATATTCCGTTGATTCTGCCGCCTTGTTCCAGGACCTGATCGATATCGCAGTCTACTATTTTGTCGATGAAGAGCTTCCCTCCCCAACCTTCTCTTCTCCGGGGGAATCAGGTGGAGGGATCCTTGAATACTATCCCTCCATCGCGGAATGGACCTCCCAGAGGTACACTAAATATGATATCAGCGTGGATGCCGATCCCGTCCCGGTGGAGGCTTTCGAAGCCTGCCATAACGACAGCCTTCTGATCCTCTCCTATGACGATGTTTGGGGAAAGCGGAAATTCAAATGGTCTGACCCGGATGATGTGATACCATTTCTGACCGCCGGAGGGAAAAAAGGATTGATCCGGGTGCTGACGGCCGACCATGACCCAACCGGTACGATCACCTTCGCACTGAAAATCCAGCAATGATGGCAACAAGCGGACAGGCGGACAGGCGGACAAGCGGACAGGCGGACAGGCGGACAGGCGGACAGGCGGACAAGCGGACAAGTAGAGACGCGGCATACCGCGCCTACCTGAAAGCGAATAGCGAACAGCGAATAGCTTTTACACCGTCACCTGAGATAACAATCAACACATAACCATTTTACAAACCCTAAAACCAACTCACATGAAAAAACATCTACTTCTTTTTGCAGCGATCCTGTTCACAGGAGCTGTTATTGCACAGGACACCATCACCGGATTTACCTTCCCGGTGAATTCAGGCCCCGACAGCCTGAACGCCAACCTGGGACTTCCAGGGAACCTGGGCTACGATATCCGGTTTGAAGGAACCGACACCACCTATAACACCATCTTCTTTGTCGATGGTACAAGCGATTTTGCCGCTGCCGCCACCGGCTGGGACAATGGCGCCGATGAAAAATTCTGGTCCATCAAGTTCAAGGCTGAGAATTATTCCAGCTTCAAGGTTTCATCAGCCCAGAGCAGCGATGCCATCAATCCCGGACCAAGGGATTTCAAACTTCAGTGGAGACTTAGCAGTGGAACCTATGCCGATATTGACGGGGGTACCGTTACAGTTGGTGAAGACTGGACAACAGGGGTCGTGACAGAGCTTCCGGTCCCGATTACCGGCCAGGGAACCTCCTCCATCTACATCCGCTGGATCCTCACATCCAATACCAATACCGCCGGAGGGACGCTGGACAACCACGGTGTCTCCATGATTGACAACATCCTGGTTACAGCTGTAAGTACGCTGGGCGTCAACGAGATCCTGTATACAAACCAGGTGACCGTCGCCCCGAACCCTACGGAAGGGATGTTCAGGATCTCCACCCGGGTGCCGGCAGAACGGATCTCCATTTACGCGATGAATGGAACCAAGGTCTACGAAACCTTTGCAACCCAGCAGACAACCAGCCTGAATCTTGATCTTCCATCGGGGCTTTACCTGGTGAAGGTTCAGTTGAAGGGGTCGGATGATGTTTATACCACCCGCGTGATAATCAATTGAGAACTATTCTCTTATTTCTTTTTTCCTGCATCTCAGGATTGGTACTTGCATCCGGCACCATTACCGGGATTGTCCGGGACACCTCAACCCTGTTGCCCCTGCAGGGAGCCCATGTTTTGATCAAGGGAATCTCCGGAGGCACCTATTCAAATACCTCCGGAGAGTTCCGGCTCACCTCCATTCCCTCCGGAACCTACCTGGTAACCGCCTCGTTCCTTGGGTACCGTACGGAAACGAAGGAGATCGTGCTGCATGACCGTGAAGAGCTGCACCTCATCTTCTCCCTGGCACTCTCTTCCATGATGGTACAGGAGGTTGAGATCACAGGAACCAGGGGTGATCAGGAGGTACTGAACACCCCTATGCGAATGGAACGCCTGACCGCAGAGGCGATCCTCGACAATCCGGGAGCAGGGATCACAGATGTCCTCGATTATATCTCCGGGGTCAACACCTCCTCATCCATGGGAATCTTTGACAACAGCACCGTGGTCTCCATGAGGGGAATGAGCGGGACCGACCAGGGCAGGACCTTGGTGCTCATGGATGGGTTCCCGATCAACAAATCAGATGAAGGATCGGTCAACTGGCACCTCATCAACCGGGAAAACGTTTCGGAGATCCTCGTCACGAAAGGGCCCGGTCCGGCCCGTTACGGCAGCAATGCCATGGGAGGGGTGATCGACATCCGGAGCCGTCAGCCCGAGGAAAATATCGCGGGAGGCGCCACCATTGAATACGGGACCTTCAACACCTATGGATTTCGCTACTCGATGGGAGGGTTTCTCCCCCTGAAACAAGAGGAGAGAGGATTTATATACAACCTCAACGGCTTCTACAGGAAGAGCAATGGGTACAATGGTGAGATCCCCGAATATCTCTCGCCGGAAGATACCTTCTTCGTCGACAACAAACTCCGTGAAGCCCAGATCGGCCTGGTGGCAGGTTACCGTTTCAACGACCAACAGGTGATTGAGATTTCAGGGTCTTTCTTCAACGACCTCCGTGGAAGGGGCACCCAGATCTATGAGATCGAGGGGGCCCATGAGAAACACGACACCTGGCAGGCCACCGTGCGCTACCGCGGGAGCCAGGGCAAATGGAACTGGGAGGTGGCAGGATTCTGGTTCACGGAAGGATTCAGCCGGCTGAACGAGTCGATGAACGAAGGCGAGTACAGCCTCTACCTGGTCAAATCGCTTCGATCTGACAGGGGAGGCAAAGGAGACCTGACCCTCACGGCAGGGAAACACAACACGCTCTCGGCCGGGATCGATGTTCATTACGGGAGCGTGGAGGGACAGGACATCTACTATACCTCCACGGATCTGATCACCAATGCAGGAAACATGGAGACCTACGCTGCGTATCTCCAGGATGAGCTGGCGCTTGCCAAGGGAAAGATCCGGCTGAACGCAGGGATCCGGCTGAACTACGCTGTTTTCAGAGACGGGCTCTTTAAAGCGGAATACCCCTCCTACTCAATCCAGTACCTTCAGCAATACCAGGACACCCTCATCCCTGACCACGCCTGGACGGATATCGATCCGAAACTCTCCGTCCAATACCGCTTTGGAAAAGAAAACCGCATCTATCTCTCGTTCGCCAAGGGCTTCAGGGCCCCGAACCTGGATGACCTTTGCCGGACCGGAAAAAAAAGGGGAGGCTTCAAGATCGCCAATCCTACACTCAACCCGGAGAATCTATACAACATCGAGACGGGAATGGACCTGACCTTTCTGAAGCACTTCACCTTCTCGCCTTCCTTCTACTATTCGATCGGATCGGGCTTCATGTATTACCTAGCAACAGGCGACTCGGTGAATCTGGGCTACAAACTGGATCCTGTCTACCAGAAACGCAATATCAGCCGTGTGGATGTGGCCGGCGTAGACATAGACCTGCTGTGGAGCCCGGTTGACCAACTGTCCATCACGGCGAATTACTCCTATGTCAGTTCAAGGATCACCCGGTTTGAACCGACAGATACCCTGGCCGAAAACGACCTGACCGGGAAATACCTGACCGATGTTCCGGAACACAAGGCATCAGCCGGAATTACCTGGAAAAACAGGTATGTGAATACGAAAGTGCTATGGAAATATGTGGGATCACGCTGGATCAACGACCTGAACGAACCGGATGTCTACCTGGGATACGCAAAATTTCCGGCCTACAACACCTTCAGCTTCCGCTTGTGGCACACCGTCTTCCACCACCTTACCGTGGCATTGAATGTTGATAACCTGTTTGATGTCAGATACATCAGTGAAAAAATACTATTAAGTCCGGGTCGCATCATCACCGGAGAAATTTCCGTAAACTTCTAATCCATAAAGAACCATGATCAGAAAATTCTATTTTATCCTTTTACTGACGGCCATCGTGACCTCCTGCAGGGATGGGGGAAAATCCAACACAGAATATCGGCAAACCGGATCTCACCCTCAAACCGGCGGCATTGATTCGGCCGACCGGAACAACAACTTTTACGACAATGTGGAGAGCTACCCCCTGTCAGGTGGAGAGATCCTGGTGGAGGGAGAGATAGAAAATCCGGGAATGGTCGATCTCGCATCACTTCCCCGGCATTCCGTGATCACCAAGGAGGCACTGCTGAATGAAGATGGCAGCAATTCCTTCGTGGGCGCCTACCGCTACGACGGCTGTTCGCTCTTCGATATTTTGGCCGACCGAATCCTCGATAAAAAGAATAAAGAGGAGTTTCCCCCCATCATCGATCTCTATGTGGAAATTGAAAATGACCGGGGAGAAAAGGCGGTGCTGAGCTGGGGAGAGATCTATTATCCCACGGTCCTGCATCAGATCATTATCGCCACGGATGTCATGCGCATCGTTCCCACCAAATCAAAGGATCTGTGGCCGCTTCCGACCGAACGAAAACTGGTGATGGTCAACGACCTTCTCAGCGAACGCAACATCTCCAACCCCATCAAGATCACCGTCAGGTCCTGTGATCGCTCTTTCCTGATCAACCGCCACCTTGATCCCCTCTGGGCTCCTGAAGTCAGCTTCTCCGACTCAGCTTCTGCCTGGCTGACCCTTGGCAGCAAGTCATCGGGCATGACGGAGCAGACAGTCCATACCATCTTTTATGGCAGGGGACGTGGCATCCACTCCACACAGCCCTTTAGCGGCTATCCGTTACAAGAATTTCTTCAAAAACATCTGAAAGAGAGCCCTGAAACACTCCGGGAGGGACTCGTGCTGATCTCTTCCGCCGACGGGTACCGCAGTATCTTCTCTCTCAGCGAGATCATCAACCGCAACGACCAGGCCAATGTGCTGCTGGTGCCGGTTGCTCCGGGAGAGGACGGGGGGTTGTTCCGGATCTTCCCCAGCGGCGATTTCTTCTCCGACCGGGCCGTCAAAGCTGTGAATAATGTCATATTTTTATACCCGTGAAACTGGCGGACAAGCGGACAGGCGGACAGGCGGACGTAAGACGTTAGAGGTAAGAAGTAAGAAGTGAAAAAAAAAGCGAATAGCCAACAGCCAATAGCCAAAAACCAACTTGAGAACCAATCTTCTAAATATCATCTTCACTCTGCTCGGTGCATTGATCCTGCTCTTCATTGTTGCACCGCTGCTGGGTATGGTGCTGGCCACATCGCCTGAAGCCCTCTTCGACACAGCAAAGGAGACGGAGGTGCAGCAGAGCATCTGGCTGACGGTATGGGTTTCGATGGCGGCCACCATTCTCTTTGGCATCGCCGCCATACCCTTTTCTTACCTGCTTGCCCGGAAGGAGTTCCCGCTGAAACGGCTGGTCACCGGGATCATCGACCTTCCGGTCGTCATCCCCCACTCCGCTGCCGGGATCGCCATCCT
>Ga0172374_1000187_pt1 | contig 51212 bp, 50 predicted proteins | sample LakKiv3m_FD_114536 | JGI IMG/M metagenome (GOLD analysis project Ga0172374, IMG submission 114536) | Freshwater microbial communities from Kabuno Bay, South-Kivu, Congo - kab_092012_10.3m | ecosystem: Environmental > Aquatic > Freshwater > Lake | place: Democratic Republic of the Congo... | reverse complement strand
CCTCCAGCGTCTTGGCGCGCGCTTCCTCGGCGGTGGCATAGGCGGCGTGACCCTCCTGCCACAGGAATTCGGAGGTGCGCAGGAACATGCGGGTGCGCATTTCCCAGCGGACGACGTTCGCCCATTGGTTGATCTGCACCGGCAATTCGCGCCACGATTTGATCCAGCGGCTGAACGCGGCGCCGATCACCGTCTCCGATGTGGGCCGCACGACCAGCGGCTCTTCGAGCTTCGCCGAAGGATCGGGCGATAGCTTGCCGTCGACCGACTTCAGCCGGTGATGGGTGACCACCGCCATTTCCTTGGCGAAACCGTCGACGTGCTCGGCTTCCTTGGCGAAATAGGATAGCGGGATGAACAGCGGGAAATAGGTGTTGTCATACCCCATCGCCTTGATCCGGTCGTCGAGCAGGCGCTGGATGCGTTCCCAGATGCCGTAGCCCCAGGGGCGGATCACCATGCACCCGCGCACGCCCGATTCCTCTGCCAGATCGGCTTCGGTGATGACCTGTTGATACCAGGCGGCGAAATCGTCGGCGCGTTTTACGGACAAAGCGTGCTTGATCATGGGCCGATGCGATAGCGCGAGGAGCGCGGGCGTCAATCCATGCGGTCGACGCCCGCCGATCGCGTCATGCGATCCGCCATTGGCAGCGTCGTCCGACGCGGCGGCCGCGCGTCAATCGAAACCGCGCGGCGCAGGCGATACCGTCACCGTGCTGCCGCCGCGAATTTCCTGTACCTCCAGCGCGCGTTCGGCGATGCCGCCCCGCCCGAACCGGAACGCGCCGTCCAGTCCGACGAACCCGTCGCTCGCGCGCAAGCGACTTTCGGGGAAGGTCGTCCCCACGCGCCAGTCCTGCGCGATGCGGACCGTCAGCAGCACCGAATCATATCCCATGCTCGACAGGCGGAACGGTGCGCGACCGAAGCGCGCGCGGTATTTGGTCGCGTACTGGCGATAGAAATTGTTCGGCACGCTGGCGAACCACGCGCCGTTCAGCGCCGCGTTGCCGCCCACCGACGAATCGGTGTTCCAGAGTTCGGTGCCGAGAATCTTGGCGTTCGCCCCGCCGCCCCGCCGGACAGCGGGCACGGCAATGGTCGCGGTCCCGGCGCTGTCGGCGATCAGCAGCGCCTGATAGGAGCTGGACGATTTCAGCCGCGCGACCGCGCTGGTGATCGACGCGTTGCTACGGTCGAACGTCTGGATGCCGGTGACCTGACCGCCCGCCTGCTTGACCGCGCCCAGAAACGCCGACGACGCGCGCTCGCCATAAACCCCGCGCGGGACGAGCCCGGCAAAGCTGCGCATCCCGTTACGCGCGGCGTGCTGGACCACCCGCTCGATCGACTGATCGGGCTGATAGCCGAGCAGATAGATGCCATTGCCCGCCACGGATGAATCGTTCGAAAAACTGATGACCGGCACGTTCGCGCGCCGCGCGATCGGCCCGACCGCGCGCGCGTCGTCGGCAAGCAACGGCCCCAGGATCAACTGATTGCCGTCTGCGATCGCGCGGTTTGCCGCCGCTGCCGCACCCTGCGCGGTATCGTAATTGGTGATGCGGATGCGCTCGGACTTGGTGTCGAGCAGCGCCAGCATCGTTGCGTTCGCGATCGACTGACCCACGCCTGCATTCTGGCCCGACATCGGCACCAGCAGCGCGACGCGGTGGCGTTCCTTGTCCTGCGGAATGCCGGGGCCGATCGGGCCGGGGCGATCGACCGGGCGTTCGGGCGGACGCTCGACCGGCGCAGGCCCGCGCGGGACCAGGCTGGCGCATCCGCTCATCAACAGCGCGAGCATCGCGGCGGTGCCGATCCGCGCCCAGCCACGCTTCGTTTGCGGTTCCGCTCGAACTTCTGCCATGATTGCTCCCGTGAATAACGCCCAACTCGAACCCGGTCTCTACATCGTCGCGACGCCCATCGGCAATCTCGGTGATCTATCGCCCCGCGCCGCGCACATCCTCGCCCATGCCGATGTCATCGCGGTGGAGGACAGCCGCGTCACCGCGAAGCTGCTGCACCATATCGGCGTCAAGCGTCCGATGGTCCCCTATCACGACCATTCGACCGAATCGGTGCGCGCCGGGCTGATCGCGCGGATGGGGTCCGAGGCCGTGGCTTTGGTCTCGGACGCAGGCACGCCGCTGATTTCCGATCCGGGCTATAAACTGGTCCGCGACGCCCGCGCGGCAGGCCATATGGTGGTGACGATCCCCGGCCCCAGCGCCGCAATCTCAGCGCTGACGCTGGCGGGCCTGCCAACCGACCGCTTCCTGTTTTTGGGCTTCCTGCCGCCCAAGGCACAGGCACGCAGCGCCGCCATCGCAGAGGTCGCAGGCATCCGCGCCACACTCGTTTTCTACGAATCCGGCCCGCGCCTCTCCGCATCACTCGCCGCGCTGGCCGAAGGACTGGGCGACCGCGAAGCGGCAGTCGCGCGCGAATTGACCAAGAAGTTCGAGGAATGCGCGACCGGCACGCTGTCCGCCCTGTCCGCGCGCTATGCCGACGCTCCGCCCAAGGGCGAGATCGTCGTCGTCGTGGCGCCCCCCGGCGACGCCCCGCCCCCCAGCGAGGAGGATGCCGATGCCGCGCTGGCCGAGGCGCTCACCCGTCTCCCGGCTTCCAAGGCCGCAGGCGAAGTCGCGAAGAAATTCGGCATCGACCGCAAGGCGCTCTATGCGCGCGCAATGGCGATGAAGCACGAATGAGAAACCGCCGCGCCGCCGAAACCTCCGGCCGCGCGGGCGAGACGATCGCTGCCTGGTATCTGCGCATCAAGGGTTGGCGCATCCTCGCCACCCGCGTCCGAACGCCCGCAGGCGAAGTCGATCTGGTGGCGAAGCGCGGCAATCTGGTCGCGTTCGTCGAGGTGAAGACGCGGGCGACCGCGGCCGAACTCGACTTTGCGATCGACGCCCGGCGGCTGGCTCGCGTGGCGGCAGCCGCGGAAATCCTGTGCCCCCGTTATGCTCCGAACGGCGAAGACATCCGCATCGACGTGATCCTCGTCTCGCCCCAATTGCGCCCGCGCCATATCGAGAATGCGTGGATCGGGTGACTTTCGACAAGCGCAACCCTAAATCCATACCCGTCATCCCTGCGAAAGCAGGGATATCAAGCCGCATGAGACCCCTGCTTCCGCAGGGGTGACGGCATAAAATTCGGGAAGCCGACGCACGCATGACCCTGACCGTTGCCGTCCAGATGGACCCGCTTGCCAGCATCAGCATCGCCGGCGATTCGACCTTCGCGCTGATGCTGTCGGCGCAGGAGCGCGGCCACCGGCTGTTCCATTACGCGCCCGAAGACCTGAACTACGCGCAGGGCCGCGTCTGGGCGAAGGCGCATCCGGTCACCGTCCGGCGGGTGGAAGGCGATCATTTCAGCTTCGGCACTCCCGTCCCGCTCGATCTGGGCGACGAAGCCGATGTCGTGCTGATGCGCCAGGACCCGCCCTTCGATCTCGGCTATATCACCGCCACCCATCTGCTCGAGCGGATCGCCGACCGCACCCTGATCGTCAACGACCCGCGCGAAGTCCGCAACGCGCCCGAGAAAGTCTGGGTGCTCGATTTCGCGCAATACATGCCCCCCACCCTCATCACCCGCTCGGTCGATGAGGCGCGCGCGTTCCTCGCCGAGCACGGATCGATCGTCGTCAAACCGCTGCACGGCAATGGCGGCAAGGCGATCTTCAAGATCGATGCGGGCGGACAGAATCTGTCCTCGCTGATCGAGGTGTTCAACACCGCCTATCGCGAGCCGCATATGGTGCAGGCATTCCTCCCGGAAATCGCGAAGGGCGACAAGCGCATCGTGCTGTTCGATGGCGAGGTCGCGGGCGCGATCAACCGCTTGCCGGGCGAAGGCGAAATCCGGTCGAACCTCGCCGTCGGCGGTCGCGCGGAGAAGACCGATCTGACCCCGCGCGAACGGGAAATCTGCGACGCGCTCGCTCCCGAACTCAAACGACGCGGGCTGATCTTCGTCGGAATCGACGTGATCGGGGGGAAGTGGCTGACGGAGATCAACGTCACCTCGCCGACCGGAATCGTCGCCATTGATCGGCTCAACGGCACCGACACCGCGGCGAAAATCTGGGACGCGATCGACGCGCGACTTGCCGCCCGGCGCGCGGACGGGTAACCGCAGCGGCCAATCATGACCGAATTCATCCTCGATCTCATCGAAGCCTGGGGTTACCTCGGCATCGCCATCCTCATGTTTCTCGAAAACGTGTTCCCGCCGATCCCGTCGGAAGTCATCATGGGACTGGGCGGCATCGCGGTGTCGCAGGGGCGGTTCGATTTCTGGACGCTCGTCTTCTGGGCAGTGGTCGGGACCACGCTCGGCAACTGGGTCTGGTACGGCATCGGGCGCTGGTTCGGATACAAAAGGCTGAAGCCGCTGATCGACCGCTATGGCCGCTGGCTGACGCTCGACTGGGACGAGGTGGAAAAGCTGCACCGCTGGTTCGTAAAATATGGCTCGGGCATCGTGTTCTTCATGCGCTTCATGCCGATCGCGCGGACCATGGTGTCGCTGCCCGCGGGCATGGTTCAGATGTCGCAGATCAAATTCCTGATCTGGACCGCGGCGGGCTCGACCATCTGGATCACTGCGCTGGCAGGCGCGGGCAACTGGTTCGGCCAGCAATTCACCCAGGTCGAACGCTTTATCGGCCCGCTGGCGCTGGTCGCGATCGGATCGATCATCCTTCTCTATTTCTACCGCGTCATCACCTGGAAACCCAAACCGACCGAAGACGGCTAAGCGCGTGCCTAGGCGCGCGGATGGGCGTTGCGATAAACGTCCATCAGGTGCGCGGCATCGACCTGGGTATAGACCTGGGTCGACGACAGGCTGGCATGACCCAGCAATTCCTGAAGCGAGCGCAGGTCCGCGCCGCGCCCCAATAGGTGCGTCGCGAAACTGTGGCGCAGCGCGTGCGGCGTGGTGCGGTCGCCAAGCCCCAGCACGCCGCGCGCCTTACGCACATTGGCGCGAACGACCGATGCCGATAGCGGCCCGCCCTTCGCGCCGCGAAACAGCGGTTCGACGCGCGCCATACCCCAGGGATTGAGCGCCACATACGCCTCGATCGCATCGCGCACCTGCGGCAACAGCGGCACGATCCGCGTCTTGTCACGCTTGCCGGTCACGACCAGCGTCTCGCCCAGCGGCAGGATCGCGCCGGTCAGCCCGACCGCCTCGCCGATCCGCAGCCCCGCGCCATAGAGCAACAGCAGCACCGCCCAGTCGCGCGCGCCGATCCACGGCTCGCGCGCATCCTCCGCGACTTCCTCGGCCAGTGCGATCGCTTCGTCGGGAGCGATTGGGCGCGGCACGCCCTTCTTGACGCGCGGCCCCTTCATGCGCGGCAATTGCGTGCCCTCGCCGCCTGCCCAGCCGAGGAACGAGCGCACCGCGGACAATTCGCGCGCGGTCGACGCGTTGGACAATCCTTCGCCCCGCCGGTCGGCGAGATAGGCGCGCAGGTCGGTCGCCGATACGTCCGACAGCATCGCAGGCTCGACCGCGCCGCCCCAATGACGCTGGAGAAACGCGATCAGCCGCTCCGCCGTCGCCTGATAGGCGCGCACGGTATGCGCCGACCGCCGCCGGTCGCGCGCCAGATGGCGGGCATAAGCTAGCGGAAGGGGCGTGTCGGCCATCGGAACGGTTTATCCGATCCCCAGCGTTGCGGATATACGCATCGGCGTGCCCGCCCCTCTCCGATCATATCGCCTGCCCCGCGGCCCAGCCGCTGGACCAGGCCCATTGGAAATTATAGCCGCCCAGCCAGCCGGTCACGTCCACCGCCTCGCCGATCGCGTAGAGGCCGGGCACGCTTCGCGCGGCCATCGTCTGCGATGAGAGGCCAGCGGTGGCGATGCCGCCCACCGTCACCTCTGCCTTGGCGAAGCCCTCGGTGCCGTCGGGGCGGAATTGCCAGTCGCGCAGCCGTGCTTCTGCCGCGCGCAAATTCGCGTCGCGCTGGTCGGCGAGGCCGCCAACGAGCGCCAGTTGATCGGCCAGCGCCTCCGCCAATCGGTCGGGCAGATGCTCGCCGAGCACCGATCGCAGACCGGCCTTGGGCCGCGCCGCCTTGGCCGCGATCAGCCAGTCGGCAGGCGCGCCGGGGATCAGGTCGATGCCTATTGCCTCGCCATGACGCCAATAGCTCGAAACCTGAAGGATGGCGGGGCCGGACAGCCCGCGATGGGTGAACAATGCCGCTTCGGCGAAGCGCGTCTTGCCCGTGCGCGCGACGACCGGGGTGGCGACGCCCGACAGCGACCGGAACAGCGCGTCGTCCGCAGGCAGCGTCAAGGGCACGAGCGCGGGCCGCGGTTCGACCACCTTTAACCCGAACCGCCGGGCGAGGTCATAGGCAAAGCCGGTCGCGCCCAATTTGGGGATCGACGGTCCGCCGGTCGCGATCACCAGCGACGGCGCGCGGGCGACGCGGTTGCCATGCGCGACGCCGAACTGGCCATCGGCCTGGCCGACCTCGCCGATTGCCGCGCCCAGCCGCAAGGTCACGCCTCCGCGCGCGCATTCGTCGAGCAGCATCGCGACTATCTGCTTCGCCGAGCCGTCGCAGAAAAGTTGCCCAAGCGTCTTTTCGTGCCAGGCGATGCCGTGGCGATCGACCATCGCGATGAAGTCATGCTGCGTGTAACGGCTGAGCGCGGACTTGGCGAAATGCGGGTTGGCCGACAGATAGCGGTCGGGTGCGATGTTTAGGTTGGTGAAATTGCACCGCCCGCCGCCCGAGATCAGAATTTTCTTCCCCGGTTCGCTCGCATGGTCGATCACCAACACCCGCCGCCCGCGCTGCCCGGCGGTGAGCGCGCAAAACAGCCCCGCGCCGCCTGCGCCGAGGATGATCGCGTCGAAATGATCGGGGGAATGGGTCACGCAGCGCGCAGTGTCATGGAAAGCGTTAGAGGCCAAGTCCGCACCCAATCCCCGCCGTGCTCCCGCGAAGGCGGGAGCCCAGGATTACAGGCGGCACCTTTTGTCGTTCTGGGCTCCAGCCTTCGCGGGAGCACCGCGTGGGGGATCTCAATGCCCCAGCAAATGCATCCACATCGGCTGGCCGACCAGGCTCTGCGATCCGCGCAGCTTTTCCAGCGCCTGCGCGACCGAACGCTCCGGTCCTTCATGCGTGACGATCGCCACCAGCACGCTGCCATCGGCGATCTGGCCGCGCTGCATCAGGCTTTCGATCGATACCCCCGCATCGCGCATCGCGGCTGCGATTTCGGCCAGTACGCCGACCTTGTCCTGCACGGTAAAGCGCAGATAGGCCCGGCCGCGGCGCTCGCCCGTCTCTGCCTGGGCCGGGTGCGACAGCGATGCGACCGGCATGGCATAGGCCGGGCCATATTCGCCGCGCGCAATGTCGATCAGGTCGGCGACGACGGCGCTGGCGGTCGGGCCGTCGCCTGCTCCGGCGCCCTGGAAGAACAGCCGTCCGACGAAATTGCCCTCGGCCACCACCGCATTGAGCGAACCCGAGACATGCGCCAGCGGGTGATCGATCGGCACCAGATGCGGATGGACGCGCTGGAACAGCCCCGCCTCGCCCGCTTCCGCCATGCCGACCAGCCGGATGCGATAACCGAGCGCCGCCGCCTCGGCGATGTCGGCGGCGATGACGTGGCGCACGCCCGTCACGCGCACATCGTCGAAGGCGGGTTGAGTGCCGAAGCAGATGGACGACAGGATCGACAATTTGTGCGCGGCATCGACGCCGTCGATGTCGAACCCGGGATCTGCCTCCGCATAGCCAAGACGCTGCGCTTCGCCGAGTACATCGTCGAAGTCGCGACCTTCGGCCTCCATCTTCGACAGGATGAAATTGCAGGTGCCGTTGAGGATGCCGTAAACCCGCGAAATCTCGTTCGCGGCGGCGCCTTCGCGCAGGCCCTTGATGACCGGGATGCCGCCCGCGACCGCCGCTTCGAATTTGAGCGGGACGCTCGCCTGCTCGGCCAGTTCAGCGAGTTCGAGGCCGTGATGCGCCATCATCGCCTTGTTCGCGGTGACGAAGCCCTTGCCCGCGCTCAGCGTCTTGCGGGCAAGCGCCAGCGCCGGGCCGTCCGATCCGCCGACCAGTTCGACCACGACGTCCGCGCCGCTCGCGCTCAATTCGGTCGGGTCGTCGACCCAGTCGAACCGCGCGATATCGACGCCGCGATCCTTGGCGCGGTCGCGGGCGGAGACGGCGACGACTTCGATTCTGCGTCCGGCGCGCCGCGCGATCAGCTCCGCATTGGCGTCGATCAGGCGGATGACGCCCGCGCCGACGGTGCCCAGCCCAGCGATTGCGACGCGCAACGGTTCGATCATCATTTCGGTCCCTCGTTCGTGCGGCCGCGTGGATCGGCTTCGATCCCCGCTCTTGCGACACGCCACGCACCCGGACAAGCCCGTTGCGATCAAGGAATCCTTGGCATCGCCCCAGATCAGTGTGGGCGGCGCGTGCCGGAACGCGGCATATGGGTGCTTAGGAACGCGAGCATCGCGCGTGCGGCGGCGTCGCGCTGATGCGCTGCGAAGCCGCCATGACCGCCGCCACCCACGATATATAGTCCGTTGGCGACGCCCAGTTCGTCGAGCCTCGCCTTCAGCACCATGGCGCTTCGTACCGGAACCACCGGATCGGCATCGCCATGGATCTGGAACACGGGGGGCATGTCGCCATGCGCCTGGACCACGGGAGACATGGCCGCGCGCAATGACGGCGCTTCGGGGCCGGTCCCGACCCAGCCCGCGATGGACGCGCTTTCGCGCGCGCCGTCGCCTTGCGGCCGCAGGTCAGACGGACCAGACTGATTGACGATCGCGACCGCCCGGGGGGCGTCGCGGCAAGCAGGCGTGTCGATCGGATTGCCGGGTTGCAACATGCCCGCGACCAGCGCCAGATGTCCACCGGCAGAGACCCCCGTCAGCACGATCCGGTCGGGATCGATCCGCGCTTCGTCGGCATGGCGCGCGACCCACGCCATTGCGCAGCGCACGTCCTGAACCGCCGCCGGGGCCTTCGCTTCACCCGCCAGGCGATATTGGATCGCGACGACGGCATAGCCGCTGTCGAGCCACGGACGGAAACCGTTGCCGTTCGCGGGACGCGCGCCGCGGGACCAGCCGCCGCCGTGCATGTGAAGGACGACCGGCACCACCCGATCGGTCGCCGGACGATACAGATCGAGCAGCAACGCCCTTTCTTCGATCCGGCTATAGGTGGCGTCGCGCAGCGTCGGGGCGATTTCTGCGGGCCTTGCCGCGCCGAGCAGCATGAGCGCCGCAGTCGCCAACGCAACGCGGCGCATTGCCGTCACGCCTTGATCAATCCGATCTCTACCAGCCGCTCGTGCAGATAGTCGTGCGCGGTGATCGGGGTATCGTAGCGGTTCGGATTTTGCTCGGAGATGCAGCTGGGCAGCGTCTGAATCAGGAAATCGGGCGCGGGGTGGAGGAAGAACGGCATCGAGTAGCGCGAATGGCCGCGGCGTTCGGGCGGCGGGTTGACGACGCGGTGGGTGGTCGACGGCAGGACATGGTTGGTCAGCCGCTGGAGCATATCGCCGACATTGACCACCATTGCGTTTTTGGGCGGCTTGACCGGCAGCCAGCGCCCGTCCTTGTCGAGCAGCTCAAGCCCCGCTTCCTCGGCACCCAGCAGCAGGGTGATGAGGTTGATGTCCTCATGCGCCCCCGCGCGGACATTGGGTGCGTCCTCGGTGACCGGGGGATAATGGAGCAGGCGGAGGACCGAATTGCCGTCCTTCACCGCGGGGTCGAACCAGTGCGGATCGAGCTTCAGGTAGCGCGCGATCGCCGACAGCAATTTGTCGCCTGCGGTGTCGAAGGCGGCGAACAGTTCGAGGAAGGTTTCGCGGAATCCCTCGGGCTTGTCAGGCCAGACATTGGGCGACATCTGGCTTTCGAACCGGTGCCCGGCGGCGAGTTGGCGGCCGATATGCCAGAATTCCTTGAGGTCGACATGGGTCGCGCCCTTGGCGATCTCGGTCTTGAACGGGGTATAGCCGCGCGCGCCGCCGCCACCTTCGACGAAAAACTTGCGCTTTTCGTCCTCGGGGAGTGCGAAGAACGCCTCGGTCATCGCCCAGGCGCGATCGATCAGCCCCTGATCGATGCCGTGATCGGCGACCATCGCGAAGCCGAAGCGTTCGAACGAGCGTCCGAATTCGCGGGCGAAGCCTTCGGGGTCGGCGGCTTGGTCGGCCAGGCTGACGACGGGCATTTCTGCCATCGGGGTATCAAGCATGTCACTGTCCTGCGGATCGAGTCGATTGCGGGAGGAGATAGGCGATCCGGCTGCCCGCGAACAGGGGATGATGTTCGAGCCTGTCACCTAACCCCGTTCGTGCTGAGCTTGTCGAAGCACTGTCCTTTCTTCGTGCCAAGAAAGGACAGTGCTTCGATACGCGCCTGCGGCGCTACTCAGCACGAACGGATTTGGGGAAAATGCGGTCTGGGCTCAATTCCCGATCGTAATGGTCCCCTGGCTCGCCTCGCCGCCATTATCGCCCAGCGAAATGCGGAACGGTTTTCCGCCTTCGGTCTGGCCCGACATGCCGTCGCCGGTCACGCGGATGCCCGCATCGGCCAGCGCATCCTGATACCAACGGCGCACGACATCGGCGGGGGCGGGGCTGTCGAACGCGATCTGGACGCCGCCCTGACCGTCGCGGGCATTGACCTTCACGTCGCGGACCTTCGATCCGGGATAGAGGTCGAGCCCGTCGAGTTGCAGGTTCGCGCCGTCGATGGTGAAGGCGGGCAGTTTCAGATCGCCCTTGAACACCGGGGTGTCGATCTTCACCGCGCCATCGCTGGAGGTCGACAGCACGGTCTTTTCGGTCCCGCCTTCGTCCGATTTGATCGAAATGCTGGTGCCGTCGCCATCGCCGCACCCGGCAAGCAGCAATGCACCCGCACTTGCCAATAGAATCGCCCGCATCGTCCGCACTCCTGACTGTATCACTGAATCAATACAGTGGGCATGGAAACGCTCGGTTTCAAGCAGATTGGGGCGTGACGAATGCGCCCGACAGGTTCATGGAAACGCTGCAATGCAACAAGCGACTCCCCGTATCAGCGAGAATCAGGCGCCGATTCCCTTCGGCGAATTCGTGGCGCTGGCCGCCGCGCTGATGGCGCTGACCGCGCTCGGCATCGATTCGATGCTCCCCGCGCTGCCCGCGATCGGCGAGTCACTGGGGGTGCTGCGCGATAACGACCGCCAGTTCGTCATCACGGCGTTTCTGGTCGGTTTCGCGGTCGCGCAACTCGCGCACGGGCCGCTGGCCGACCGGTTCGGGCGGCGACCGGTGCTGGCGGTCGCGCTGCTCGCGGCGGTCGCGACCAATTTGCTGGCGGCGATCGCGGGCAGTTTCGAACTGCTGCTCGCCGCACGCTTCGCCTCAGGCATGGCGGTCGCGGGCGCGCGCGTCGTGACGATCGCCTTGGTGCGCGACTGTTTCTCAGGGAGAGCGATGGCCCGCGTGATGAGCCTGGTGTTCGTGGTATTCATGGCGGCACCGGTGCTCGCGCCTGCCTTCGGCCAGATCGTGCTGCTGTTCGCGCCGTGGCGCTGGATCTTCGTCGGCATCGCGGTGGTCGCCGCCCTCATCCTCGCCTGGTTCTGGCTGCGCATGCCGGAGACGCTGAAGCCCGAGGATCGCCACGAACTGAGCGTGTCGCGCATCGCCCAGGGCTATGCCTTCGTCGCGCGCGACCGGATGGCGGTCAGCTATACGCTTGCCGCCGCGTTGATATCGGGCGGGCTGTTCGGCTTCATCAATTCGATCCAGCAGATCATGTCCGACATTTTCGGGCGGCCAGAATTGCTGACCGTGATCTTCGCCTGCGTCGCGGGCACGATGGCGGTCGCCAATTTCATGAATTCGCGGATCGTCATGCGGTTCGGCACGCGGCTCTTGTCGCATTCGGCGCTGACCGGGCTGATCGTGATCGCGGGCGTTCATTTGGTCGTGTCGTGGATCGGCGGCGAGCATCTGGTGGTGTTCGCGATTCTCCAGGCGGCGATGATGGCGTGTTTTGGCCTCGCCGCATCCAATTTCTCGGCGATGGCGATGGAGAATATGGGGCATATCGCGGGCACCGCGTCGAGCGCGCAGGGCTTTGTCGCGACGCTGGGCGGCGCGGTGATCGGCGCGATCATCGGCCAGTCGTTCGACGGGACGACGGTGCCGCTCTATGCCGGCTTCCTGATTTGCGGGCTGATCGCGATGGCGATCGTCGCGATCGGCGAGCGCGGGAAGCTGTTCCGCGCGCATTGAGGCACATTTCGTCGCAAGCCCACGGAACGGAGTCGGCCCGCTTGCCGTTCGATCGTCACCGGGGCGGCATTCCGCCAAGCCCCCTATCGATGGATGAAGCCGATGGGTGGACATCAGGTGACCGATCAGAATCCCGGCGATGACGGCTATGACGAGGATGGCTATGACGAAAGCCAGCGCGCCGAAATCCTCGAAGTGACACGCGATGGCCGCAGTGATGGCACGATTCTGGTCGATCTCGACCCCGATCTTGGGGGCGAAATCGATGACGAGGACGATGACGACGTGGTCGATGCCCTTGACGAAGAGGACGAAGACGACGACCGCTGACGCCATGATGCGAACCGGGGTTGTCGGCCTCGCGCTGCTGCTGGCGGCGTGCGGCGCGGAAGAGGATGGGAACGAGGCCGCGGACGCCGCCGCTCGGATCGAGCAGGGCGAGCGCAGCGATGCGCGGCTGGAAGACCCGTTGCCGCCCGAAAGCCCGACACCCGACGCCGCCGTGCCGGACGCGATGCCGGACAATGACGGCACGCCCGATCCCTATCCGATCGCCGAGCCCGATGCCGAGCAGGATGTCGGCGATGCGGTGGCGGTCGCCGAAACCTATTTCCGGCTGATCGGCGAGCGCGATTACCGTGCCGCCTATAATCTGTGGCGTGACGAAGGACAGGCGACAGGCATGAGCGCGCGCCAGTTCGCCGACAGTTTCGATCGCTATTCGCGCTATTCGGGCGAGGTCGGCGAGCCGGGCCGCGTCGATGCGGGTGCGGGCCAGCGGCACATCGAAATCCCGGTGACGGTCTCCGCCCGTCTGCGCGACGGCGGCAAGCCGGTGCGGATGGACGGCGCGATCACCCTCCAGCGAACCGCCGCGATCGAGGGGACGCTTCAGGTCGATCGCCGCTGGCGCATCCGCGACACCGATTTCGATCCTCAACCCCCCGAGGCCGCCGACCCCGCGCCCGCCCAGCCCAACCGCGTCCGCGCCGAATATCGCTGCGACGACGACAGCCGCTACAACGCCAATTTCGACAATGACGCAAACACGGTCGAACTCGCGACCGGAAGACGGCGGCTGGCGGTGCTCGACCAGCAGCGCAGCGGATCGGGAATTGCCTATCAGGGCGGCGGCTATGCCCTGCGCGGCCAGGGGACCGAGGCATATATCACCTTCCCCACCGGCAACCGGAAGCGGTGTACCACCGATCCCTGACATCGGGGCATCGGCGCTGACGCGCCGAACCGGGCGACGCCGCCGCGATCAGGGATCGCCCGCGGCGCGCAGCGGTGCGATCCGCTGAAGACCACAGGAAAACGGCCCGCGCATCAACCGTCGAAACGGTGACGCGCGGGCCGCTTCGGGCCATTCGACCTGCGATATCAGGCGGCGAGTGCGGCCTTGAGATCGTCGGCCAGATCGGTGCGTTCCCACGGGAAGAAATCGCCCTCTGCCTTGCGCCCGAAATGACCATAGGCAGCCGAGCGTTCGTAGATCGGCTTGTTGAGGCCGAGATGCGTGCGAATGCCGCGCGGGGTCAGGCCGCCCAGCTTTTCGATCCGGCCGATCGCCGCTTCGATCGCTGAATCATCGACGGTGCCGGTGCCGTGGGTGTCGACATAGAGCGACAGCGGCTCGGACACGCCGATCGCATAAGCGAGCTGGATCGTGCAGCGACGCGCAAGGCCGGCCGCGACGATGTTCTTCGCCAGATAGCGGGTGATATAGGCCGCCGAACGATCGACCTTGGTCGGGTCCTTACCCGAAAACGCGCCGCCGCCATGCGGGGCTGCGCCGCCATAGGTGTCGACGATGATCTTGCGGCCGGTCAGACCCGCGTCGCCGTCGGGGCCGCCGATTTCGAAGCTGCCGGTCGGATTGATGTGATAGACGGTATCGTCGCCGAGCAGCTCGGCGGGCAGAACCTTTGCCACCACCGACTTCACATATTCGTGCAGTTCGACTTCGTTCGGCCCGCTGTCATATCCCGGCGCGTGCTGGGTGGAGACGACGATCGCGGTCGCCGCGACCGGCTTGCCGCCTTCGAAGCGCAAGGTCACCTGGCTTTTGGTGTCCGGCTCCAGGAACGGGGCCGCGCCCGAATGGCGGTCGGCGGCCATCGTCGACAGGATCTTGTGGCTGTAGTCGAGCGTCGCGGGCATCAGGTCGGGGGTCTCGTCGCACGCGAACCCGAACATGATCCCCTGGTCGCCCGCGCCTTCGTCCTTGTTGCCCGATGCGTCCACACCCTGAGCGATGTGCGCTGACTGGGCGTGGAGGTTGTTTTCGAAGCGCAAAGTTTCCCAGTGGAAGCCCGACTGGGCATAGCCGATCCGCTTGACGACATTGCGAACGGTCGCCTCGATTTCTTCCTGCGCGCCTGATGCCCATTCGCCATTTTCGAACACGCCCTTGCAGCGGATTTCACCGGCGAGCACGACCAGCTGGGTGGTGGTCAGCGTTTCGCACGCGATGCGCGCTTCGGGGTCCTTCGATAGGAACAGATCGACGATCGCGTCCGAAATCTGGTCGGAAACCTTGTCGGGATGGCCTTCGGAAACCGATTCGGACGTGAAGAGGTAATTGGAACGCATGTGTTTTCCTTTGTGGGACAAGAGGAAAGCCGGGCCGTTGCCATGCCTGATATAAAGCTTTCCTTATATCGCGTGCTCTAGCGGGTTGAGCGGCGAAACGCAAATGCGATTGCGACCAGCAGCAGCGCCGAGAGGATCACCATCCAGTTGCCGACGCGCGCGAAGAACGTGGTTTCGCGCGCGGCAGGCAGGGGAACCTCGATCGCGCCTTCGACGCCGCTTGGGATGGTCGCGATCAGCTCTCCCCTCGCGCCGATCACTGCGGAGATGCCGGTGGGGGTAGAGCGCAGGACCGGCAGTCCTTCCTCGATCGCGCGCATCCGCGCCTGCGCCAGATGCTGGGGCGGACCGGTATAGCCGAACCAGGCATCGTTCGACGGGTTGAACAGGAATTGCGGCCGCGCCGCGTCGTTCACGACCTGGCCGGAAAAGATGATTTCGTAGCAAATCTGCATCCCCGCCAGACCGATGCCGGGGATCGACAGATTGGCGGGACCAGGGCTGGGCAGGAAGTCGATATCGCCCATCACCAGCCGCGACAGGCCGAGCGGCCGGAGGATCGATCGCATCGGCAGATATTCGCCATAGGGGACCAGATGCGCCTTGTCGTATCGCCCGACGAGTTCGCCCGATGGGGCAATCGCGAACACCGAATTGCCCGCACCGTCGAGTTCGCCGTCTGTGCCGAAGATCAGCGCGGTGCCGCCGACCAGCGCGATGTCCCGCTCGCCCAGTCGCGCGGCGATGCGCGCGCGGGTAACGGCGGGGGAGACGCCTTCATACCATTCGAACGGATAATCATCCTCCAGATAGTAATTCACCGTCCCTTCGGGCCAGGCGAGGATGCGCGGATAGGGAGCGGGACCGCCGCTGAGGCTCAACTGCCGCTGGAAGACGTCTTCCTTATAGCCGGGGGTGCCGACATTTTCCTGGCCGATATTGGGCTGGACTACGCGGACGCGGGGATGATCGGCGGCATAGGCCGGTGGCGGCGGGGGCTGGAGGAACAGCGATACGGCAACCGGGACCGCGACCAGCGCGGCCATCCGCCAGCGCAGCCCGGTGGCGAGCAGCAAGCCCGCGCCGCTTGCCAGCATGACGATGCCGGACAGCGCATAGGTGCCGGTCCAGCTCGCTATTTGCGCCACGCCGGGGGCGAGCCACACCATCCCCAGCGGATTCCAGCTATACCCCGTAAACATGCTCGCGCGCAGCCATTCGGTGACGATCCAGCCTGCGGCGAACACCAGCACGAACCGCTCGTCGGGCGGGCCGCCCGTCACGCGGCCCCAGCGCCAAGCAAGCCCGGCGGCGGCGGCGGGATAGATGGCGAGATAGAGGGCGAGCAGGACGACCGCGCCGTATCCCAGCTCGGGCGGCATTTCCTGCTGATAATCGAAAGCGTGCTGGATCCAGCTGTTGCCCAACGTGAAATGCGCGACGCCGAACAGCCAGCCCATCAGCAGCGCACGCCTGAACGTCGGCGCATCGTGCACCAGCCACAGCAGCACCGCGACTGCGACGAGCGTGACCGGCCACCAATCTGTGGGTGCGAATCCCAGCGCGGAGGCGAAGCCCGAAGCGATGGCGGTGAGCGGAGCGGTCCAGGATCGACGCATGGGTTGCGGCTATCGCCGGGAAGCGCGCGGCACGCAAGGCTTGGCGCGCGGTCCGTGGCATCCTACCTAGGCGTATTAGTCGCTTAATTCACTTTGGAGCGCCCCATGGCCGAGCCGATCACCGTCGACATTCCCCACAAACTGGGCCGCGAAGGCGCGCGGGCGCGAATTTCGGGCGGGGTGGGCAAGATCGCCGACCTGATCCCCGGCGGCGCGCTGACCGACAATCGCTGGGACGGCGACACGCTCTATTTCACGATCGAGGGCATGGGCCAGCGCGTCGCGAGCCGGTTGGACGTGGCCGAGGATGTGGTGAAGGCGACGGTGGACCTGCCGCCGTTCCTGGCGATGTTCGCAAACAAGATTCGCGAGAAACTGGCGGATAACGGGACGAAATTGCTGAAATAACCCGACCGTTTCAGCCACCCTTATCCGTTCGTTTCGAGCGCAGTCGAGAAACGCTCGTGTGTGTTTCGGTCAAGTTTCTCGACTGCGCTCGAAACGAACGGGTCGGGGACATTGGGAACCCCTGCCTGCTCCCCGCATTGATGCGGCGGGCAGTGACGGGAGTGAGCCATGACCGGTTGGGCCGCCAAGGCTGCGATCTGGTTGATCGGAATATCGTTGATCGGATTGAGCACCGGCTATGTGCTGGGCGGCTTTGCCGTCGGGCGTGACACGCACCGCGTCTATTACGGATATCACATGCCCGAGGCCGGGTCGTCGGAACGTACCGTGACGTTGAGCGCCGAACGCGATCGGTTGAATGCCATAACCTTGGCCAAGCAGGATTCTAATTGAGCGGCTGGCGCAAGGGTCAGGCGAGGATAGCCAGCCCTTGCGCGTTGGTGCCGAGGATCAGCAGGATGGTGGAAGCAAAGGATCCGATGCCGATCAGAAGCGAGCGGAGCGTCGGATCGGCTCCGATTTCGCGTAACGTCATGTAACTTACGCCAGCGGCAGGCCGGGTGCGGATGCGGCGACGAGGACTGCGGTGAAGAAGACCGATCCGACCAGAGCGACGACATTGCGCGAGACGGTTTCGATGCGAGCGAACATGGTGATAACTCCCTAAGTATCGGCGGTATCGGACCATCCGTCCGCCGTTACTCAGAGATTTGCAGGGAGCGTGCCAGTTTTCGAAAACGCGGAATTTCGGGCTTTCCGCGGCGCGCAACCAAGGTGTTTGGTAATTTGCGCCAGATGAACGGCGCGTGGTTTCCCATTCATCTGGCAATTTATCCGAAGTTAGTTGGCTGGGGATGATGCGACCGCCTGGGCCGGGCTGCTCACCCGCCAAATGACGTTGCCGACATCGTCCGCGACCAGCAACGCACCGCGCTGATCGGTGATGACCCCGACCGGCCGGCCCATGGCCTGGCCCTCGTCGTTCAAAAAGCCGGTCAGCACATCGACCGGCAATTGTCCGCGCACCGGAAAGCCATTTTCGCCGAACGGCACGAACACCACCTTGTAACCGGAGGGCGGCACCCGGTTCCACGATCCGTGCTGGCCGATGAAAGCACCCCGTGCAAAGGCTGCGCCCAGCCTCGCATCGCCCGCAAAGGCCAGGCCCAGCGATGCGGTGTGCGCGCCCAGCGCATAATCGGGGCGCGCCGCATATTCGCGCAGGTCGGGGCGCTTCGGCAGCACCCGTTCATCGACATAGCCGCCCCAATAGCTGTGCGGCCAACCGTAGTAATTGCCGAACTGGACGCGGGTCAGATAATCGGGCGGACCGTCCGAACCCAGCATGTCGCGTTCGTTGACCACGGTCCACAGCGCCCCCGTCTGCGGCTCGATCGCCATGCCGACGGGATTGCGGATGCCGGTGACATAGGGACGCAAGGTCCGGTTGGCGACATCGACTTCCAGGATCGCGGCGCGGTTCGCTTCGCGGTCCAGACCCTTTTCACCGATATTGGAATCGGAACCCACCGCGACATAGATAAAGCGCCCGTCTTCGCTGGCGATGATGTTGCGGGTCCAGTGATTGCCGGCAGGCGGAAGATCGACGATCTTCTCGGCAGGCGCGGTGATCCGCGTCTGGCCGACCTGGAACGGGAAACGCACCAGCGCGTCGGTGTTGCCAACATAGAGATAGTCGCCGACCAGCGCCATGCCGAGCGGTGAGTTCAGCCCCTCGAGCAGTGCCGATCGCGCTTCGGCCACGCCGTCGCCATCGGCGTCGCGCAGCAGCGTGATGCGGTTGGCCGACGGCACGCCGGCGCCCGCGCGGCCCATCAGCTTCTTCATCACCCAATTCTGAATGCCGCCTTCCTCGCGCGGCGGGCTGTTGCTCTCCGCCACCAACACGTCGCCATTGGGCAGGCGATACATCCAGCGCGGATGGTCGAGCCCGGATGCGAACGCCTGCACCGTCAGTCCCTGGGCAGCGGTCGGCGTGCGCCCCTGCGGCCAGCCGATCGCCTTGGCGATCTTGACCGTCGGGATCGTCTGGGTGCGAGGCGATGCGATTTTCGGTTCTGCCCCCATCACCGCTTCGACCTCGTAACGGGCGCGATCGGGACGGGTCATGTAGAACAGGATGGCGGCGACGATCAGGACGAGGATGCCGCCGAAGATCAGGATATGTTTACGCATGTCGGCGACGTTAGGCGGGGAGCTTCGCGGGGCCAAGTCGTAAATGGCCGCGAGCAATGGCGCTCAGCGCGTCTGCGATGCCTTAGCGATACGAACCGGCGCAACGGTGTCGGCTTCGTCGCGGTCCGGCAACGCAACGATGCCGACCAGCGCGATCGCACCGACCGCGACAATGATCCCCGCCCCGCGCCAACGCATACCGACCGCGCCCCGACCGTGCCGCTCGAAGGGAAGATTGAGGGGCGCCCGGTGGCTACAGGTACGGATACAACGCATATCCGTTCGCTGGGCCGCCGAAGCTGACTGCCAGATGTACGATTGATCCGCGCTGCGACGATCCGGGCTGGTTTGGCGTCATGCCGTTGGCCGGGGCCACCTCATGCAAAAAAAGCCACCGCCGGAAGGGAGGGCTAGCGACCATGAGAAACGCGGTGGTCGGCGCATCGCTCTGCAATCGGTTCGACCGATCGACCTTCGGAATCCTGATCGAACTCGAATGCAGGCCCCTAATCTTCGGCGATTTCAAGCTTTCGCGGCGGGTGGAGCCGCAGCCGCGACACGCGCTTGGCATCGGCAGCCAGCACCTCAAGCCGCCAGCCCGAGGGATGGTCGAGGATGTCGCCCGCGCTCGGCACCTCGCCCGCCAGCACGAAAGCGAGCCCGCCCAGCGTGTCGATATCCTCCTCGACCTCCGCCAGGCGCGGGTCGATCGCCTCTGCCACATCCTCCAGCTCGGCGCGCGCATCGGCGTCCCAGCCGCCGCCGTCCAAGGGCACGAACAACGCGGTCGGCGCGTCGTCATGCTCGTCATCGATCTCGCCGACGATCTCCTCGATCAGATCCTCGATCGTCACGAGGCCCTCGGTGCCCGAATATTCGTCGAACACGACGGCAAGGTGCGTGCGCTTGGCCTGCATCGTCGCGAGCAGATCGAGCGTCCCCATCGATTGCGGCACGAAGATCGGCTGGCGCACCAGCGCCGACAGGTTGGCGGGCGGCGTCTCGCCCTTGGCGAGGATGTTGAACACGTCCTTGATGTGGATCATGCCGGTGATGGTATCGAGCTTTTCGCGATAGACCGGCAGTCGGCTGTGCCCGGCTTCGGCGAACAGCGCGACGAGGTCGGCGAACGGCGTCGATTCCTCGATCGCGACGATGTCCGCGCGCGGCACGCCGACATCGCCCGCATCGCGCTCGCCGAAATGGAGCAGATTCTTGAGCATCTTGCGCTCGATCGGCGACAGGTCGCCCTTGATCGCGGTGTGCCCGTCCTCGCGGGCGTCATGCTCATGTTCGGAAATCGCCTCTTCGATCCGGTTGCGAAGCGTATCCGCGCTTTCGTCGCCGAAGATCAGGGTGCGAAGGCCCCGCCATATGCCGCCGCCTTCCGGCGGCGTGCTACTGTCGCCTTGCCCGTTGCTGCCGTTGTTACCGTTGCTACTCGGGCCGTCGGCCATCGTCGTCTGAGTCCTCTGTTACGGGATAGGGATCGGCAATGCCGAGGCTGGCGAGCGCATCGCGCTCGATCGCCTCCATGCCTTCCGCTTCCGCATCCCCCTGATGATCATAGCCTAGCAAGTGCAGCACGCCATGCACAATCAGATGCTGGGCATGATGTTCCACCGAAATGTCGCGTTCCGCCGCTTCGCGTTCGCACATGCCGCGCGCGAGCACGATATCGCCGAGCAGCACCTCGCCATCGTCGCTGTTGGCGGTGACGCTTTCGATCAGGTCGCTCTGGATCATCGGAAAGGACAGGACGTTGGTCGGCTTGTCCTTTTGCCGGTAGTCGCGGTTGAGCACGCGCACCTCGTCATCGTCGGTCATCCGCACCGCGATTTCGATCGACGCGGGCGTGGCGGCGAGCGCCGCAAAAGGCGTGCGCTGGATCGCCGCGGCGGCGCAAGCGGTCGCGAGCGCTTCCCAATCGGCATCGGGCCAGCCGGGTTCGGTCTGAACGGCGACGTCGATCATTTGTCGTTTCGTATTCCCGCGAAGGCGGGAATCCAGAGCCGTGGGCGATGCGCTCCGTTTCCCTGGGCTCCCGCCTTCGCGGGAGCACGGCATTTTTTGAGGCGAAGGCTAAGCATTGTCGCCCTCATAAGCTTGAACGATGCGGCCGACGATCGGGTGGCGGACGACGTCGGCGGTGGTGAAGCGGACGACCGACAGCGACTCGATACCCTCGAGCTTCGCAACCGCGTCGTTCAGGCCCGATGCGGTGACGCCGCCGGGAAGGTCGGTCTGGTTGGGATCGCCGCAGATCACCATCCGACTGTTCTGACCGAAGCGGGTCAGGAACATCTTCATCTGCATCGGCGTGGTGTTCTGCGCCTCGTCGAGGATCACGAAGGCATCGGCGAGCGTGCGCCCGCGCATGAAGGCGATCGGCGCGATCTCGATCTCGCCCGACGCCAGCCGCCGCTCGACCTGTTCGGGGGGCATGCAGTCGTAGAGCGCGTCGTACAAGGGGCGCAGATAGGGATCGACCTTTTCCTTCATGTCGCCGGGGAGGAAGCCGAGCTTTTCGCCTGCCTCGACCGCCGGGCGCGATAGGATCAGCCGCTGGACACTGCCGGTGATGAGTTGAGCCACGGCCTGCGCCACCGCCAGATAGGTCTTGCCGGTGCCCGCCGGGCCGAGCGCGAAGATCATGTCGTTCGACACCAATTGCCGCATATAATGCGCCTGATTGAGCGAACGCGGGACGATCGTCTTGCGCCGGGTGCGGATCATGATCGGCGGCGGGGCGTCGCGTTCCTGGCGGACAATGCCGACCAAGGTGGGTTCGCTCGCCATGGCGATCACCGCGTCGATCAGCCCGGTGTCGATCTCCTCGCCGCGGATGACGCGGGCGTGGAGGTCGTTGAGCACTTCGCGGGCATGGGCGACGGCCTCCGCCGCGCCCTCCACCTGAACCCGGTCGCCGCGCGCGGTGATGTACACCCCTAGGCGTTCTTCGAGCGCCAGCAGGTTCGAATCGAATTCGCCAAACAGGCGCGGGAGCAGCTGGGGCTTGTCGAAGCTGAGTTCGGCGCGGGAACGCTCGCCGGGACGGGCGGGGACAGGCTTGCGGCTCATGCAGTCCTTTCGGGGTGCGAAGATGAACAAGGTGACAAGGTCGATACGGTATCGCGGTTCGCGCGGGCGATCGCCGCCCGACAGGCTGTGGCGAAATGCACGGGAGTCGCGGCGCGGCGCATCGCGCGACGATGACAGATGGCGGGGGGATAGGACAGGGGGAAAGTGGAGTGCCCGCTAGATCGCGTCCAGCCGCCAGTCGGCCTGCATCGGAAATTGGCTGACGATGCCCCGCCCCCGTTCGTCACGGGCAGGATCGAAGCGCAGCCGCCGCGCGATGCGGCAGCTGCCGTCGTCCAGTTCGCGATGGCCGGCGCTTGTCGTGATCGTGCAGCCGATCACCATACCGGTCGCATCGACGGTCAAAACGAACTCGTTGCGTCCTTCCAGCCCCTTGGCGCGTGCGCCGGGCGGGTAATTGGACCGCCCGAAGAGCTGCGTGACATCCGACCTGGGCGTCGCGGGCCGAGCCTTGGTGGCCGAAGGGCGGGAATGCTGGTGCTGCGCCGGGCTTGCGGCGGGGAACAGGGCCGATGCAACGAGCACAAGAACCATGTCGATCATCGCAAACCCCTAATTCTTTGAAAATTATGCAGAGCGGTTGCGATGTTGGCAGACCGCTGCGGTCGAGGACAGCGGGAAAGAAACGGCGTCGCTCATTCCGCCGCCAGCAATCCTTCCGCGCCGCCCAGATCGACCGACACCAGCCGGCTGACCCCGCGTTCCACCATCGTCACGCCGAACAATCGGTGCATTCGCGCCATCGTCGCGGCGTTGTGGGTGACGATCAGGTAGCGGGTTTCGGTCTCGCGCGTCATTGCGTCGAGCAGGTCGCAGAAGCGTTCGACATTGGCGTCGTCGAGCGGCGCATCGACCTCGTCCAGCACGCAGATCGGCGCGGGGTTGGTCAGGAACAGGCCGAAGATCAGCGCGACTGCAGTCAGCGCCTGTTCGCCGCCGGACAAGAGCGTCAGCGACTGGAGCCGTTTGCCGGGCGGCTGGGCCATGATCTCCAGCCCGGCCTCCAGCGGATCGTCCGAATCCACCAAAGCGAGATGCGCCTGACCGCCGCCGAACAGCGTCGTGAACAGCCGCTGGAAATGCTTGTCCACCGCCTCGAACGCAGCGAGCAGCCGCTGCCGCCCTTCGCGGTTCAGCGTGCCGATCGACCCGCGCAGCCGGTGGATCGCGGTTTCCAGTTCGTCGCGCTCGCGGGTGTTGGTTGCGGCACCGGTTTCCAGCTCGGCAAGCTCGGCCTCGGCGACCAGATTGACCGGGCCGATCCGCTCACGCTCGACATTCAGCCGTTCGTGCTCGGCGGATTCCGCGCCCGGCTCGCGCACGTCGTCGGGATCGAAATCGAGCCGCTGGGGAAGGAATGGCGGCGGGCATTCGAAACGCTCGCCAGACAGCCGCCCCATCTCCACCCGGCGCAGTTCCTGATTCTCGGCACGCGCCAAGGCCCCGGCGCGTTGTTCGCGCGCTTCGGCGAGCGATTCGGCGGCGGCGGCGGCGGTCGCCTCCAGCGCGCGCAACGTCGCCTCAGCCTCGCGTTCGGCGGCAAGTCCAGCTTCGGACGCGGTGCGCGCTTGCTCCGCCGCCGCGCGCGCGGCGTCGAGCGCGCGCGCGATGCTGTCGGGTTTCGCCGCCAGCACCGCGGCTTCCTCGACGAGCGCGATGCCGCGCTTATCCATGTCGGCGATCCGTTTGGCGGCATCGCCCGCGCGCGCTTTCCAATTGCGGATGTCGGCGGTGGCGCTCGCCTGACGCTCGCGGTTCACCGCCAGCGCCTGGTCGATCGCGGCGCGTTCGGCGCGTGCGGCGGCGACTGCGCCACGTTTGCCTTCCGCGCCGCTGGTCAGTTGCGCGACCCGTTCGCGCGTGGCGCTGCCGTCGGGAAGCGCGGCGAGCGCGGCATCGGCGCGCGCGACCTCGCCGCCTGCATCGTCGCGATCGACCGTGGCGCGAGCCGCACGCTGCGCCAGATCGTGCGCCTGCGCGTCGAGTCGTTCGAGCGCGGCGGCGGCGCGGTCCTCGGCGCGGGCGGCGTCGCGCGACAGCGATTCGCTCGCGTCCAGCAACCGCCTGCAATCGGCGGCGGTGCGGCGCGCCTCGGATATGTCGCCATCGACGCGCGTGAGATCATTATCGGCGGCATCGACCGCGCGGATCAGCGCCGGGCGCGCCTTTTCAAGCGCGCGGAGCCGGTTGACCCGCTCCAGCCGCTCGGCCGCCGCTGCCCCACCCGATTTCGCGACATAGCCATCCCAGCGCCGCAGCACGCCCGCCAGCGTCACCAGCCTTTGTCCGACCGCAAGCGGCTGGCCGTCATCGGTTTCGGCCACGAAAATCTGCGCCAATCGCCGTGCCAGCGCCTCGGGGGCCTCGACCTTGTGGGCAAGCGGGGTGGTGCCGCGCGGGGCGGGAGGATCGGCGGCGAGCGGCGCAGCACCCGCCCAGTGGCGCTCGTCCTTGGGATCGAGCCCGGCTTCGAGGTCGTCGCCCAGCGCCGAGGCGAGCGCGCGTTCGTACCCCGGTTCGGCGCACAGCCGGTCGAGCAGCCGGTCGCGGCCCGCCGGACGGATCGCCTTCGACAGCGCCGCCGCTTCGCTGTCGAGCGCGGCGAGTTCGGCATGGGCGGCGGCGCGCGCGCTCTGGGCGCGACCCTGCGCGTCGATCGCGCTGCGTTCGGCGGCATCGGCGCGAGTCAGGCCGCTGCGGGCCGATTCGATCTGGCGGTCGGCGCGCGCGCGATCCTTGCGCGCGGTATCGCGGGCGTCCGTCAGCGGCGCGGCGTCGGACAGGCTCGCGCGCTCCGCCTCGATCCGGGCGACGTCGCGCGTTGCCCGGTCGAGCCGCTGGTGCGCCGCCGCGACCGCCGCCTGCGCGACCCGCGCGTCGGCGGCCTCGCGCGCCTGATCGGCAAGCGCCTGTGCCAGCGCGACCTCGGCATCGCGCGCCGCGCGTTCGGCGGTGGCGAGCACGGCATCGGCGGCGGGGATGCGCTTCGCCGCCTCGGCGATGCGCGTCTCGAGCGCCTTGATTTCGTCCGCCAGCCGCTTGAGGGCGTCGGCGGCATCCTTCGCCAGATCGCCTTCGCGTGCGCGGTCGGCGTCGAGCCGCTCGCGCGCGACCGCGACTTCCGAGATACGGCGCTCCGTGCTCGCCTGTTCGGCCTCCAGCGCCTCGCGCTTCCTGAGTGCATCGCCCGCAGCGTCGCGTGCCGCCAGCGCAGCGGCGCGCGCGGTCGCCAGCTTCTGTGTCGCGTCATGGCTGTGCGCCGCTGCCGCGCGCTGCGCCTCGGCACGAGTCGCGACCAGCGTCTCCGCTGCCTCCGCCTCTCGCTTGGCCGCATCCGCCGCCGCCGCCGCATCGCGCCAGCGGGCATAGATCATCCGCGCCTCGGCCACGCGGATGCGGTCGGACAGTTGGCGATAGCGTTCGGCCTGCCGCGCCTGGCGCTTGAGCTGCGATGCGCGCGCTTCCTGATCGGCGATGATCTCGCCCAGCCGCGTCAGGTTCGCCTCGGTTGCGCGCAGGCGTTGTTCGGCATCCTTGCGGCGGACGTGGAGCCCCGCGATACCGGCCGCTTCCTCAAGCATCGCCCGGCGTTCTGCCGGCTTTGCCGCGATCACCGCACCGATCTTGCCCTGACTGACCAAAGCAGGCGAATGGGCGCCGGTGGCGGCATCGGCGAACACCAGCCCGACATCCTTGGCGCGCACGTCGCGGCCGTTGATGCGATAGGCGGACCCCGCCCCGCGTTCGATCCGGCGGACGATTTCCAGTTCGTCGCCATCGTCGCCATCGGCCAGGATCGAGACCTCGGCGAACTCACGCTGCGGGCGCGTCGCGGTTCCGGCGAAGATCACGTCCTCCATGCCCGAACCGCGCATGGATTTGGCGGAATTTTCGCCCATCGCCCAGCGCAGGGCTTCGAGCAGGTTGGACTTGCCGCAGCCATTGGGGCCGACGACGCCGGTCAGGCCGGGCTCGATGCGCAAGTCGGCGGGATCGACGAAGCTCTTGAAGCCCGAAAGCCTCAATCGCCTTATCTTCATCGTCCCGCCCCCCGACGTCCTTTACGCGCCTGCCGCTTTCAGCGCCTGTTCGACCTGCGGCCATGCAACCGCGTTCGGCACGACCTTGCCGTTGAGCAGGAACGTCGGGGTGCCGGGCAGATTATATTCCTGCGCCGCGCTCTGGGTGCCGTCGGCCAGCGCCTGGGCGGCATTGGTGTCGGCGAGGCACTGGCGAAGCTGGGGCTCGGGCACGCCGCGCGCCTTGGCGAATTCGACATAGCCGAGCGCATCGGCCAGCGCCGCCGCCTGCTGCGCCGGGGGCATCCCCTGCAACTGAGCCTGGAGACCATCGCCAGCCGCTTCGAGCCGTTCGAACATCGCCGCCTGATCGGCCATCATCCCTTCGAGCATCGGGAAGAATGCTGCCGTGCCTCCACACTGGCCGACCAGAGATGCGGAGATGTCGAGCGGCGAACGAATGAAGTCGCGATATTCGAAGCTGACCTTGCCGCTTGCGACATATTGCTGCTTGAGCGGCTCGGACGCGACCTCGGAGAAATTGGCGCAGGCCGGGCACGAGCGCGATCCATATTCGACCAGCTTCAGCGGCGCATCCGGGTTGCCCATGCGGAAGCCGCCTTCGGGGGTGCGCTCGACCACCTCGGTCCAGTTTTGCCCGGCAGGCGCGGCGACATTTTCGACCGAACCGGCAGGCGCGGTGACGACGTTGCCGCCCTCTTCGCTGCCGCAAGCCGCAAGCGCCAAAGCCGAAACGGTGATGAGGAGGGTACGCATCGAATCAATTCTCCTGAAGAAATGGCGTTTATTTGGCGCCCGCGGCGGCCAGCAAAGGCTGGAGCGCGGTCCAGTTGTGAACGTCATGGGCGGCTTTGCCGTTGATCTCGAACCCCGGCGTGCCGTGGATGCGGGGGAGTGCGGCCTGCGTCGCCGCCGACAGCCGATCGAGTTCGGCCTGGTTCGACAGGCATTGGTTGATCGCCGCATCGGTCATCCCGCGCGATTTGGCGAGATCGGCGAGGCCGCTTTGCGCGGCGAAGGCCTTTGCCTGGTCGGTCGGCGATCCGGCGAGGAACGCCGGACGGATACGCTGCGCCCGGTCGATCAGCGCCGACTGGTTGGCGTAGATCAGGTCGTGGAGCGGCACGAAGCCGCTCGGACCCGCACAGCGCGCGAGCATCGCGGCGGCCATGTCGAGGCCGTTCAGCGTCATGTTGCGAATCTCGACCCGCACCACCCCGCGCCGGACCAGATCGCCGCGCAGCGAAGGACTCGATTGTTCGACGAACAGGCGGCACGCCGGGCAGGTGAAGCTGATATATTCGGTCAGCGCGACCTTCGCCGCCGGATTGCCGATGACGTAATCGCCCGCTGCGGTGCGCGTGACGTTGGTCCGCCAGTCGCGTTGCGCATGGGCCGCAGGTGCTGCGATCAGCAGGGCGAGCAGGACGCCGACAAAGCCGAGGATACGCGACATCAATTGATCTTTCCGATCTTGGGAATGGGACGGGGTTGCGCGACGCCGACGGCCAGCGCCTCCAGCACCGCCTTCAATTCGGGATCGACGATCGCGCGCAGCGAATCGCCGAGTTCGGCAGGGACCGGCGCGGGTTCGGGGGCTTTTTTCGGGCGCGGCGCGTCGCGGCGGACCTCGCCTGCGCGGAATGCGACCTTGGCGACGGCGGTATAGCCGAAGAAGCGGTTGACCCGATCGACGATCTCGGGCGCGATATGCTGCATCATCGTGCCGTGCGCGCCCTCCACCGTCAGCGTCAGCACGCCATCGGCGCGCTGGCCGTGGGGAAAGCGAATCGATTCGGGGGTGGAGACGCGCGCGTAACGCTCTCCCACGATTTCCGCCCAGCGGCTGACGATCGAGCTTTGCACGAAACCGAACCGACGGAATGCCGCCGCGCCGATATCGGGCAGCAGGTCGGACACCGCGCGCACGCCACCGCGCGGACGCTCGGCGGGGGCGGGTTTCGCACGCGATTTGCGCGGTTTCTTCGGAGGGGGTTCGCTCGCCATTCGAATATCGTGGCCACCCATGCCATAGGCGAGCCGTGCTAGACAATCTGCGAACTGATCCGGGTGGGATCGCGGCCACGCTGCTCGACTGGTACGATGCCAATGCCCGCGACCTGCCGTGGCGCGCGCCACCGGGGGCGAACGCCGCCGATCCGTACCGGGTCTGGCTGTCCGAAATCATGCTCCAGCAAACGCAGGTTGCGAGCGTGATTCCCTATTTCGAGACGTTCACGGACCGCTGGCCGGATTTCGAGAGCTTCGCCGCCGCCGAGGATGTCGAGGTGATGAGCGCTTGGGCAGGGCTTGGTTATTATGCCCGCGCGCGCAACCTGCTCGCCTGTGCGCGGGTGGTCGCGAACGAGCATGACGGACGGTTGCCCGAAAGCGAAGCCGAACTGCTCAAGCTGCCGGGCATCGGCGCCTATACCGCCGCGGCGATCGCCAGCATCGCGTTCGGCCAGCGCGCGGTGGTGGTGGACGGCAATGTCGAACGGGTGGTGTCGCGACTGTTCGCGATGGAGGCGCCCCTCCCCGCCGCAAAGCCCGAACTCAAGCGCCTGACCGATTCGACTACGCCCGATCTGCGAGGGGGCGATTTCGCACAAGCCATGATGGATTTGGGGTCGGGCATCTGCACGCCGCGCAGCCCCAAATGCCTGATCTGTCCGCTGGCACAGGGTTGCGCGGCGCGCTCGCAGGGCGATCCCGCCCGCTATCCGCGCCGTGCGCCAAAAAAAGCCAAGCCGCAACGGTTCGGCACGATCTTCCTGCTGTCGAAGGGCGACCGGGTGTGGCTGGTCCGCCGTCCGGGCCGGGGATTGCTGGGCGGGATGCGTGCCTTTCCGACCGGGCCGTGGGGCGATCGGCCGCCCGGCCTGGACGGCGCGCCGGTCGCCGCCGACTGGCAGCCGGTGGAGGGAGAGGTCGCGCATGTCTTCACCCATTTCGCGCTGCGATGCGCGCTTGTGTGCGCCCGATGGTCCGGGCAATCCTTGGGCGAAGGCGAATGGTGGCCGATCGCCGATATCGAGTCGGCGGGATTGCCGACCCTGTTCGCCAAGGCGTGCGGAAGTCTGAAAGGAAATGGCGGATGATCGACGTGAAGCGCATCGTGATCGCAGGGCTGGTTGCAGGAACCGCGATTTCCGGCATCGCCTGTGCGCCCATGCTCGAAGCGCAGGTCGCGCGGCCTGCGCCTGCGCCGCGCAACGCGAATGTCGATGCGCTCGCCAAAAGCTATGTCGCGCAGAACCGTGCGCCGGGGATCGTGCTGGCGGTGGGGACGCGCGGCGCGCCCGCGCAATTCGCCCAGGCGGGCCGGATCGACGATGCGGCGAACGCGGAGGCCGCCGACGCCGACAGCCTTTGGCGCGTCTATTCGATGACCAAGCCGATCACCGCGATGGCGGCGATGATGCTGGTCGAGGACGGCAAGCTGACGCTCGACCAGCCGATCCACGAACTGATCCCGGCGTTTCGGAACATGCGCGTTCTGACCGATCCCGAGAACAGCCTGAACAGCCGCCCCGCCGCGCGGCCGATCACCGTCCGCCACCTGCTGACGCATACCGCGGGGCTCGGTTATTCGATCGTCACCACCGGGCCGCTCAAGGCCGAATATGAGCGGCTGGGCATTCTTCCCGGCGCGGTCGAACCCAAGACCGAGGCGCAGGCGGTGACCGTCCGCCCCAAAAGCCTGGAGGAATTTGCCAACCGCCTCGCCACCCTGCCGCTGATCGCCGATCCGGGCACGGAATGGAGCTATTCGATCGGCCTCGACCTGATGCCGCGCGTCATCGAAGTCGCGAGCGGCATGTCGTTTGAACAATTCCTGCAAACCCGGATGTTCGCACCCCTCGGTATGAAATCGACCTATTGGGCGGTTCCTGCGAGCGAAGCCGCGCGGCTGGGGCCGAATTATTTCTGGGCGGGCGACAATCGCGTGCCGCTCGATCCGGCGGGTAGCGCATCGGTGTTCGCGCGCGCGCCCAGTTTTCCCTATGGCGGCGCGGGGCTGGTGATGTCGGCGCGCGATTACGACCGATTCCTCGCCATGCTGCTGAACGGCGGCGAGCTGGACGGGCGCCGGGTGATGAAGGCCGACACGGTTCGGACCGCCATGTCCAACCTGTTGCCGTCGGGCGTAACCTTCACCGGCATCCCCGGCACCGGCGCGCAGAACAATGCGGGCGGCTATGGCGCAGGCGGGTTCGTGACGCTGGCGGATGTGCCGGGCGGTCCCGGCGCGGGCACCTATGGCTGGGGCGGTGCGGCGGGCACGATCGCGTGGGTCGATCCCAAGAACGGCCTGCGCGCTTCGGCTTATGTCAATTATTTCCCGGCGGAGAAATGGCCGCTGCGCACCGATCTGATGAAGGCGGTCTATTCGCGGTGAGGGTGCGACCCGGCTTTACCGGCGGCGGGCTCGACCGTGCCGACCGGTTCAGGAACGATGCCGACGCGATTCAAGCGATGCTGGGCGACTGGCGCGGGCGGTTGCTGATGCTCGACGCGCTCGACCCGTCGCTCGACGATGCGGGCGGGCTGATCTGGAGGACGCTCGCCGACATGCCGGACGATGCCGAGCCGATCCTGCTCGGGCTGGAAGGCGAGCGGCCCTATTTCACCTGCGTCACCCCCGACATGCGGCCCGTCCGCGGGCGATCGCCACGGATCATGCAGATGCTGGGCCTGCTGCGCGAAGGCGACGCCGCGCGCTATGCCCAGGCGAGGAGCGTCGTCGACTGGCATGTCCGCCACCGCTTTTGCGCCGAATGCGGCAGCCCCACGCGGATGATCCGCGCGGGCTGGGCGCGCGCCTGCGACAATTGCGGTGCGGAACATTTCCCGCGCACCGATCCCGTCGTCATCATGATCGCCGAACATGACGGCCGCGCGCTGCTGGGTCGCGGCCCCGGCTGGCCGCCAGGGCGCTATTCGGCGCTCGCGGGCTTCGTCGAGGTCGGGGAATCGATCGAGGAAGCGGTCGCGCGCGAAATCTGGGAGGAAACCGGCGTGCGCGTGGGCGAGGTCGATTATGTCGCCAGCCAGCCCTGGCCGTTCGCGTCGTCGCTGATGATCGCCTGCGTCGCCGAGGCCGAGGACGATGCGCTGACGATCGACCATAACGAACTGGAGGACGCGATGTGGGTCAGCCGCGCCGATTGCGCCGCCGCGCTGGCGGGGGATGCGGGCGCACCGTTCCTCGCCCCGCCACCCTATGCGATCGCGCACAGCTTGCTGACGGCATGGGTCGAGCAGGGCTGAAACCGGCGGCGGCGATGCCGTCCGGCTGAAGGGGATACTCAGCGGCCGCCGCCCATCCCGAAATTATTGGATGGATGTGAGAGAATCATGAACTGAAAATCGGAGCCTTTCGACACGGCAAAGCCGCGTCGTCGATCGGTGAGGTGCACCGCCATCCGCGCCGCTGCTGGTTCGCGAAATAGCTGCCGCTATTTCGCGGCAGCGTCTGGAGCGGGCGAAGGGATTCGAACCCTCGACCCCAACCTTGGCAAGGTTGTGCTCTACCCCTGAGCTACGCCCGCTCTGGCGCCTGATCCCGGTGGCTCCACCGGGCGGGTAAGGCGCGCCCTCTAACAGCCGCACCCGGACCCGGCAACCCCTTTTGCGCAACTTTCGTTCGGGGGTTGGATGCCGCGCACAAAGCGCCCAAATAGGGCACTCCCCTTTCCCCGATCAGGAGCGCCCCTTGGCCACGCTAGGATTGTCCCCGCAGGAACGCGAAGCCGTCGATCAGTTCCGCAAGGACGTCGTCGAACCGTCGATGACCAACCTCGTCATCCTCGATTTCTGGGCCGAATGGTGCGGGCCGTGCAAGGCGCTGACCCCTGTGCTCGAAAAGGTCGCCGCCGATTATGCCGACAAGGGCGTGGTGCTGGCCAAGGTCAATGTCGATGAAAACAAGTTCATCGCCGCGCAATTCCAGATCCGGTCGATCCCGACCGTCTATGCGATGTTCCAGGGCCAGCCGGTCGCCGATCTGACCCAGGCGCGCACCGAATCGCAGCTGAAGGGGATGCTCGACCAGCTGTTGAAGCAACTCCCGCTCGATTCGCCTGCCGCCCAGGCCGAGGCGGAGATCGAGCCGCTGATCGCGATGGGCGAGGAAGCACTGGCAGGCGGCGACGCCGAGCGCGCGCTGTCGATCTTCGCGCAGATCGCCGAGATGGCACCTGACAATGCGGCGGTTCACGCAGGCAGCGTCCGCGCGCTGGTGTCGCTGGGGCGCACCGACGAAGCGCAGGCCTTGCTCGACGCGCTGCCCGACGAGGTGACCAAATCGCCCGAGATCGACCGCGCGCGTTCGGCGCTGGCGCTCGCCACCACCGCGCAACCGGTCGGCGATCTCGCCGCACTGGAAGCCGAGGTCGCCGCCAATCCGGCCGATATGGACGCGCGGATGAAGCTCGCCGACGGCCAGATGGCGGCAGGCGACCGCGACGCCGCCGCCGACACGCTGCTCGCGCTGATCGCCGAGGACCGCGACTGGAACGAAGCCGCGGCGCGCACCCGCCTGCTCCAGATTTTCGAAGTCGTCGGCCTCGAAGACCCGTGGGTTTCCGCGCAGCGCCGCCGCCTGTCCGCGACGCTGTTCGGGTGAGCACCCGGCTTTCCATCTTCCCATTGGGGGGTGCGCTGCTGTTTCCGCAGATGCACCTGCCGCTGCATATCTTCGAGCCGCGCTATCGATCGATGGTGTCCGACGCGCTCGCGCGCGATCGCCGCATCGGCATGATTCAGCCGCGCGAAGGGGGCGAGAAGCCCGCGCTGTTCGACATCGGGTGTATCGGCCAGATCATCGATGTCGAGGCGCATGAGGACGGGCGCTACGACATCGTGCTCCAGGGCGTGTCGCTGTTCCGCGTGACTCGCGAGCTGGAGGTGCCGACGCCGTTTCGTCAGGTCGATGCGGAATTGCTGCCGGTCGAACGCCAGACCGACCTGTCGCTCGGCGAACGCGCCAGCCTAGAAATGGAATCGCGCCGCTTTGCCGATGCGCAAGGCTATGCGGTGGATTGGGAAGCAGTGTCGCGACTGGACGATCAGAGCCTGGTCAACGGCATCGCCCAGATCGCCCCGTTCGACGCGGCGTCGAAGCAGGCATTGCTCGAGGCACCCGATATCGGCACGCGCAGCGAATTGATCGTGCAGTTGATGCAATTCTACGGCCGCCACGGCGACGACGAAGCAGGCACGCTGCAATAATCGCCCGCATTACCTTAACCAAGGCTTGGTCTACAGCCTCGGCAGCCAGTGGGCAGATCGCTTTGGCAAGTGATCCCGCAATGTTCGCATGATCGATGGCGGAGACGGAGGGATTCGTACCCAGATTGACCAATCCTTTCAAGAAACCCCGGTTTCTGCTACTTAAGCTCTCGTAAAACAAAGCTTTCTTTGCTTCTAGCCTTGGATGGTTAGACCGTTGCAGTTCGTCTCAGATCGCAACAATCCGCGACTCAAACCCGGACGGAAACCCGGACACAGATGGAGTCCGTTTTTTCAACGGGCAAAGCGGGTTTCGAACGGAAAGTTGAAAACCAGGGTGCTAAACCCGGACACAAAGTCCGTCCGGGTTTCAGGTTTAACCGGAGGGTCAATTGTCTCGTGCCATTCATAAGCTAAGCCCCCGCTACGTGCAGACGCTCAAGAAGCCCGGCTGGCATGGCGATGGGGGAGGACTTTGGCTTCGTCTCGACGAGAACGGCTCAAAGCGATGGGTGTTCGCGTGGGAGCGAAACAAACGGAGGCGCGAGATGGGCCTGGGCAGTGCCGTCGATATCTCGATCAAGAAGGCCCGCGACGCAGCCGCCGATGCGCGAGCACTGTTGGCTGAGGGGCGAGATCCGATTGAGCAGCGCCGCGCCGTCGAGGAAGCCGCTCTTGCCGCGCAGGAGGCGGAGCGCGCCGCGTCAACAGTCCTTCTCTTCGGCGTCTATGCCGACGCCTATATCGACACCCATCAGCAAAGCTGGAAGAATCCGAAACACCGCCAGCAATGGCGTAACACCATCAAAACGCATGCCGCCAGCCTTCTGCTGAAGCCCGTCAACGAAATCGTTACGGACGATCTTGTCGCGATACTAAGTCCGATCTGGCGGAAGACACCTGAGACCGCAGGCCGATTGCGGGGTCGCATAGAGAACATTCTCGACGCGGCGAAAGCGGCGAAGCACATTTCGAGCCCCTGGGAAAATCCTGCGCGTTGGAAAGGTAACCTGATCCACCTCCTGCCGCGGAGGCCGAAAAAGTCGCAGGTCAAGCATCACGCGGCGATGCCTTACGAAGATCTGCCGAAGTTCTTTGCACAGCTGCAGGCGCGTAAAGCGGTCGCGGCGCGGGCGCTTGAACTCACCATCCTGCACGCAACCCGCACCAATGAAACATTGCGAATGAGATGGAGCGAGGTCGATTTTGATGCTCGGACATGGACGATACCCGGAGAGCGAATGAAAATGGGTGTCGAACACCGAATACCGCTGACGGAACGCGGGATCGAAATCCTGCACGCTCAAGCGCATTCTTCCAATCGAAAACCCGACGCATTTGTTTTTCGGGGCCATAAGCAAGGTAAGCCGCTGTCGCAAATGGCAATGACAATGGTTCTCCGTCGAATGGGTCTGGGCCATTTCACCGTTCACGGCATGCGAAGCTGCTTCCGCGATTACATCGGAGACATGACGGAGCACCCTGAGTCCGTCGTTGAGCAGGCTTTGGCCCACCAAATCGGCGACGAGACGACCCGTGCCTATCGGCGCGGCGACGCGATTATCAAGCGGCGTGCGCTCATGAAAGATTGGGAAAGCTACCTGGTGCCGCCGTCAACATAGACTATTCGTGGACCGCAGGCCGCAACGACGTGACTGTGCTTGCCGCATAATGTTGGGATGGGCGATCTAGCCGCCCGGCGTGCCTCGCTGCTTGATCCCCGCGACCCAGGCGTCAATTTCGCGTTCGCTCCACCGCGAAGCCGAGGAGGTGACTTTATGAGGCTTGGGAAACGTACCCTCGCCTATGAGCGCGTAGATCTTCGTTTTGCCCAACCCAACACGGCTCTTCACCTCTGCAATCCGAAGCAGACGGTCAATCGATGGATCTAAGGACGTAATCATTTTCGAGCCAAACCTGTAGTTCGAGATTTTGCAAAGACCCGGTCGCTGTCCAGGAAAGACTGGAGTATATAAGGAATTAAGTCGGCGATGCTCTCGCTCTGACCATAGTTTTCGCGATAGAGATCAGCATAATCGGTGAGAAGCGCGTGCAGGTGAGGCGTCACATTTATCGACAGTTTGACCGGCTTCCGGTCCGGTATCTTCGCGAGTTTGAGTTCCGTCATGGCAGCGCTCCTATTGCTTCCAGGGTTGAAGGATGAGGTCGCGGTGAACCACGAGGCGAACGGGCGCACCGGGCCGGATTGTTATCGTCGGCTGGATCGACAGATTGCGCGAAACCAGTTGGTCGCCCGCCCGCGACGCATTCTGCTGGGTCGATTCTCGAACAGCCTGGACAAGATCGCTCTCGCCGGAGAAGGTCAGGTTGGATCCGATGCCAAGCAGCGTCGATAATGCCGCCCCTTTCAGCAGCGACCAAGTATGGAAATCGACCTGATCGGCGAGGCCGGAGAACCCCGATGGGTCGGTTGCAGGCACGTTCTCTATCGTCAGCGAAGAGCCATCGGGCAGAATGAGGCGCTGCCACACGATCAACGCGCGTCGCTGCCCGAACGCTACGACGCTCTCGTAACTCCCAATCAGTCGCGCGCCTTGGGGGATCAGCAGGATGTTGCCCGTGGCACTATCGAATACGCGTTCACTGACCTGCGCCGTGACCAAGCCCGGCAAATCCGAACGTATCCCTGTGATAAGACTGGCCGCAATCACGCTGCCAGCGCTGAGCGTATAGGGGGATTGGGCCTGTTCGATCCGATGAGGATTGACGGCCGCGTTTGTGGCATCAGCTACGAAATCGGTTTTACGCTGTTGGCCGTTAGGGTCGCGTGACGCATCGATGGCCGGGGGTGGAGAGGCAGGGTTCAACACTGGTGGCTCCGGCGAAGCAACTCCGCTTGGAGCCCCGGACGGCGAGGACGACCGCACCAGCAAAGGCGACTCCAAAGCCGCCCGACGCTCGGCGGCTCGTCGTTTCCGTTCCTCATCAGCGGTGCGTGCGACATCGCTCGCTGGGGTCCCCTCGGTTGCCATCGCCATCTGCTGCTGTCGCAAGATTGGGCGACCGAGATCTCCCGGCAGCGGAGGTCCGAGTTTAGGAACTTCGCCATAATTCTTTGGGAGCGATGCCAAAGCATCCGCAGACGCCGGTGTGGCCATTTCGACGTCGTCGCTCCCGCTGCTCGCGATCTGCAAGGCGCTCGGTTGAAGCGCGAGCCAGGCTGTCGCGACCATACCGGTCGAGACGGCCGCAGCGATCCCGATGATCGCGCCACGTTTAAATCGTTCGACGCGAGGCGGCTGCGCGCGAAGCGCTAGCGTTTCAGGATCGACCTTGGCAGGCGGCGCGGCCTTGTCATTGTCGGGGGCGGGCGTATTCTCGGTCACGACCCGCACCGCCTTGCCGCTGCGGATCGTTTGTCGCGGGTTCTGGTGATGCGGACGACCTTTTGTTTTTTGGTACCCAACCGCAATTCGGCGATGTCGAACAGGCGATCGACTACATAATGCCGACCGCTGAGCCGATAGTTGACCAGCTGGGCTTCGTCTTTGGCGCCAACCAAAAACAAGGGTGGTGCCTCCCCCACTCCAAGCGTGGGTGGAAACTCGATGAAGGTCTGTCGGCCATCGTCGAACGCCCGAATGGGACGCCAAGGCGTGCGGTCCCCGCTGATGACGTAACCGAAGCGAAGCTTATCCACCTCAATGTCTGATGCCACGGGGGCCGCGGCTCGCGCGGTTGCGGCAGCGTTGCGGAGTGCAATCAGCGCGTCCTGGGGGTAGTTCCAAGCGACGGCAGACATACTATCTCGAGCGCTGCTCACCAGATTCAAATGATAGACGCGGCGATCGGTGGTTATCACGATGTTCGTCGATAGACCTGCCGCGAAGGGTTTGATCAGGACGTGCGCACGGGCCTTGTCGCCCGATCCGCTGGTCGTATCTCCGATGACCCACCGTGCGGTGTCCCCGCTGGCAACGGCGCCCAGCGTCTCGCCCGGCTGCAACGCGATATCGGTGATCCTGCCAGGCGCGGTTCGGATGGAATAAACCACGCCATCGGTGAAGGGGTATAGTTTCGTCGCGATGATGCCTTCGGCATTCGGCTGCGGTGCCGAGCGCTGCTGAGCATCGGCGGACCGATGCTCGATGCCGAGAATGACTAGTCCAGCCAACAGGCAGGACTTGAATGCGGTGCGCGTCATTGTGGAACCTCCGTCGATGTTGGGGGGAAGTTGGAAAGCGTTGGATCGAGCGGCGAACCCAAGGGGATATCCGTTGTTGGCGGTGTGAGTCGCGGCTGTGGCGGAGACGTCGGAGCGGTTTCAAGTTCGCGGCTCCAGTCGATCGCGTCGACGTAGATACCAAGCGGGTTCCGTCGCAGGGTCTCGGACGATCGCGGTGCGCGCGATTTGACGCTCAGGATCCCGGTCCAGCGCGTTGTGCCGTCGTCCGCACCCCGTTTGAATGCAGTCTCCACCCATTTGATCTGAAACGACTGGTCCGATGCGCGCACGACACTTGTGACCTGAACCGTCACCGTGCGCTCGCCCAAGCGCTCGAACGGCGCTGCAGCCCGTGCATAGCCGCCCAGAAATTGCGCCCCTCGAGGCGTTACGAAGTCATAGGCGGCAAGCCAGTCGCGGCGCATCAACACCGGATCAAGCGAAACCGTCCGCACGTTGCGGATGAAGCTGGCGAGGTGCCAGGCGATCTGCGGATCGGTCGGCCTATAATCGCTCGTTGCCGCGCTCACCGCCCGGGCTTCGCCCAGGCGATCGACCTCGACGATGTATGGCGTAACCCTGCTTTGGAGCGATTGCCAGATGAGCGCTGCGGACATCGCACTGGACAGGGCGAGCCCGCCGAACGCCATCAGCCGCCAGTTCCGCGCCTGCACGCGTGCTGATCCGATACGCTCGTCCCAGAGCTGGCCGGCCCGTTGATACGGCGTTTCCGGAAGCGGGGTGCGCCCGTAGCGCTGGACACTGCGTTTGAAGATCATGGAATCATTCTTCCTTTTCCTTGATGTCGGGCGTGGCGGAAGCACCGCCGCGATCTCCGTCGCGCAGCGTGTGCATGGCGACCTGTCGGTGGTGACGCATGTCCTGCTGGTGCTTGAGCGAGCGTGCCCATGAAGGCTGGCTATCGGAGGCCGATCCGGATGGTGGTGGCGTCGCGGTCTCGTTGAGCGCTCGCCAGGCCGCTGTCCGCCCCCCCATTGCTGCTTCGGAGATACCGAGCGCATCCTGCGTTTTCTGCTTGAGCGCATTGCCCGCGGCACGTCCGACGCCACCGATGCCTGCACCGACGCTGGACGAACCCGATGTCTCCTGACCCAGCTTGTAAGCGGTCGATGCCGCCGATCCCATGCTCGTGCCTGCCCGGATCGCCCCGAGAGAGGCCCCCCCGACCATCCGCGCGGCACCGACCGCCGCGCCGCCGGCAAGCGCAGTAGCACCCGCTGCTCCTGCCACCGCACCAAGTGCAGCGCCCGCGCCAAGCTGGGGTGCGCCGGCGACGAGGCCCGATGCCACGGAAGGCCCGAAAACGCCGAGACCGAGAAGCGTCAATGCCGCGAGCACCAGGCTCATGGCCTGACCGATGTCTGGTTCCTGGCCGTTTAGCGCACTAGTGAAGTCGGCAAAGAAACCTGAGCCGATGCCGACGATGACCGCGAGCACCATGACCTTGATGCCCGAGCTGACGACATTGCCCAGCACGCGCTCCGCGAGAAAGCTGGTGCGATTCCACAGTGCGAATGGGACAAGGATAAAGCCGGCGAGCGTCGTCAGCTTGAATTCGACGATCGTGACGAACAGCTGCACCGCCAGAATGAAGAAGGCGAGTATCACGACCATCCAGGCGAACAGGAGGACGATTATCGAAGGGAAGTTGTCGAAGAAGCTGGTGAAACCCAACATCTGCGACACCTGTTCGAGCAGCGGCCAGGCGGCTTCAAAACCCGTGCCCGCGAGCCGACCCGGCTTCAATAGGTCATCGGCGGCGATCGTGCCGCCGCCGGCAGTGATGCCCGCTGACGCGAACGACCGGAAAATGATGTCGGCGAGGCGGGAAAAATTGCCCAGGATGAAAGCGAAGGCACCGACATACAGGATCTTCTTGAGGAAGCGCCCGATCACGTCCTGCTCGCCGCCCAACGCCCAGAAGAGTCCGGCGAGCGTGATATCGATGACGATCAACGTCGTCGTCAGGAAGGCGACATCACCCCCGAGCAGTCCGAACCCGCCGTCGATATAGCGGATGAAGGTCTGCATGAACTGGTCAATGACGTTGAGGTCGTTCATCTGATAATCCTCGTGATGGACGCGAAACCTGACGGTGCCGCGGGACGCGCGAGGGGAGCAGCGCGCGTCCCGCGACGACGGCGGCGCTAGGGGGCAAGCGCCACCGCCCGCGCCCGGCCCGGCCTAGTTGGGGGTGTAGGCCTTGCCGGAACCCAGAAAGCGGATGGTCGAGGCGCGCGCATCGGCTTGGGCCTGGACTTGGCGCGCGCGTTCGATGGCATCGGCGCGGAATTGCGCGGCCATCATGCTCTGGATTTGGAACTGCTGCTTGGCGGTGAGCGCCAGAAGCTGATTGGTGGCCTGTCCGAGCTGCAACGCGCCCTCGGCGCCTTGGCTTCGCGCGACGATGGCGGACAGTGTTGCGGCGTCGGACTGGACGTTGCCGACCACCTGCGCCTGTACGCCAAGCGTGTGTTGGAGCGCCGAGCGGGCGGCATCGAGCCGATCCTTAGCGGACGCAACCTGCGTTGCGACGTCACCCTGGGCCGCACCATTGGGAAAGAGCCTGCGAAACTGGGCATCGACGGCGTTGGTGTCGAACTGGATTCCTTCGGCCCGCTGCATCAGGCTGTCGATCTGTTGGAGGGTGCGCTGGAGTTGGGTCAGCTCGGCAAAATCGATCCGGCTGAGATTTTTGGCCATGCTGGTCAGCATCGTTGCTTCGTTCTGAAGCGATTGGATCTGATTGTTGATCTGCTGAAGCGCGCGCGCCGCGGAGAGCAGGTTCTGCGTATAATTGGTCGGATCGAACACCGCGATTTGTGCCGAGGCAGGCCGCACTTGCACGGCCATCGCCAACGCACTGACCGACGATGCAGCGAGTAGCGCAGATACCAACGAGCTGGCAATCGGATGGGATTGGCGGACGTACGTCATGGTGTTTTCTCCTGATTGGCTCGGGGATGCGAAGGTGCGGCGAAGGTTCGCGTCAGCGCCGCTGCCCAATCGAGATCGCGCGCTTCGAGAAAGTGTTCGGCGAAGGTGTCGAGCCCGCGCTCCGCGATCACGACGTCGATGAGTCGCTGGCTGGCCGGATCCGAAGCGCCGCACAAGGTAAGTGCGACCGGCCCCAAGCCGAGTTCGAACAGGCGATTTCCCCGCGTCGATTGGAGGTAATAGTGGCGTTTGGGAGTGGCGCGCGCGATCATCTCGATCTGCCGCTCGTTGAGCCCGAAGCGGGCATAGGCATCGCGGCTTTGCGGTTCGATCGCACGGTCGTTGGGAAGCAGAATGCGCTGGGGGCAGCTTTCAATGATCGCTGGCGCGATGTTGCTGTCGGCGATGTCGGCGAGACTCTGCGTCGCGAACAGCACCGCAACATTCTTCTTGCGGAGCGTCTTCAACCACTCGCGGATGCGCGCCGCGAACAGAGGGTGATCGAGAAAAACCCATGCCTCGTCGAGGATCAGCAGTGTAGGCCGTCCGTCGAACCGCGCCTCCAGACGGTGGAAGAGATAGGTCAGGACGGGGGCGACGATACCGCCCTGCCCCATGAGCGCCTCGGTTTCGAAGCATTGCATATCGCCGATCGGCAGATCGGGCTCGGCAGCATCGAGCAGCCGCCCGAACGGCCCCTCCAAAGTATAGGCGGCGATCGCGGTTCGCAGCGGGGACGACTGGAGCAACAGCGACAAGCCGGTGAGCGTGCGTTCCTCGGGAGGAGCGGAGGCAAGGCTGACGAGTGCCGACCAGATCGCATCCTTGATTTCCGGCGTCGCAGCGACCCCCTCATTGGCAAGCAGCGCTGCAATCCATTCTGCTGCCCAGGCACGCTCGGCTGCATCGTCGATGCCTCGAAGTGGCTGGAACGACAGCTCTCTGCTCTCCTCGGCGCCGATCCCAAGCGCGTGATGCGCACCGCCCATCGCAAGCACCGCAGCGCGGGCGGACCAACCCTTGTCGAAAATGTAGAGTTGGGCGCCCGGGTAGCGGCGGAATTGGAGCGCGATCAGTGCAAGCAGCACCGACTTCCCCGCGCCCGTCGGTCCGACGACGAGCATATGTCCGACGTCGCCGACATGGGTGGAGATGCGGAACGGGGTCGATCCCGCCGATTGCCCATAGAATAAGGGCGGTCCATCGAGATGGGCATTCGCGACCGGTCCCGCCCAGATCGACGAAAGCGGCATCAGATGCGCAAGGTTGAGCGTATGCACGAGCGGCTGCCGCACATTGGCGTAGGCATGACCGGGCAGCGACGACAGCCACGCCTCGACCGCATTCACGCTTTCGCGCACGCAGGTGAAACCCAATCCGTTGACGATACGCTCGACGTTGCGCACCTTTTCGTCGGCACGGGCGGCGTTGGGATCAGAAACGGTGATCGTGGTCGTCAGATAGCCAAAGGCGACATGGTCGCCGCCAAGCGCTTGCAAGGCCAAGTCGGCATCGGCAACCTTATTGTCGGCATCGCTGTCGAGCAGTTGGGCGGGCTGGTTGTACATCACCTCGCGCAGCAGCGCGGCGATCGACTTGCGCTTGTTGAACCATTGCCGCCTGACCTTGGTCAGCACCTTTGTTGCATCGGTCTTGTCGAGCGCGATGAAGCGCGTGACCCAGCGATAGGCGAAGTCCGCGCTGTTGAGTGCGTCGAGGATGCCGGGTCGGCTGAGGTTGGGAAACCCCAGCACGGTCAGCGTGCGCATCTGGAGGTTGCCGAGTTGCGGAGCGAGACCACCGGCAAGCGGCGTGTCGGCGAGCAACCCGTCGAGGTACATCGGCGTGTCGGGAACCGCGACAGGATGTCGCCGCTCGGAGACGCAGCCGTGCAGGAAGTTGAGCGTCTCCGCCGAATCCAGCGCACGCACCTCGGGCATCAAACCGGTCAGCAAATCGAGTATCCGGTCGGTCTCCGCAATGAACCCGGAGAGCGCGGTGCGCCAGTCGCGGCCTTTGTCCACCTCGGGCCGTTCGATCAACGACCGTCCCGCACCGTCCGCACTGTCTGCGGGCGGCAGCCACGTCAGCGTTAGATGGAAGCGGCTCTCGAAATGCACACCCGCTGCCTCGAAACTTGCGCGGCGCTCCTCGTCGACCAGCCAGGATGCGGCATCGGGGAAGCTGCTTTCCGGGTACGCGACAGCCTCGCGTCGCTCCGCATCGAAGAACAACGCCCATCCCGACCTCAGCCGCTTGAGCACATTGTTGACGCGTGCGCAGGTACCGATCAGTTCGGCTTCAGTCGCGCTTTCGAGGTCGGGTCCGCGAAAGGCGAGCGTGCGCTGGAAGCTTCCGTCCTTGTTGAGTACCACGCCCGGTGCGACAAGCGCCGCCCAGGGCAGATGGTCGGCTAGCCGGTCGGCATGCTGGCGATATTCGTGCAACCCTAGCATGCGAGATATCCCCGCTGCCGGAGATGGCGCATCAATACAGGTGCGAAGTCGGGATCGCGCCGCGCGGCAAATACCGCGATGCTGTGGCCGATCGCCCAGATGGCGATCCCAATCAGCCATTGCTGGAGCCCGAGTCCGATGGCGGCGGCGATCGTGCCGTTGACGATCGCAAGGCCACGCGGCGCTCCGCCGAGCAGGATGGCTTGACCGAGCGATCCGTGGATCGGCGCTTCGAAGCCGTCGATATGGCTCATGCGACTAGCGCCCCGCCGCCAAAGCTAAAGAAGCTGAGGAAGAAGGACGACGCGGCGAACGCGATCGACAGGCCGAACACGATCTGGATGAGACGCCGGAATCCGCCAGAGCTTTCACCGAACGCCAGCGTCAGGCCCGTGGTGATGATGATGATCACCGCGACGATCTTGGCGACCGGTCCCTGGACAGATTCGAGAACCTGCTGAAGCGGCTCCTCCCACGGCATTCCCGAGCCGCTGGCGGAAGCGGTTGTCGCGAGTACGGCGGCAAGCCCCACAACTGCGGCGGCAACCAGCGTGGGGCGACGGCGGACAGACGTGATCATGGCCAAACTCCTTCGGCAGATGGGTCGGGGGTAAAGTCGGTGACGACGTAGTTGCCTTGCGCGTCCAGGCCGACGACGCGCGCGACCGTCTTGACGCGGCGGTCGGTGCCACGGCCGGTGATGAAGACGATCATGTCGATGGCGTCGGCGATCAGTCGGCGCGGCACGGTGACCACCGCTTCCTGCACGAGCTGTTCGAGCCGGTGGAGCGCGGCGACGGCGCTATTGGCGTGCAGCGTTGCGATGCCGCCAGGGTGGCCGGTATTCCATGCTTTGAGCATGTCGAGCGCTTCGGGGCCGCGCACCTCGCCGATGATGATCCGGTCGGGACGAAGCCGCAGTGTAGAGCGGACCAGATCGGCCATGCAGACCGCGCCGCTGCGGGTGCGTAGCGCCACCGTGTCTCGCGCAGGCGATTGCAACTCGCGCGTGTCTTCGATCAGGATCACCCGCTCGTCGAGATGTGCCATCTCGGCAAGCAGCGCATTGGCAAGCGTCGTCTTGCCCGAGCTGGTGCCGCCGACGACGAGAATGTTCTGGCGCTCGACGACCCCCAGCGACAGCAGTCGTGCCGCATCAGTCGACATGATCCCGGCGGCCACATAATCGGTCAGCGCGTAAAGCCGCGTCGCAGGCTTGCGGATCGAGAAGCATGGTCCCGTCGCGACCGGCGGCAGCAACCCTTCAAACCGCTCGCCCGCCCCATCGCCGTGCGGTGGGAGCTCGGCCGAGACGATGGGCGATTCCGCATGGACTTCGGTGCGTGCGTGCGCCGCAACGAGGCGAATGATCCGCTCGACCTGAGCAGGATCGTAGCGCACCAATATGTCGGTGCGACCTTCGCCCAGCCGATCGAGCCGCAGCGCGCCGTCGGGATTGACCATCACCTCGACCACCAGCGGATCGGCAAGCGCCGCGGCGATCGTCGGCCCCATTGCGGTGCGGAGCATGGCGCGGCGGCGTCCGTGCGATACGGTCTCGGTCATTCGGGCGCTCCCTGGCTGTCGGCGCCCAACGTCCTTTTTCCTGCCGCCATCTGACGACCGAGCTGGCCGATGAACTTCTCGAACCGGTCGTGTCCGACCGCGATTGCCGCGGGGTCGTTCTCGGGGAGCGGCGCGGTGACCATCAGCTGGTAGCGAACGAACAGCGCCAGGCTTTCGAGCAGCACTTCGATGTCGCGGCGCATCAGCGCCTGCTCGCGCGAAATGCGGTCGAGCCGATGCTTGAAGAGGTCATCGACTTCCTGCGTGGCACGGCGCGCGAGCCACGACGCGATCGCATCGTTCACCAGCCGCGACTTGTTCGTGCCAGGTCCGCTTGCCAGCGCTTCGAGCGCATCGCTCAGCGCGCGGTCGATGTAGAGGTTTTGGCGGATTTTCATGTGTGTCTCACAGCCCCGGGACTAGATCGCGCGGACCGCTCTCATTGAAGGCGTGGCCGCGAACGACGGGGTTGAGACCGCGCGCCTGATCCATCGCGCGCTGCTCGGCGACGGGATCGCTGTCTTCCGACACATCCTGATCTGCCGCACATTCGGGAACAGTCGGGGTAGTGGCTGCTTGTTCTGGTAAGCCGGGATGACGCTGCTGCTGCATCCCGCCATCCTCGTCGGCGCCATCATGTTCGACCGCTGTGGTCAGTCGGACATCGATCGTTCGCGGCTCGTCGACCCAGTCGATCGGTCGGGTTGCGGGTCGGTCGATATAGGGGCCATCGCTCAAGATCGGCGCGGACAATACGCGCGGCGTGAAATTGCGGTCTGCGAAGTAACGCAGCTTCTTGGCGCGAATTGGCGCCAAGCCGGCGACCAGCACCAGTTCCTCGTCGGGTGAAAGCTGCATCACTTCGCCTGGCGTCAGCAGTTGGCGGGCAGTTTCTTGGCGGCTGACCATGACGTGGGCTAGCCACGGCGCAAGCCGGTGCCCGGCATAATTGCGCATCGCCCGTTGCTCGGTCGCGGTGCCGAGCGCATCGGATATGCGCTTGGCGGTGCGCTCGTCATTGGTCGCAAACGCGACGCGAACATGGCAGTTATCAAGGATTGAATTGTGTTCGCCGTAAGCCTTTTCGATCTGGTTGAGGCTTTGCGCGATGAGGAAGGCACGGATGCCATAGCCTGCCATGAAGGCCAGACTGGTTTCGAAGAAGTCGAGCCGCCCAAGCGCTGGAAACTCGTCGAGCATCATTAGCAACTTGTGCCGCCGTGCCCCGGACGCGCCTTCTAGCCGCTCGGTCAGCCGACGACCGATCTGATTCAGAACCAAGCGGACCAGCGGTTTGGTGCGGCTGATGTCCGATGGTGGTATGACGAGATAAAGCGACAGCGGCCGTTCGGCCTCCACCAGATCGTCGATCCGCCAGTCGCACTGTGACGTGACTTCGGCGACGGTGGGATCGCGATACAGGCCAAGGAACGACATTGCGGTCGACAACACGCCCGAGCGTTCATTCTCCGATTTGTTGAGCAACTCACGTGCCGCGGACGCCACAACCGGGTGAACGCGCGGATCGCTCTCGGTCCCGACGTGATTGGTTTCCATCATTCGGCAAAGCGTTGCAACGAAACTGCGCTGCGGATCGGACAGGAAGGTCGCGACGCGTGCCAGCGTCTTTTCCTCCTCCGCATACAAAATGTGGAGGATGGCACCCACCAACAGCGAATGGCTGGTCTTTTCCCAATGGTTGCGACGTTCGAGCGCGCCTTCGGGATCGACCAGGATGTCGGCGATGTTCTGGACGTCACGGACTTCGTGTGCGCCGCGCCGCACTTCGAGCAGCGGGTTGTAGCGCGCCGAACGTGGATCGGTCGGATTGAACAGCAGGCAATGGGAGAAACGCGACCGCCAACCGGCGGTCAGTTGCCAGTTTTCGCCCTTGATGTCGTGGACGACGGCGGAGCCGGTCCATGACAGCAGCGTCGGCACGACCAGCCCGACACCCTTGCCCGAACGGGTTGGCGCGAATGCCATGACATGCTCTGGTCCATCGTGGCGAAGGTAGCGGCCTGAGTGACGCCCGAGCATGACGCCGGAGTCGCGATGAAGACCGGCTTCCTCGATTTCGCGATTGCTTGCCCAACGTGCCGATCCGTAAGTCGTAACGTGCCGGGATTGGCGCGCCCTCCAGATCGATCCCATAATCGCCGCGCCGCAGCCCAGAAGGCCGCTGGCGGCAGCAAGCGCTCCGGCCTTCTTGAAGACGGCGGGGGCGTAAGCCTCGAAATGGTACCACCAGTCGAACAATGACCACGGACGATAGAGGGGGACGCCACCGATCGTCACCCACGGTCCGCCGAGTTCGGGCTGATATGCAAGCATCGCCGCCGCCCACTGGGTCGCGGTCCAGACGCCCGCGATCACGATCGCGAAGACGATGAATATCTGTCCGATGAGCAATTTGGTCGGTGTCACGGAAATGCTCCCGCCGACCGAGATCAAATTGGCCGGGCGGATCTAAATTCGGTGACGAGCAAGAAAATCGGAACGGTGCAGATGGGCCGTCATGGGCCTGGAACGGGTGGGTTTGGTCGACCGATTAGGCCACGCCCGCTAAAGGCTTGCTGTCGCGCGCAACTCGTCCAGTCGCTCTCGTGAGACCTGTTCCACTATTTCGCGAAGGGTGCTGACGGATGCACGAATAGCGTTGAGATCGTTGATGTCGATCTCATAGGCGGGCGAATATCGAGCCTCAACATAGGCGCGCTTTAGCAACTCGAATCGGCGGCGATCGATTCGGGCATCGCGCGGCCACGCCCCGATCAGGCGGGGTTCGTTGTCTTCGGCCAGCGAGCGCAAGAATTTAATGTTGTGAGATTTGGGAAAGTAGAGCTTCTGCACCAACAGAAAGCAAATGTAAGCGCGCTCTGTTGCCTGGTGCAGGATGAATGCTGCATCCTTGAATTCATTCTCACTAACGTAAAATCCAGCTCCCTTAATGGCGCTATCAATCTTCGTCAGCCAGTCATCGAAATAGGCCTTCGCCATGGTGTAGGCATCAGCAGCCGTTAGCGCCTTTGGCGTTGCCAGTGGATGGCACGGCAGCTCATAAAGAATGATGCCGTCGCGCGCGATATCCACCCAGAAATACTCTCCGCGTTCGAGCGATTGATTCACTTCCTCCAGTGAATGCACGATGATGTTCACTGGTCGCGCGATGTCGCCATCGCGCAAAATCTTGTCCTCGGCGACGTACCAGTAATGCTCAATGTCGGTCAGGTCTCGATGGCTGACGATGACCAACAGATCGAAGTCGGACTGATACCCGTTCTCGGGCTCGTCGACCCAATCGTCGCGCGCGTAGCTTCCGAACAGGATGATCTTGTAGATCTTCCCGTTCTTGCGCGGCGCCGACGTCGCGCGTGCGATCGCTTCTGAGAACTCCGTCATCAACACGTCTTTCACGCGTTGAAGCTCGTCCTGCTGCACGTCCGGTAAATGATCCACGTCTCTCCGCATCGTCCTGATTCTCGACACCTTATCGCGCGTTTGCAAGGCCAAAGCCGGGGCCATGGCGAGAGTAGATCATGTACGGCGATTGCGGGCGTACCGGTCCGCCGTGCCCCGCAGAAGACAGGGCTGTATATGTCATTACCGCTCATCTAGCGTGCCCCGATCGTAGCGGATGGGGTAAATGAAATGCGTAAAGTCTCGATGTTCCTGGCAGCGTGCGCGATGGGTGTCGTGCCCGTGCAGGCCCAATCCGTGATGAACCCCGCTGATACGAAGCCAGAGGCGACCGACGGTATCGGCCCCGGTGCGCGTCCGGTCGGTGCCTCTTGGAGCCGTAGTCCGGTCGTCGCGCAGAACGGCATGGCCGCGACCGCACACCCTCTGGCAACCCAAGTTGCACTCGATATCCTGAAGGCTGGCGGCAGCGCGGTAGACGCCGCTATTGCCGCCAATGCTGCGCTGGGACTGATGGAGCCGACAGGGAACGGGATCGGCGGCGACCTGTTTGCCATCATATACGATCCCCGCAGCGACCGGCTCTATGGTCTTAACGGGTCGGGCCGCTCCCCCGCCGGACAAACGCTGACGCAGCTCCGGCGCAAGCTCGGCGCCACGGCCGTATCCATTCCCCCGGTCGGACCATTGCCTGTCACCGTGCACGGCACGGTCGATGCCTGGTTTGCGATGCACGCCCGATTTGGGAAGCTGTCCATGGCGCAGAATCTGGCGCCCACCATCCGTTATGCGCGCGAGGGGCATCCGGTGGCACCGGTCATTGCCATGTATCTCGATCGCTCGCTAAAATCCTATGAGGCACGCCTCAAGACGATGGAATTCGAGTTTGGCAATGCGCGGCGAACCTACTTCGCCAACGGTGCGCCGAAGCCCGGCGAAATTTTTCACAATCCCGATCTGGCAAGGACGCTCGAGCGGATTGCCAAGGGTGGCCGCGATGAATTCTACGCTCGCGATACGGCCCGAACCATGGTCGATTATCTGAAGCGGCAGGGCAGCGCCTTCGAGCTTAAGGACTTTGCCGATCACCGGAGCGAATGGGTTGACGTTGCCTGCGTGGTCTATCGGCGCGGTTACGAACTTTGTGAATTGCCGCCCAACTCGCAAGGATTTGCGGCCTTGCAGATGGTCAACATCCTTAAAAATGTCGATCTGGCGCAGTGGGAGCGAGGGTCACCGCAGGTGCTGCATTATATTACGGAGGCGAAACGTCTCGCTTTTGAAGATGTCGCGCGCTTCTATGCCGATCCAAGCTTCGCGACCCCGCCAGCCGACCTCTTGAGCGACGCTTATGGTCGCGCCCGCTTTGCAGAGATTGATCCGGAGCGCGCCAATCCCGCATTCCGCGCTGGCGCCCCCAAGCTGGAAGGACCGGGTGATACCACCTACTTAACGGTCGCCGACAAGGACGGCATGATGGTGAGCCTCATCCAGTCCAATTACAGGGGCATGGGTGGCGGATTGGTGCCAGACGGTTTGGGCTTCATGCTCCAGGACAGGGGCGAGCTGTTCAGCCTCGACCCCAACCATCCCAACGCTTACGCGCCCGCCAAGCGCCCATTTCAGACCATTATTCCCGCTTTCGTGAAGAAGGACGGTAAGCCATTCATGAGTTTTGGTTTGATGGGCGGCGGAATGCAGCCGCAGGGGCACGTCCAAATCCTCGTAAACCTCGTTGATTACGGAATGAACCTGCAAGAGGCGGGAGATGCTGCGCGGCTGATGCATGATGGCGGCCGCCAGCCGACCGACCCCCTGCTCGGTAGCAGTGTCAATGGCGGAGAGGTCGATGCGCTGGGCACGCTCGAAGTCGAGCCCGGCATACCGACGGCAACTGTCGAAGCACTACGCCGGATGGGCCACAAGGTCGAGGTGGAGAAGACCGGCATCCCGTTCGGCGGTTACCAGGCGATCGCACGCGATCCGGTGACCGGGGTTTATACCGGTGCAACCGAAATGCGGAAGGACGGGCAGGTGGGCGGCTATTAACAAACTGGGCGTTTTGCGCAGCGTCTAGAATTTGGCCGAGATGAGGATCGCGGTGACCACTTCTAGCATCGTCCCCTGCCAAATTTTGCCGGTTCGGATCCATTCTCAATAGCCAACGCAAATCGTAGAATCGTGGTTTGTTCTTTCCCATTTGCCATGCTAGACGCCCCAATGGTGTTGCCGGGCAACACTTTGGAGTCACCTACGTCATGCTCTTTACGACGGGACAGATGCGCACGGCGTTCGGCCTCAGCAAGCAGCAATGGCGTAGTTACCGCGGAGCCTTGGCGCCACTGACGAGAGATCAAGGGAGGGCGGCCTGCTTCAGCGCCACCGACCTGCTCGCGACGAGCGTAATTCACCGATTGTCCACCGGCCTGTCGATCCCACTCAACATATTTACTGTCGTGGCCGAGCCTCTGTTCCAGCTCCTTGCCGCGTGTCCATGGCCGCAGCTTGAAAGATCGATCCTTTCCATCGATGTTGAGCAGTCGTGCGTAGAGCTCGTGGATCGCGATCGCGAATTGTCGTCGGCAACTGTTATCTTGCTGATCGAGTTAGCACCGATGATCGCGGCGTTGCGCAGGCAGCTTCTTGCCGGTGTCCCTGACCCGCAGCGTGATCTCGCATTCCCGCCCATGATCGCGGGCGCGCGACGATGAATTTTCTCGATGTAATCGAGCGCGAGCTCATCGGCATAGGTTATCGCGAGGATGCGATCCGCCGCGATTATACGTTTAGCAATGTCTGGGCGGAGCATGGGGCGACCTGCTCCGTCGCATTCGTCGCCTTCACGCAGACGCCGCCATCCTACCGGTCAGCCGCGTTTGCCGTAATCGAGTCCTCGCATGAGACGGCGGCCGATACGATCAGGGAGCGACGGGCACTTGGCGCGCCGATTTTCCTCGTTATCGAGCCCGAGCAGGTTACGGCTTGGAAGGTCCACGCTGATAAGCTGCCGCATCAGATCGCGGCCTTCGCTCTCGACTCGATCCCGCAGTTCTTCGCCGAGCACCGTGAAAGTT